>Ga0326728_10007079_pt1 | contig 29380 bp, 27 predicted proteins | sample MB3enrmetagenome_FD_207602 | JGI IMG/M metagenome (GOLD analysis project Ga0326728, IMG submission 207602) | Lab enriched peat soil microbial communities from McLean, Ithaca, NY, United States - MB31MN | ecosystem: Environmental > Terrestrial > Soil > Wetlands > Peat | place: USA: New York... | reverse complement strand
GACGAGGGCGCCCTCACAAAAGATCGGGCGCTGGACTATACGCATTACATCGAGGCGGTACGTATAGCGCAGACCCGACACGTAGTGAGGGTCCACACAGTGAGCGCTTGAATGCGATTTCGTATAAGATCAAAACCTTTCGAGAAATGGAAGCGGGTTGTCAAAACAACACAAATTGCATACTTTCTATAAAGATGGAAAAATTCTACCAAAAGGAGTCGGAGTGGCAAAGCGGAATGGATCGATAATGGATGATCGTTCCCTGTTTCCATGGGGTGTGAGTATCATTCTTGCGGTAATGGTTTACCTTTCTCTGAAGTATTGGATACCCGCGCTGACAATGCAAACCACCTTCTATGCCGGCATCGGAAAGGCGGCTCCATGGCTCGCTCCATTTCTTGCCGGATTCATATTGATCGGGGCCGGCATACCGGTCTTCAGTGCCTGGCGCAAGGGCCGGTTGCCCGATAAACAAAAGGATCCCGGCGGCGGCAGGCCGATTTCCCGGCCGGAATTTGACGAACTGGTCAGGGAAGCATACAAAAGGCTTGGCTATAGCGTAACGGAAACAGGTACCGGTGGGGCCCACGGCGGGGTTGATTTGATATTGACAAAAAACGGCGAGGAGATTTTCGTTCAATGCAGGCACCGGAAGGCGGAAGACATAATCGGTGTCAATGTGGTGCGGGAACTCCATGAAGTGGTCGTTGCCCAGGGCGCATCGGGCGGAATCGTCATCTGTTCCGGTACATTCACCCCGGAAGCTCTCGATTTTGCTGCAGGGAAACCCATGGAGCTGATTGATGGGACTGCCCTTGCTCGAATGACGGAATCGGTAAAGAAAGGAAACATCTTTAATCTAGGTCGACCCTATTCGAGTTGACTCTCCGCCAAGTTCGCCCGCCAGGCGGTTATATTATTTTTAAGGAGATGAGCTCATGGCAAAAGTTTTGGAATGTGCAAAAGTAGACCCTTCGAGTGGATGTAAGCACGTTATACGGGGGGATACTGAAAATGAGGTGCTGCGGAAAGCGGCCGAGCATGCGAAAGAACACGGCGTTCGCGAAGTCACGCCGGAGTTGATAGAGCGCGTCAAATCGAATATTCATGACGCTTAGGCGAAAATGCCGGACCTGATCGATCCGGCATTATTTTTCTCGCCCAACCTGCTTGCTCAACCCTTCGGACCCTCGCGCTTCCAACACTAATCATTCCCGCAGCCACTCCCAAAACCCCCATGCACCCCTATCCGCCTGTACTGACAAAGATCCCCCGGCTAGTCTTACTCTCTGGCCGACATCCGAATTCCTTCCCGCCCCAAAGTCCTGCGTCCAGTATATGCGGCGTGTGCTGTCGTCGCTCGCATACCCAACGCCAATCTCGGTGAATTCGGCGTTCATGATATTCACTCGGTGGTCTTGGCTGCTCATCCAGCCTTCAAAGACTTCCTCCGGCGAGGAGAACCCTTGCGCTATGTTTTCACCGCACTTGGAAACCGGATACCCCGATGCGAAGATCCGCTCGAAAAACTTTCGTCCATTGCGGCTGTCGTGGCTGTAGTAATTGGCCATTGCCATGTCGCGCGAATGATTGCGCGCCGAGTCATAAAGCCGGCCGTTGTAATGGAGAGGTCGAAGCCCCTCTATCATTCTTTCCTGATTCACGAGCTGGATTACTCTGAACTCACTCGGACCCACCTCCGACGGAACACTCTCGATCCCGGTCAGGGCTTCCTTCCTGATCTGGCGCAGCACGTGCAGTCCCTGCCCCACCGGGCGGACCTGGTACGTCGCTGAGGCGAGAACGATGGATGCGTAGACCCGCTTGTCTTTTGCCACGATAACCACGTGTCCGTTTTCGGCTCCAGCGATCGTGCCCGTCCATACCACGAGGCCCCCGGCGCCATTCTGCGAACTGACCCTGATTGCGCGATATTGGGCGTCTTGGAACAGGTTTAACTGAATGGAATTACTGGTCTGAATGTTCAGGATGTCCGGATTAATAGCAACGGTGCGCATGCGTGAAACGAGGGTGGTGTTGACTGGTTTTTGGACAGCGGCAGCGGTGGCATGCGTTGAAGTCGGTTCCAAAAGTGAAATTTCAGATGGAGCCGCCGTTGAACCTGCAGGCGCTAAAAGCAGTAATGAGGCCAGAGCACAGAAGACAACGAAGCATCTGGTAAGCCGGCGCCGGTACATCATTTTCCCTCGGGTCAAGCCGGCAAACCAGCCTCTCGGGAGGTGCTGCATCTGCTCAGCGGTCCTGCGACCGTGTCCCGGATTTTCCCCGGGACTCGGGCCAGTAAGTTTGTGTCGCGCACTTTGGCGCGATTTGTCTTTTGTAAGTTGTTCAATTCTATATCATCTCATGGGTAGATTAAGCAAAACTAATGCCATCGTCGTCTTTACGTTTTCTTTTAAATTGTTTTGCAGGAGCAGACTCGGAGATTACAATCGAGCGGAGTGATTATCTGTTGACGATTTTGAGGAGCGGCTGTCATGGCATTCGTGGGAATGGCAACGTAACACCCGGTTTGTATTACCAAAACGTGAGCAGAAATTCAATTTGGTCCTTATGCCAATATAAGGGCTTGTCCGTAAATAAGCCTCTTAGGGATCGCGCCGGGATTCGAGATTGATTTGGTCGCGAGGATTGAGCAAAACCGCAGGCGTAGTTGGGCTACGTCGAGGATTTTGCGATTGAGGAGCGGCCGAAGCAGACCAAATGCCGGATGCGAGCGCAAAGGATTTATTTACGGACAAGCGTCCACCAGCGCCCACATCCATAGGTGCTTCGTTTCGTGGCATGATAACCGATCCTGTCAAAGTCAACCCTGTTTCGCTGCGGAATGTAGGCAATTAACTTCTTAATGTAGGTATTTAACTTCGGAATGTAAGCATTACTAATATGGACATTACCGTACAACAAACTGTCCAGTTGTCGTCAGGCCAAGTCCGGCAAGCCCTACTTTCGGCCTTTTGGCTTCCATTCTCTCGCCAGCCGCTGCGCCTCGGCGATTTGGGCAGGTGTCATTTTCTCAGCGAGACTGTCTCTGAAATCCCCTGCATAATCTTCTGCGTAAGAATCATTTTCGTGTGTTGCCGCCAAATCGAACCACATATACGCCTGTATGAAATCCTGCGGCACAGTCTTACCGTCGGCGTACGCCCAGCCCAATTCAAATTGTGCTTCGTCATCTCCCTGCTCGGCCGCCTTGCGGTACCACTCGACGGCCTTGGCGTGATCCTGTGGCACGCCTTGACCGTTCGCATAAAGTCCTCCCAGTTCACGTTGCGCGGGAGGAAATCCCCGCTCAGCCGCCTTGCGGTACCACTTTATAGCTTGAATACAGTCCTGTGATACGCCTCTGCCAAAGTCGTACATTACTCCCAGATAGAATTGCGCGTCTATATCTCCTCGCTCTGCCAAGGGCTTGAACTGTCTATAAGCCTTGGCATAATCACCTCTGTCATAGGCATCCATACCCTCATCGAAACCGGCATAAGCAAGGCCGGCGAATGCGACCAATACGGTAACCACAAGCAACAATTCGAGTTTTGTCATTTGCGCCTTTCCGATTTTGTGGCCGGTAAGGGACAAGGGACAAAGCCGGTGACTTCGATACTGAAATCACATTACAGTCACCTGCCGCCTCCGGAATGTCATAAAATCGACGATCTTACCCGGCCCATAGGGTGATCACCCCTGGCAATCGCATTCTACTCTTCAGAAACATTACGTCCAAAAAATATGTATTCTCTTTTGTGGGGACAAATGGGGACAAAATGGAGCCGATACAAGAAACGGGATGTGGCTGAGTGACCCTAACCCATCGATTTTACAATACGCCTGGCAGGATTCGAACCTGCGACCTACGGATTAGAAGTCCGTTGCTCTATCCAACTGAGCTACAGGCGCGCAAGTGAGGTTATAATTTCTCCCAGCGTGTTTGGCAAACCTTTTGTGAAATCCATCATGCGCCTGTGGTGTCTCAGCCTCGAACGGTCCGGTCAGTTCGGTTCTCACCTCGGGACATTCGTTCACGGCCCTTTCCCGGAAACATGGATCAGGGTGCTTTTGTTTTGCGTTTTCGGTTAAAAATCGTTACCTATCGTAGACGCCATACGGTTGTTTCGAGTCTATTATGGAAGTTGGGGGACGGAAGAAGACATTTCACGATCCCGGGGATGCTCGTGGAATGGTCGAGAGTTGGTGGCGGATGCATATCTTCGCCTGTGGAGAGGTCAAATCATGAGTAGATCGATACAATGGCTGAGCCTCATCGGGGGTATCCTTATCCTTGGATATGGGGTATTTAAGTTGATTGCTCAACCCCCGGAGTGGACCCCGATGATATTGGGCTTGCTTATAGTGGCGTTTTCGGTCTCAAAGATTGTGAAGAGCAGGGTGGAAGACGAAGAGACTGAAAAAAAAGAGTAAGAATCGGTTTTCGTGACCGGCATGAAGCCGGAAGGGGTTTGGCCCGCTGTGGGCCGGGTTGCTCAAGGCCTCGCAAGAACAGGCAAAAAGACAACAAGCTTGACGTATCGGGTCAAATCATCTAACGTCCCCTTTCCCCTGGTATGTGGTTAAGGAAAGAAGACGCGGAGACGCGGGGAAAAGATGGACGCGGGGGACGCGGAGAAGCTCAGAGCGCGGCGAAGAGAAAGAAGCCGGCAACCGGAGCGGGTTAAAGACAGAGCGGGGCTGTGGGACTGCCGGCCGAATTTGCCGTTCGAATTTCCGTGGCGCCTTGAGTCTACGCGAGGCGGCGATTATGTATGCCGCGGCGCTGCTCCGGATTATCTGCCGGGGTGGATAATCCTCTTTGTGGCGTCGAAGCATTGCGGATGGTAAACCGCCGGTGTTTTCCCGTGTGCTCCGATGGGCGCCGGATTATATTTTTGGAAGGCTTGGGGTTGATGGAAGATTCAAACATTGTGGTGCGGGAACGGCTGGAGAAGGCGGCCGAGTTGGAAAAGCAGGATATAGCCCTCTACCCCAACACTTATCCCGTCCCTCATAAGATAAAGGACCTGTTGGCGCGCGCATCCGGCAGGACGAATGAAGAGCTGGAGTCCGACCAGGAGTCCTACACGGTTGCCGGCCGCGTCCTCTCGGTGCGCTCATTCGGCAAATCGATTTTTATGCATATCGCCGATGTGGATGCAAGGATCCAAATATACGTTCAGCAGAATCAGATCGGAAAAGAGGGCCATGCGCTGGCCAAAAAGCTGGATATCGGGGATATAATCCGTGTCTCGGGTCAACTTTTTCGGACGAAAACCGACGAACCGACTCTGTTGGTAAGGGAGCTGGTGCTGCTCGCAAAAAATCTCCGGCCTCTCCCGGAGAAGTATCACGGCCTGAAAGATATCGAGCTGCGTTACCGTCAGAGGTATGTTGACCTGATCGTAAACGGGCAGGTGAGGGAGACGTTTCAAAAAAGGGCAAGAATCATTGCGGCGATCAGGCGGTTTTTTTCCGACCGTGGATTCCTTGAAGTCGAAACGCCCATGATGCAGACCGTTCCCGGGGGCGCGACGGCCAAGCCGTTCAAGACTTATCACAACGCGCTGAACATGGAACTCTATCTTCGGATAGCGCCGGAGCTTTACCTGAAAAGACTCCTGGTCGGCGGATTCGAGCGGGTTTTCGAACTGAACCGCAATTTTAGAAATGAAGGGGTTTCCACCCAGCACAATCCCGAATTCACCATGCTCGAATTTTACCAGGCCTACGCGACATATGAAGACCTTATGGGGCTGAGCGAAGAGCTTTTCGGCGAAGTCGCCGGACAGGTGAACGACGGAAATCTGGTCCTGGAGTACCAGGGCGACGTTATAGACCTTACACCGCCCTGGAAGCGTTACAGCTTCGTCGAATCGCTCACCCGGATTGGAGAGGTTCCGCAGGAGGCGGTTGAGAACTTCGCCCACGCCGCGGCTTTCGCAAAATCTCTGGGCATCGGCGTCGAACGGTTCGAAGGGCATGGGAAGCTGCTCACCAAGATATTCGACCTGGTTGTCGAGCCGAAGCTGGTCCAGCCGACATTTATATACCGGTATCCACTCGAGGTGTCGCCTCTTTCGAGAAAAACCGAAGGCAACCCCGAGTTCGTGGACCGGTTCGAACTGTTTATCGCAGCCCGGGAGATGGCTAATGCGTTCTCCGAGTTGAACGATCCGAGAGACCAGCGCGAGCGGTTCATACACCAGCTCGAAGCTTTCAAGGCCGGAGACGAGGAAGCCCACCAGATGGACGAGGACTATATCAGGGCGCTTGAATACGGGATGCCCCCGGCGGCCGGGGAGGGGATCGGAATTGACCGGCTGGTTATGCTGTTTTCCGATTCGCCGTCGATCAGGGATGTCATTTTATTTCCTCATATGAGACCGGAAAAAAAGAGTTAATAAGATTTCCAATGGGTTATGAATTATTCATAAGCATACGGTACCTGATGGCCAAGCGAAGGCAGACCTTCGTCTCTCTTATCACCTTTATCTCGATTGCAGGGGTAGGGGTCGGCGTGACGGCGCTCATCGTCGTTCTGGCTGTAATGAACGGGTTCCATGAAGACCTTCGCGGCCGCATCCTCGGCATTACCTCTCATGTGAACGTCACCAGCTTTGCGGGAATGATTCCAAATTACGGCCAAGTGGTCGGTGAGATCGAAAAAGAAAAGGGTGTGGTGAGTGTTGCACCGTTTATCTATGCCCCGGTCATGATGACAGCGGGCAGAAGCGCCGGAGCTGTTTTGCGCGGCATAGACCCTCTTTCTGCCTCCAGGGTTTTAAAGCTCCAGGAAAATATGGTCCAGGGTAACCTCGCCGACCTTGTCCAATCTTCGGATGCCGCACACGGCGCCGCTTATCCCGGAATAATCCTGGGCAAGGAATTGGCGACTAATCTCGGGGTCAAGGTCGGTGAATACCTGACGATCATTTCGCCGGCCGGGCGGCTGACTCCCATGGGGCAGACGCCCAAGAGCAAGCTTTTCAGGGTGGTCGGGATTATAGAGTCCGGAATGTACGAATACGATAATACGCTAGCCTACGTTGACCTCCCGGTCGCCCAGCAGTTCCTGGGGGTCGGCGACAGCGTCACGGGAATCGAGGCGAGGGTAAAAGACATCTACAAGGCGGGTGAAATTGCGGCGGCATTGAAAAAGCGCCTTGGACCTCCTTTCTATGTCAGTGACTGGATCAAGATGAACAGCAACTTTTTTTCGGCTCTCAAGCTGGAAAAGGTCGTGATGTTCGTAATACTTACGCTGATAATACTGGTGGCGTCCTTTAATATTGTCAGCTCACTGACCATGCTGGTCATGGAAAAAGGCCGCGACATAGCGATACTGAAAGCCATGGGAGCTACAACGGCCAGTATAAGGAATATTTTCGTCCTGGAAGGTTTTTTGATCGGCATGTGCGGAACGGCCCTGGGTCTTCTGGCCGGTTTTATATTGTGCGATATGCTCCAGAAATACAAGTTTATCGAGCTGCCGCCCGATGTTTACCATATTTCGACCCTGCCGGTTAAAATGGAGAGCTTTGATTTGGCCGTCATTGCGATTGCTGCAATGTGCATAAGCCTGGTGGCGACGCTTTATCCGTCGCGCAAAGCCGCCAGGCTCGATCCGGCGGAAGCTCTAAGATATGAATGATGTCGGGCGGAGCATAGAAGTCCAAACCATTGGGCTCACTAAGGTATTCGGGAACGGGACCGAGGCGATCGAGCTTTTCAGGGACCTCGAGATTGTCATCCGGAGCGGGGAAAGGATCGCGATCGTAGGGAGTTCGGGCGCCGGCAAATCCACACTGCTCAACATAATGGGCGCCCTGGAAAAACCGAGCGCCGGCAAGGTGCTTTACGGCGGAGAAGATATCTTTCTTAAGAGTGAACGGGAGTTGGCCAATTTCCGAAACCGGAATATAGGGTTTGTCTTTCAGTTTCATTACCTTCTCCCTGAGTTCAATGCGGTCGAGAATGTGATGATGCCAGGTTTGATTTCGGGTGTTCCAAGGACGGAAGCGAGGTCCATGGCCGAGGAGTTGCTGAATAAACTTGGCCTGTCGGCGCGGTTCAAACATAGGATTGGAGAACTCTCCGGTGGAGAGCAGCAAAGAATTGCCGTGGCCAGAGCGCTTCTGCTGCGCCCGAAGATTTTCTTTGCCGATGAGCCGAGCGGCAATCTCGACAGCCGGACAGGGCGCACCCTTCATGAACTTTTGGTTTCTCTTAATGAGACACTCGGTTTGACCATGGTAATCGTCACGCACAACCAGGAACTGGCGTCTATGATGCACAGGGTCCTGCGTCTCAGGGACGGGCATCTTAAAGAGGAACGGGTCCGGTCCGATGTTTGTTCGACAGCTTCCATATGAGTCTCGGCGCTGGTTTAGGACTCTTCGATTCCGGGGACGGTTAGCTATAAAATTTCAGTTGGGCAGGTGCCGATAAGGTGATATTAGAGGGGGTATCGCGAGAGGCTGGTTTGCCTGAGCTTGATATGTGACGGTGGGGGGAGCCTTGGCCGCAATTTGGCGGTGACGGCTATTGCAGGCGGGCAGTCTGAGCGGGACAGGGGGGGATTGGATGTTGGGCAAGAAAAAGAGGTGGGGACTTGTATTGCTTTGTTTCTTCTTCCTTCTGGCGTCCCGGCCCCTGTGGGCCGAGGACCAGCAACCCAAGGTCGCTATATTGCCTTTCGTGATGCATGGCCTGCTGGATGTCGCAAAGACGCAAAAATCAATCGATGAGGTTTTCGTCCGGCTTTGCACCCGGGAAGGCATGAAATTGATCGATCCGCTGGAGGTCCAGAGAGCGACCGGCGCCCCTGTCGGCAGCGAAGAGCAGGCACGGTCGATCGGGAGTAAACTCGGGGCTGCCTATGTGGTATTCGGCAGCTTCAGCCAGATCGGCAATTCGATCAGTATGGACGCCACACTGGTGGATGTATCAGGCCGCAAGAAGGCGGTCGTCCTTCTGGCCGAGGAAAAGGGGATCGAAAACCTGGCCTCGGCGGTAGGGAAAATCGTGCAGCAGATGAGCGTGCATGTGCTCTCGAAGGCACTGGTCGCGGATGTGAAAATCAAGGGAAACGACCGGATCGAAGCCGAGGCTATAAAGAGCAACATCAAGACCAAGAAGGGTGAAATACTAAAACCCGAACAGGTGAGCGAGGATATCAGGTCCATTTATAAAATGGGTTACTTCGAAAAAGTGGACGCGGAAGTCTCCGAAACTTCCGGCGGAAAGATCCTGACGTTTGTCGTGGTGGAAAACCCCACCGTTCAGGAAGTCAAACTGAGCGGCAATAAGAAAATCAAGGAAAAGGACATAATGGCTGCAATCGTTACGAAACCGTACTCGATTCTGCAGCGTAACGTGGTTAGCGATGACGTTCAGAAGATACTGAAACTCTATCAGCAAAAAGGCTATTATAACGCGGAAATTACATCGAAAATCGATTTTCCCAAAGATCCGCGCAAGGCCATTGTCACTTTTAATATTGTTGAAAATGACAGGGTTTACATAAAAACGATTCAATTTGCAGGCAATGCCCACCTTTCGTCCAGAAAACTGCGCGGAGTGATGCAGACCAAGGTCAAGAGCATTCTTTCGCTGATCACCGACAGAGGTATTTTGCAAAAAGACATACTTGACACCGATGTCGACCGGATAACCGCGTATTACCACGACGAAGGGTACATGGACGCGAAGATCGGCACACCCAATGTTGAACTTTTGAAAGACGGGTTCCACATCAGCATAACCGTTGAAGAAGGTGAGAGGTATAAGATAGTCGATGTCAAGTTAAGCGGGGACTTGCTTGAAGGATACGACAAGAAGATCCTGAAGAAACTGGAATGCAAACCCGGTGATTTTTTCAGCCGTGAAAAACTCCGGCACGATATGGACATGATCACAAAAGCGTACATGAACGAAGGCTTTGCGAGAGTCGAAGTTGAGCCTCGTGTCATACGGGAGGCCTCGGACCGTACGACTACGATCACGTTCAACGTAAATAAGAAAGAATCGGTGCATATCGGCCAGATTTTCATAACGGGCAATGCCAAGACAAGAGATAACGTCATTCGCCGCGAGATGAGGATATATGAAGGAGATTTGTACAACGCAAAGAAGATCGATGATAGCCTGACCAGGATCAAGAAGCTGGATTTCTTTGAAACCGTAGAGATCGTTCCGGTTGATACGGATCAAAAGGACATAATGAATCTCAATGTAAAAGTCAAAGAAAAACAGACCGGATCGGTGAGCGTCGGCGGCGGTTATTCGACGGAGGATGGCCTTTTTGCGAGCGGTCAGTTGCAGCAGAAGAATCTCTCCGGCCAGGGCGACTCGATTACTCTCAAGGCATACGTGGGCCAACTGGCTCAGCGTTATATAATCAGCTACACGAAGCCGTGGCTTTTCGGAATTCCGTTGACAGGCGGTATCGACGTGTATGACTGGGTCAGGGTCTACCAGGATTTTGCCAAGGATTCCTTCGGGTTCAAGTTGCGCGCGGGTTATCCTTTCGGCCAGTACAGTAATGTGATGCTATACTATACGTGGGAAAGGGCGGAATTGACGGACCTGGATACCGCCGCTTCCAGGGACCCCTTGTTTGTAAATGCCAGTAATGCCGGCTGGCTGAACAAGAGCGCGGTGGGTCTCAGTTTTGAAAGAAATACAACCGATCACCCTTTCCTGCCCACCAGAGGTTCCTACATCGGCGCATCTGTGGAATACGCCTCTACAGCACTGGGCAGCGACTTCGATCTTTTTAAGCAAGAATACCACGTCGGGGTCTACGAGCCGCTTTTTTGGAAATTCATAGGGCATCTACGGGGTGAAGTCGGTTTCGAGAGTGCTTCGGGAGGGGTCGAGAGCTTTCCTATTTATGAACGATATTTCCTGGGCGGCATCAACACCCTTCGCGGCTGGAAATTCGGTGAGGTTGGACCGGAAGATGGTCATGATTTGGTCTATGGCGGCACCAAGTACGTTGTCGCCAATGCGGAACTTCTGTTTCCTCTGGTGGAGAAGTATGGCGTGCGGGGAGTGTTTTTCTTCGATACCGGTAATGCGTTTGATGAAAATCAGGGCATAGATATTTCGGATTTCAGGGAAGACATAGGTGCCGGTGTGCGATGGAATTCGCCTTTTGGACCACTACGGATCGAAGCGGGCTATGTCCTCGATAAACATACGGGTGATGCGCCTTATCAGTGGCAGTTCTCTGCTGGAGCATTTTTCTAAGGAGCCTAAAAATGACGAGATTCTTTGGGTTTTTTCTGTTGGCGGTTGGAGTTGCCTTGGTTTTCAGTGTGAATGCTGTTGCAGCCGGCGGTTCGGTGAAGATCGGCTATGTGGATGTTACGGCCGCAGCCTCGCAATCCCAGTGGGGTAAGAAAGTTACCGACGATTTGAAAAAAGAGCAGGAGAGGCTTGGCGGCGCGGTTGACGCAAAGAAACAGGCATTTATCACCGCCAGGGATGATTACGAAAAGAAAAAGGACGTAATGGACGAGAAGGCGAGGGGCCGCAAGCAAAAAGAACTTCAGGAGATGTACTCGGAGCTGGAGAAGCTGGCCAATGATTCTTCGAGTAAATGGAACGATCAGGCAAAGGCCGCGCGCGAACCCATTTTCAAGAAAATAATGGATATAGCCTCCAGGATTGCCAAAGAGGACAAGTATGACTTTGTCATCGAAAAGTCCGCGCTGATAGTCGGCAATGACAAAGACGATCTCACCCAGCGGGTTGTGACGGAAATGGACAAAACGTCCCCTAAATGACGAAAGAAGAACAGGGGCCGATTTCCTTAAAAGGGCGGGACGCGATTGTCTCGCCCTTTTACTGCCGGGTGCTTCTTCCAGTTCAAAGAGCGCCTGTTCATCCTCATGTTCGGGGCAGGCCGGATCTCGGACATGGAGGCGCCGGTTCTGTTGCGTTCCTGCGTAACTGCGGCCCGAAGGGAAACAGACGTGAGTACTAACCGAAAGGACAAGAGCGATTTTTCTCTGGGCGAACTCAGCGATCTGCTGGATGCCGAACTCAAGGGCGACCCCGGTTTGCATGTGCGCGGCATAAGCGCCCTCGACAGCGCAACTCCGGAACAACTGAGTTTCCTGGTCGGTTCCCGCTACGCTCACCTGGCGCCCGGATCCAAAGCTGCCGCTTTGATTGTTTCCGCCGAATTCCGGGAACTCGAATGCAATCTGCTAATCGTTAAGGACCCGTACCTGGCCGCTGCGAAGGCTGCCCAGTTGTTCCTCGCCGATTCCGGGGAAGAGGCCGGCATACATCAGTCCGCTTTTATCGGCGAGGGCGTTTCATTCGGGGAAGAAGTTTCGGTGGGTCCGTGGGCCTATATCGGAGACAATTCGCGGATAGGCGCGGGCACCAGGATCGGTCACGGAGCATACATTGGTAAAGAGGCGCGGATAGGCGCAGGGTGCCTGATTCACCCCAGGGTCTGCATCCTTGACAGGTGTGTCCTGGGTGAGCGCGTGATTATTCATCCCGGGGCCGTAATCGGTGCGGATGGTTACGGTTATGCCCGGGATGAAAAGGGAAGGCATATAAAAATTCCTCAGACCGGCATAGTGCAGATTGACGACGATGTCGAGATCGGCGCAAACTCCACGGTGGACCGGGCGACTTTCGGCAGGACCTGGATCAAACGCGGCACAAAGATCGACAATCTGGTCATGGTAGCGCACAACGTGGTCGTGGGCGAGGACTGTTTGCTTGTAGCCCAGGTCGGCATTTCAGGCAGCACCCAGGTCGGAAACCATGTGGCCATGGGCGGACAGGTCGGAATAGCGGGACACGTTCAGATTGGAGACAAGGCAAGAATCGCCGCAAAGGCCGGCATTCATAAGTCAATAAAGCCCGGAGAGAGCATTATAGGCATCCCGGGACAGCCATACGATCAGTGGTCGAAAAATTATGCCAACCTGCAGCGGCTGCCCAGGCTGAAAGAAACGTTGAACCGGTTGGGCGAAAGGGTGCGCAAAATCGAGGAGGAGCTGGAAAAGCTATGATGGACATAATCACGATCAAACAAATAATCCCGCATCGCTATCCTTTCCTCCTCGTGGATAGAATCCTGGAATCCACTTCTGACGAAATAGTCGGAATAAAGAATGTTTCTGCCAATGAGGGCTTTTTCGAAGGGCATTTTCCCAATAATCCCATCATGCCCGGGGTCCTGATACTGGAGGCCATGGCCCAGACGGGCGCGATTCTCGTCATATCCGCCAACCCTACTTACAGGGATAAGTTATTTTATTTTGCCGGCCTGGATAAGGTGCGTTTTCGAAAGCCGGTGCGCCCCGGAGACCAGCTTGTCATGAAGGTAAAGCTTCAAAAACAGCGCGGCGTGTTTTTCAAGATGCTGGGTGAAGCTTTCGTAGATGATAAATTGGTTGCTGAAGCAGAAATGATGGCAAACGTGGAGTTAGATGAAGAACACAGGTCCGCTGGAAACTGATCGAGAGTTTTTTGACAGGCGAAAAACGAAATGGAGAAAAGATGCCGATACACCCGACCGCAATAGTGTCTCCCAAGGCTAAGATCGCCGACGATGCAACCGTGGAGGCATTCAGTATTATCGGCCCTGATGTCGCTATTGGCTCGGGAACGGTTGTGGGACCGCACGTAGTTATAGACGGCAATACGACGATCGGCGCCAACAACCGGATTTTCCCTTTCGTATCCATCGGACTTGCTCCACAGGACATTACATACGCCGACGAAGATACTCAGGTAGTTATCGGAAACGACAATATTATTCGTGAAAATGTGACAATCCACAAGGGTTCTCCCGGAGGCCTCGGCATCACCCGAATCGGTAACGGGGCATTTTTGATGGCCTATGCTCATGTCGCTCATGACTGCCGAATTGGAGACGGGGTCATAATGGCGAACGCGGCAACCCTTGGCGGGCATGTCGAAATTGGAGCAAAGGCGGTTATCGGTGGTATGGTGGCAATCCACCAGTTCGTTAGAATAGGGGAGTTTAGCTGTATGGGCGGATTTGCCGCGACCGGAAAAGACATTCCGCCATATATGCTTGCTTCCCGCGCACCTGCGGAACTTCACGGGCCCAACCTTATCGGACTGAAGCGCAACGGCTTCTCACCCGAAGCGATCCATGCCATCAAGAAATTTTACAGGATATTTTTCCGTTTGGGTCTGACGGTGAAAGAGGCAATTGAGAAGGTGCGCCAGGAGGTCGATAGCCTCCCTGAGATTGAAAAGCTGGTCGAGTTTGTGTTAAGTTCCAAAAGAGGAATAACCAGGTGATTTCGCTTCCAAATACGAATACCACAGACGACCGGATCAGGCACGTGGGGCTTATTGCGGGCAGCGGGCAGTTTCCGCTCCTTTTCGCCAACGCTGCGCGCCAGGCTTCGGTCCGGGTCCTTGCAATAGGCTTTGACGGCGAAACCGACCCGGGACTTGCCAAATATGTCGATGAATTCCACATGCTGAAACTGGGGCAGCTCAATCGCCTGGTGGAGACTCTCAGAAAAGGCGGCATAACCTGCGCCGCTATGGCCGGCGCCATCAACAAGACGCGCATATACACAAAGATCCGCCCGGACTGGAGGGCAGTGCGTTTTCTCAGCCGGTTGCGCAACAAGAAGGACGATTCCCTTTTGAGGGCGCTCGCCGACGAACTGGAATCCGAGGGCATATTGGTCCAGCCTTCCACCATTTTCCTGCCCGAGCTTTTGGCGCCCGAGGGAGTGCTTACGCGCCGCAAACCCAATCGGCGCGAGCGGGCTGACATGGCCTTCGGCTGGAACCTCGCCAAGGCGATCGGGACGCTCGATATAGGACAATGTCTTGTAGTGAAACACCAGGCTGTGCTCGCAGTTGAAGGCATAGATGGCACCGACGCCACCATTATGCGCGGGGGCCGTCTTTGCCGGGAAGGCGCGGTGGTTGTAAAAGTCAGCAAGCCATTCCAGGATCTGCGTTTCGATGTCCCGGCGGCCGGCTCCGATACCATTGAGACCATGAAAAGGGTTAATGCCAGGGTATTGATGGTTGAAGCAGGCAAGACGGTAATATTCGACAGGGAAAAGATGATAGATGCGGCGGATGCCGCCGGGATTTCGATCATAGCTCACAAAAACGGGCTCTGGCCGCACGAAGGCCAGGAGACAGACGTGCTGGCTTCCTTCGGGCCAAAGTTTTTGGATCACAACAGGGCTCGGGAACCTGCCTATTCTGAAAAACAGGAGCAGGTCCCGAGGGCCGTACTGGTTCGCAATCCTCGTCCCGACGCTCCGCGGGTGGCGGTGATCGGAGTCGGCTACCTCGGCCGTTTCCACGCTCAGAAGTATGCCAGACTGGCCGAGGCCGATCTGGTCGCGGTTGTCGATATAGACGGCCGGCGCGGCCGGGAAGTGGCGGACGAGGTGAAAACCCAAGCCCTGCCCGATTACAGGCCGCTGATCGGCGCGGTCGATGCGGTCAGCATCGTTACGCCTACCCCTCAGCATTTTGCTATTGCAAAGGAATTCCTCTCGGCCGGCGTTCACGTTCTTCTCGAAAAACCCATGACAAAAAACCTCGAGGAGGCCGACGAGCTTATTGAAACGGCAAGAAAACATGGGGCGATTTTCCAGGTCGGCCACCTGGAACGGTTCAACTCCGCCTTTACGGCCATTCGACCGCGCCTGCGCGATCCGATGTTCATAGAAGCCACCCGGCTCGCTCTTTTCAACGAAAGAGGCCTGGAAGTGGACGTCATACTCGATCTTATGATTCACGACATCGATATCGTGCTCAATATCGTCAACTCACCCATAAAGTACATTCATGCTTCAGGGGTTGCAGCTCTCACTCATCTTCCGGATATCGCAAGCGTTCGAATGGAGTTTGCCAACGGGGCCGTCGCCAATCTCACCGCCAGCCGGATCTCTATCAAGAACATGAGGAAGTTGCGGATTTTCCAAAAGGATTGTTATTTTTCGGCCGACTATGCCGAGAAACGCGCCTATGCCGTATATAGGGAAACCGAGTTGGGGGAGGACGGCTTTCCGCAGCTTTCGATAGAAGAGTTTGAAATAACCGAGAAAGATTCGCTTGAAGAAGAAATCGGCGCTTTTGTGGACTCCGTGAGGACCGGCAGCCCGCCGGAGGTGGACGGCGAAGAAGGGCGAAAGGCGCTTGCAGTGGCTCTCGGCATATCGCATCGGATCGAGGAACAGGTGCGGGCGGACCGCGTCGGTGCAAATAGCGGGGATTCCAAACCGTAAGCGTTCATGAACCGGGGCATGATCGCCCCGACCGTCAACAGCATTCGAACTTCGCGTTTTCTCATGCGTCAGGTCTTTTGATATGACCGGTGAATCGCCCCTTGAGATCTTCATAAGCGCCGGGGAAGCTTCGAGCGATCTTCATGCCTCACATCTGGCCCGTGCCTTACGATCCATTTCTCCGCAGGTACGCCTTTCCTGCCTTGGCGGACCTCGTTTGCAAGCCGAAGGCGTTCCGGTCGTCGTAGACAATAGAAGCATTTCCGTTGTGGGGGTCTCGGAACTCGCCGGTCACATCCGGTCCATATACGGCGCATGGCGAAAGATCAGGGCGCATCTTCTGGCAACCCGTCCCTCGGTAGTCGTATTGATCGATTTTCCCGATTTCAATCTCTTTCTTGGAAGGTTTGCCAAAAAGATCGGTGCGAAAGTCTTTTATTACATCAGCCCTCAGGTCTGGGGCTGGCGGGAGGGACGCGTCGGGAAAATCAGAAGGCTGGTTGATCGCATGGCGGTGATTTTGCCTTTCGAGAAGGATTTCTATGCTTCTCACGGTATGGAAGTCGACTATGTCGGCCACCCGCTGGTGGATATAATGGCCGATGTGCCTGATCAAGCTCAGTGCAATCGCCTCTATCGCGATTCTGAAGGACCTCTTGTCGGATTGCTGCCTGGCAGCCGTAGGAGCGAGGTCAACCTCCTTTTCGACATCCTCATGGAAACCGCCCTGATAATTTCCCGGTCGATGCCGGCGGTAAGGTTCATAATTCCGGCTGCGCCTTCGCTGGATGCAGGTGAATTGGAAAGGCGGGCCGCGCGATATTCCCTGCCGCTACGGGTCGTACCGGACGACACCTATTGTGTAATCAAGGCGTGCGACCTTATTCTGACGGCATCGGGAACGGTGACCCTGGAAGCCGCGATTCTCGAGACTCCTATGATAGTTGTCTACAAGGTGGCTCGGTTGAGCAGGCGAATTGGCCTGCTGCTCATCCACCTAAGACTTGTGGGGCTGCCCAACGTGATAGCCGGCAGAAAGATAGTGCCGGAGTTTGTCGAGGAGGAGCCAACCCCGCCTCGGCTCGCCGAGTGCGCCATCGGGTTCTTGAGTAACCCGGGTCTTCTGGATGCGCAACGCCTGGAGTTGGGGCGCATTCACGGCCAACTCGGAGAACCCGGTATATCCGCCCGTGTCGCGCGGCTTGTTCTGAATGCCGCTGAGTCAACTCGATGAAGTTTTGCGGACGGGCCGCGGCCTGGGCTGCCTATGAAGCCGCCCTATGCCCGGTTTGGCCCGCACTCTACCTCTATTATTTTTGCAGATCGAAGACCGACGGTAAATACGGGAGCAATTACAAAAGCCGGATGGGGCTGAGGCTCCCCGCGATTGGGCGGCCCGGTCCGAAACGGGTGTGGGTCCATGCCCTTTCGGTCGGCGAGGTGCTTTCGTCGATTCCTCTGATAGCTGAACTCAAACGGTTGCGGCCAGGCCTGGAAATTGTATTTTCCACCTCTACCGAGACCGGGATGTCCATCGCGGTGGAGAGGCTCCAGGGTTTGGCGGTGGAATTTTTTTTCATGCCTCACGATTTTCCCTGGATAATCGGCAGGCTCCTGGCGCGCGTAAATCCCTCGCTTTTCGTCCTGATAGAAACCGACTTCTGGCCCAATCTCATCTGGAGACTCAAAAGGCGTGGCGTGCCGGCGGCCCTGGTCAACGGCAGACTGTCGCCCCGCTCCCACAGCGGCTATTCACGGCTCGGGGGATTCGCGGAGGTCATGTTCGGAGGATTCGGCCTGATCTTTGCCCAGACCGAACTGGACAGGTCGCGGTTCGTCTCCCTGGGCGGTCTTTCCGATAAGGTGATCGCGGCGGGGAACCTTAAATTCGAATCTTCCACGGCCAGGGTCCCGGAATCGGAGATCGTCTCTATCAGGGCCCAAATCGGGCTTGACCCGGGTAGACCCGTGTGGGTGGCGGGCAGCACGCATGAAGGCGAAGAGCGGATGCTGCTCCGTATCCATCGGCGTCTGGCGGCGCTGATCCCGGGGCTTCTCCTCATAATCGCTCCCAGAAAAATTAAGCGCGGCCTCGAGATCGCGGGTCTTGCCGGCAGTCTCGGTTTCGACTGTGCCGTGCGCTCCAGGGGTGAGAAGGCCGTGGGAATGGGTGTTTACATTCTGGATACCCTGGGTGAGCTTTCAAGAGTTTACGCAATTTGCGACATTGCTTTTCTTGGCGGAAGTTTTGCTGAAATCGGAGGGCACAACCCCCTCGAAGCTGTTGCCCAGGGCAAGCCCGCATGCTGGGGGCCGCATTTTTTCAATTTCAGCGAAATTGAAAGAGAGCTTCTGGAAGCCGGATGCGCAATGAAAGTTTCGTCCGAGCGCGAACTCGAAGACTTTCTCCAGGAAACGTTGGCTGATGCCGGCCGTATCGCAAAAATGAGCGAAGCCGCTGAAAAATTCGCAGGATCGCAACGGCATACCGCACGCCGTATAGCCTCCATCCTGCTTGAAACGATGGGATAAAAGCAGGGAGCGGGGAGCGGGAAACCGGGCTGTTGCCCAAAACATGCGTATCAAAAAACATCCGGATCCGGACCCCGGCTCAAAAGCGCTGCCGGGGTGACGGTTATGGAAATCTCTCGGCTGTCCAGGAACTGTCGCGAATGGCGCTTAATACCAAGTTGCACCCAAAGAGGTAAAACCTTCATTCAAGAAATCCCCCCTGCCCCCCTTTAGGAAACGCGATATGTCACTTGACGGACCCACTACCGAACCATGGCATTGCAAACATTCCAGATTCTCCCGCTAGGAATATTTTGTGGAATATTTTTGTCGATTTTCCTTGATTTCGTTTGACCATTGCGGTAGAAGCGATCCATCAACCTTATCACTCATGTTTAGGAGAAGGCGATGGACAGGTTGGATGTGATGAAAAACTTAAGACCGTTCCAGGCAAGAATTCATAACTGCATCTCGCGAGGTTTCCATGATGCGAGGAAACATCACGAACTATTCCTGCATATTTTTACCAAGAGGACTATCTCCTCCATAACTCGCGATTACATTTGGGATTATATCAGAAAAGAATTTACAACGGAAGAAACTGTTAAATTTCGCGAGCAGCAAAATGGTTTATGTCTGTTAATAATCAATGACGTAGTGTTTTTGCGTTTCAAAAAGTTGAACACCCGCAAGTGTTCCTCCAATATCCCAACCCTTCAGGCGACGCTTTATGAGCGGCAACAACTGCTCATGTTTGAACCACGTCCGTGTGCGCACCTAAACGCTGGTTACATAGCAAATGAGACTTGGACTAACTTGGAAGTTTACATTACGGAACCTAACGGAAAGCGGTCAAATGCTTGGGTTATGAAAATTTACGAGGATGAGCAACGTCAGTCCGTGATTGAGTTGCCTGTTTCAAGGACAGAGAAGCCGCGACGGTTCAAGCCAAAAACCGGCACTGGCCAAGAGCAGAAGGGGGCGGACAATGAGGGCACAAGGGGCAACTAATCCAGACATGTTTATTTTGGCACGGGAATCCAGGGGTCTTACTCAGAACGACCTAAAGGATATGATGGATGTTACCCAAGGAATAATCTCAAAGGTGGAGCAAGGATTTTTGCGACCATCAGATGATCTCATACAGAGTTTTTCAGAATGCCTCCACTACCCGAGAGATTTTTTCTTTCGGATAGGGTATAGACTTCCACCAGCGGCTCCGTTCCATCGGAAAAGGCAGGCTTTGTCGAGGAAATTACAGTCAAAAATAGAAGCCATTTCCAATATTAGAAATCTACACATATTAGATCTTTTGGATCAAATCGAACTTACATCATCGGTTCTTACCGTTGATCCCGACGATTACAAGAGAAATGGACCAATTGAAGCCGCCAAGGCTGTTAGGCAATTCTGGCAATTACCACGCGGTCCCATAAACAATTTGGTATCGGTTGTGGAAAATGCCGGTATAATAATTATCTATGCCGATGTTGGAACATCGTTAATAGATGGATTTACATTTATAACCGAGATGCAACATCCGGTTATTTACATAAATAAAAACATGCAGACCGATAGAATCAGGCTGACGATAGCTCATGAATTGGGCCATATAGTGATGCACAAAGCGCCCAGGCCCGACATGGAAGAAGAAGCCTACATGTTTGCAGGAGAGTTTTTGGCACCTAGTGATGAAATAGGACCATATTTAGATAATATATCATTAGATATGCTAGCACGGCTAAAGCCATATTGGAAAATATCAATGGGCGCAATTATAATGAGGGCTAAGCATTTAAGGAAACTTAATCCCGATGAAGAGCGGCGGCTGTGGGCTAAAATGAATTATCATGGGTATAAGCAATGCGAACCCGCTCAATTGGACCTGCCTCCCGAATATCCCTCTTTACTGAACGACGTTATACATTATTATCTAACAGACTTAGGTTATTCTGTGAAAGAACTTTGTCAACTACTTACGATTCAAGAGGATGATTTTCAAGACTGGTATTCGCCACAAATAGGGGGGCTCAGGCTGGTGAAATAATGAAAATGGCCCTTTACCTGCTGGAACAGGTGAAAGGGCCGAATTTAACGTGCGCCGGTAATTCAATGGATAGAATCTAGGCCTCGTAACCTAAGATGTGCGGGTTCGATCCCCGCCCGGCGCTCACCTAATCAGGGAGTGAACAGAGTGACAAGAGCCGAGCAGCTTCATTGCCGTAATCCACCATTTTCCCCGTTCTGTTAATATCGGCGGAATTGTTGAATTTGTCAACAGAATGTGCATGTATTTTTTCAGGAAAAAGGACAAAAACGATGGCATTTTCGGAAGAAACCAAAAAACAAATATTGCGTAACGCAGGCGGCAAATGTGAATGCACTCGAAGGGGTTGCACTCACCACGCAGGCCGTTGCAATGCAACACTTACCGCTTCTAACTTTAACGCACACCACAAAACTGCGATAGCCGCAGGGGGCAGCGACAACGCTTCTAATGGCGAAGCTCTCTGTGTTCGCTGCCATCAGAATACTGGAACTTATGGCCGTTAACGACTAAATTCAGGACAGAAACAATCCGTGAAATTGTTTCTGTCCTGAACGCCAATCGCGCCATCGGTTCATTTCCGTTAATACTTTGAACCTCAAGCGTGATTCCCTCTACTTCTCGCAATGCCGGGGCCATCTTGCCAAAAACAAGATGGCCCAATTTCCGCCAATCCCTGTATTGAAAATATACATATCCCCATCCATCATAGCCCTGGCAACTGTCTAGGGTGAAAAGACGGTCAACTTGGTTGAGAAGGCATATCAACTCGGCTACACCGTTGTCTACTGGCGTATTGACCTTCACCCACACATGCCGATGAGTTTTAGTACGACTCATGATTCAGGGTTTTGTCCTTTTTTCTCCTTTCCCCGCTTCCTTGGCTTTGCCTTTATGATTCTTGAGAATGACTCTTCAAATCGTTCATCTGCGTCTTCTGCTTTTATTTCTTCTGCGACTTCGACGAAGCGGGCGAACTGTTCTGGATCGTCGGGTTGTACTTTTTTCTTTTTTGTCACACTGAACATCCCTGCCGATGAGTCGTTGCGTAGGTAAGGCGCTTGCCCTTAAAACCTTTTAACAATTTATCAGCACGAGCAGAATCGTCAACACCTTTCGCGACTCGGTTGCTGTAGCGGAAATCAAACTCCGCAAGGTAGCGGCGCATGTGCTTCTCCGCGCAGTGCTGATAAACGTCTTTCATGCCGCGCTTGAAGATGGAGAAATACCCTTCCACTGTGTTTGTATGAATCGAGGGGTCAGTAGGCGAAACATACTCGCCCTGGCTATGGCATACAACGTCATGGCCTTCAAAATCATCTTTCAGGTAGTGATACTGTCCAGCATCGTCGGTCATTATCCGCGCTTCACGCGCTATATTCTCTTTCAGAATCGGCACAATGGTTTTTGCCGAAACATCGTCAATCGGCACGCTACGAACTTCGCCCGATTCCCGGTCTACAAGGGAGAGGATTTTGTTCTTGTGCATGTAGCCGCGTCTCACGGGCTTTTCAGGATCATTCCAGAGGAATGTTTCATCGGCTTCGACGGTCCCGCCGAACGGTGCAAGTTCTCCTCCCCGCATGGATTCACGGATTCTATGGCTCATAAACCATGCGGTTTTCAGGGTTACGCCTAAAGTCCTGTGGAGTTGGTTTGAACTAATTCCCTTCTTTGAGGAACAAAGGAGATAGATCGCCTGAAGCCAGAGCCGAAGGGGACATGACTATCTTCAAAAATGGTCCCGATCTTAACGGTAAACTGTTTTCGGCATACATAGCACTTGTAGGTTCCCGATCTGGTACTCTTGCCCTTCATCTTGCTTATGCGCTCAGTGCCACCACAATGAGGGCAAACCGGACCTTCCGGCCATAACCGCGCTTCAACGTACTCGTAAGCAGCTTCTTCGTTCTGAAGTCGGGGGATAGTTAAAACTGATTGGCTCATGGCTTTCTCCTTTGTTAGAGCCAATATACATCATTATTTGGGTTTGTTAAGTATAATATCGCGTTAGGAAAGGGGGGTCCCAACCTGCAATCCTTACCAGTATTGACGCGACTTGGTATAAGGTCAAGAAATGCATTTGGGCAACAGTCCAAGCTTTTCGCTTCCTGCTCCATGCTCCGTGCTTCCGGCTTATCACTTTCCGAGAAACTGCGGTTTGCGTTTTTCGAACATCGCGGCGAGCGCCTCCATATGGTCGCCGGTAAAATGGCAAAGCGACTGCAGGGCCGCTGCATCCTGCATTGCGTGGTCCAGGGTGGAAAACTGGGCCGATCTTATGAGCCGCTTGGTCAGACGCAGGGCCTGGGGCGGTTTGGAGGCTATCTTTCCGGCTATTTCATTTGCCTTTTCAAGAAGTTTATCGTGATCGGCCAAATAGTTTACAAGACCGATGGACAGCGCAGTCTCGGCATCGATCACCTCCGAGGTGAAAAGAAGCTCGCATGCCTTGGGCATCCCAACGGCGCGGGGAAGGGTCCATGCGCTGCCGTCCCCCGGGATCAGCCCGACGCTCACAACCGTTTGACCGAAAGTGGAGCTCTTTGAGGCAACCCGGATGTCGCACATCAGGGCAAGTCCGCACCCTGCGCCGATGGCCGACCCGTTGACCGCGGCTATTGTCGGGATCTCGACTTCGTAGACGGCCATTAGCGCTTCCTGGATGTTTCTCCTGTACTTGTCGAAGACTTCCGCGGGTGAGCCCTGAAACATCCCTTTTCGGTCCTTCATCTCCTTTACGTTTCCGCCGGAACAAAATGCCGGATCTACGGCGGTTACGATGAGAACCTTGATTGCCAGGTCTTCATTTACCAGGGCGCAAACCGATTCAATCTCCGAGATAATTTCCGTATGGGTAATTGCGTTTCGAATGTCTGCGCGGTTAAGGGTCATGGTCGCGACGGCCCCGTCGACCTTGAACATGATGTCTTTGAATTCCATGGCGAATCCTCCAGATTAGTGTGAAAAGCTTAAAAAAAACGCGGAGGGCAAAGAACGCTGGGGAAACAATCAAATAAAGAAATAAACCCGCAAGCATTAATACCAGGTTGCTCCCAAAAGAGTAACATTTGCGACAATACAAGACCTGGATTCCGGCTCAGAAGCGCTGCCGGAATGACGTGCTGAATGGTCCCTTCCTACCGGTATGAGCGCAACTTGGTATAAAGCCAGGCCCGGGCCCTTATCCCGGCGTCTCAGTGGTGGATTTTCTTGAAAAGTGTCGAGATCTCGCCGGCAATCTCCGTCGCCTTTTTACCTTCCGTGTCGATCTCGATTTGCGCGGCCCGGGCGTAGAAAGCTTCTCGCTCGCACAGCACATTCCTTATCTCCTCCCGCATGGGCAGATTGGAAAGCGGAGGGCGTGTCGCAGGGGATCCGGGGTCCGTGCTCAATCGCGCGTAGATTGTTTCCGGGGTTGCCTTGAGCCAGACGGTGAAGAACTTTTCGCGAAGCACGCCGCGGCTTTGCTCATTCAAGACGATTCCGCCCCCGGTCGCAACCACGAGTCCTTTCCTGGAGCTGATGAGGTCCAGCAGATCGGATTCGGCCCTTCTGAAAGAATCCCATCCGTCCTGCTTCACCCATTCGGCTATGTCGCGCCCCGCATTTGAGGCGAGGCGCCTGTCCATGTCGATGAACTCCATGCCCAGCTTCCGGGCCAGAAGTTCCCCAACCGTACTCTTGCCCGTTGCGCGAAATCCAATAAGTGCTATATTACACTGTTTCATTTAAAGTCCGACAGCGTTGAAAGATGTATGAAAAGATTATGGATGATCAATTTTCGAATATACACGAAAAGCAGAATAAACGCAGCATTGCGGAGCGCATGCCGTTTTTGCCGCCCCTTGTCGCCTGGATACTGAGACTTCTACACAGGACTTGCCGGATAGAAATAGTCGGAAAAGAAAACTATCTGGCAGCCGAAGGGATCAACCCTCGAATTGCTGCGTTCTGGCATTGCAGCTATCCGTCCATCCTTTATTTCTACCGCGACCAGGGCTACCTTACAATAATCAGCCGGAGCCGCGATGGGGAGTTTGCCGCAAGGCTGGTGAAGAGCCTGGGATTTTATCCTTTCAGGGGTTCTCCCAAAAAGGGTGGGGCCGCTGCTCTCAAAGGCATAATTTCGGCATTCAAGGATAGTCCCGGTGGAGGGTTCGTAGCCGACGGCTCGCAAGGACCCGCCCAAGTGGCTCAAAAGGGGCTTCTTCTTTTATCCATGTATTCGGGATGTCCAATCATGCCGGTCGGCATCGCCGCCGACAGGTGCTGGCGATTTCGAACCTGGGACGAGACCCTGCTGCCAAAGCCCTTTTCAAGGGTGGTCTTTGCCTGGGGGCCCCTGATCCGGGTGGAAGCGAAGGCTTCCTCGGCCAGGCTTGAAGAGCACCGTCTCGAGTTGGAACGAAGCCTCAATGAAATTACCCGTATGGCTCGCAGGGCCGCGGAATCGGCGCCCGGGACGGTTGCATAAAGCATGATATCTGCTAAAATAAGGCGGTGGAAGGGATATCTGCTCAGTAGGTAGAACGGTGTATCCGGAGTAGGGCGGGTGATCGCCGGCCATGTCGGAACGAGTGGCCGGAGGAAAGTCCGGGCTCCGCAGGGCAGGGTGCTGGATAACTCCCAGTCTCGGTGACGAGGAGGAAAGCGCAACAGAAAGCAGACCGCCTCCCGTGCTTGCGCGGGCGGTAAGGGTGAAACGGCGAGGTAAGAGCTCACCGGTCCCGGCGGTGACGCCGGGAGCCAGGCAAACCCCACCCGGAGCAAGACCGAATAGGAGAGCGTTTGAGGGCTGCCCGTCCGATGCTCTCGGGTTGGTCGCTTGATCCCGCCGGTAACGGCGGGGCTAGAGGAATGATCACGCCCTGTTCGCCCTCGGGCGCTTCAGGGAACAGAACCCGGCTTATGCCCTGCTCCGGGTCCCCTTTTTTATTTTGCCTAGCCGGTTAATGACAAACATGCCGAAAACGTGCGCCATTGTGCCCGCCGCTGGAAGCGGGACCAGGATGGGGAGCGCCAAACCGAAGCAGTTCCTCGACCTTGCCGGCAAACCGATACTTGCTCATACCTTGAGCGCGCTCTCAAGCCTGAGCCTGATCTCGAACATTTTCCTGATCGTTGCCGAAGAACAGATCCCGGCCGCTCGGGAGGTCGTTTCCGGGTGGGCCGGCGCGCGAGGCTCCGATGTACCGGAGATTTCTGTTGTGCCCGGAGGCTCCGAGCGGCGCGACAGCGTCTATAACGGCCTCATGAAGCTGCCGGCCGATTGCGGCTGGGTGATGGTCCATGACGGGGTCCGGCCCTTTGCCTCTCCCGGCCTTATCAGGGCGGTGTGGGAAGGCGCTCGGCAGACCGGCGCCTGTATCGCGGCAATCCCCTCGATCGATACCGTGAAGCGAGCGTGCGGCGGTGTTGTGCGGGAGACTTTGTCCAGAGATGAAATCTGGCTCGTCCAGACACCGCAGGTTTTCAGAAAACAGATCATCGTCGCCGCATACGAAAAAGCTGTCGAGGCTGGATGGGCGGGGACCGATGACGCCTCTTTCGTCGAAAGAATGGGTGGCGTCGTCAGCGTTGTGAAGGGCGAGCGTTCGAACATAAAGGTGACGACGAAAGAAGACTTCGAGTGGGCCATGTGGTTTATGCGCGACAGGGTTGAAAAAGGGGAAGTCCCATGAGGGTTGGGTTCGGATATGACGTGCACAGGTTTGTGGAGGGACGCCCTCTGATGCTCGGGGGCATTGAAATTCCGCACGGGCAGGGCCTGCTCGGCCATTCGGATGCGGACGTTCTCCTCCACGCCATCTGCGACGCCATGATCGGGGCGGCCGCCCTGGGCGATATCGGCACGCATTTTCCCGATACCAGCCCTGAATTCAAGGACATATCCAGCCTCGTACTGCTGCGGAGGACGGCGGACCTTATCAGGGGGCGAGGACTGCGCCTGGCGAACATCGACAGCACTATCGTGGCGCAGAGACCGAGGCTCTCCGATTTCATCCCGCGTATGGTCGAGAAGATCTCGAACCAGACCGGGCTGAGCCCGGACCGCGTCAATGTCAAAGCCAAAACGACGGAGAAGCTCGGATTTGCGGGCCGCGAGGAGGGGATTGCGGCCTATGCGGTCGCGCTAGTCGAAGAATTGTGATGCCGGCTGCTCTCCAAGGACGGCAAAGATCGTGGCGAATGATACCCGATTGCGCGCACACAATTCTGCAAAATTACTCCGGGCTTCGCCATGCGGAAGGGGCTGTCACCCTGTCCCCAACGCTTTGAAAATACCTTATATTTTGCGGACCCTCCATAAACGGTTTAAATTCAGTGGAGCAAATGATAGATTAGCGGCTGTCCGGAAGCCGAGCCGCACCGGCGAAAGGCTTTAAAAGTCCCCTATACCATGGGGGGATTCGGGTGATTTGGGTTTGAAGTCTGCCCCCGTTGGGAAACAGGGGGCAGATGATCGCTGCTTTACAAAAGGGCGTGTTTGCTGCCGGCGCCTGTCCGGAGTGGAGTTTCCGGACGGGGACTGTTGGAGTTCAATGGGAGATTGTACCGCTATGGGGCTGCAGGTCTATAACACTCTGACCAGGAAAAAGGAGGAATTCGTTTCTCTCGAACCCGGCAGGATACGCATGTACGTGTGCGGTATCACCGTATATGACCTGTGCCATATCGGACACGCGCGTTCGGCGATTGTCTTCGACGTTATCTACCGCTATCTTTTGAGCCTCGGCTACGAGGTCACCTATGTGCGCAACTTCACCGATATCGATGATAAAATCATCCGCCGGGCGGCGGCGGAAGGGACCGGTTACCGCACGATCGCCGACCGCTATATCAGGGCGTTCTATGAAGATATGGACGCCTTGGGCCTTCTGCGCCCAGGTATCGAGCCTCTGGCGACCGAGCACATTCCGGAGATGATCGAAATCGTACGCAGGCTTGTTGAAAGGGGCGCCGCCTACCAGGCTGGGACCGACGTCTATTTCATGGTGGACCGCTTCCCGGGTTACGGGAAACTGTCCGGGCGCGACACGGAGGACATGATCGCGGGCGCCAGGGTCGAGGTTGACGAGAACAAGAGAAATCCTCTCGATTTTGTGCTCTGGAAAGGAAGCAAACCCGGAGAACCTTCCTGGGACAGCCCTTGGGGACCCGGCAGACCGGGATGGCACATCGAGTGTTCCGCAATGGCGACCCGATATTTGGGGGCGGCCATCGACATTCACGGAGGCGGAAAGGACCTGGTCTTTCCCCATCACGAAAACGAGATCGCGCAGAGCGAAATGGCTTTCGGAGGGCCATTCGTGCGCTATTGGATTCACAATGGCTTCGTCAACATAAATGACGAGAAGATGTCCAAGTCGCTCGGAAACTTCTTTACCATCCGCGATGTGCTAAGGGATGTGCACCCGGAATCGCTGAGGCTGTTCGTCATCAGCAAGCACTACAGAAGCCCTGTCGATTTTTCTGACGAAACCGTGGCCGAAGCCGAGCGCGGGCTCGAGCGCCTGTATGCCACGCTTGAGGCGGTTCAGCAAAGGGCGGCCGCCCCCAATGACGCCGAATATCCCGGCGAAATTCTGAAAAAGCAGGACCCGGAGCTGCATGAAAAGACCGCGGCGCTGCCCGCATCGTTCGAAGAAGCCATGGCGAACGACTTCAACACGGCCCAGGCAATAGGCCTTATTTTTGCCCTGCAAAGAAACCTGCAGCGATTTCTGGATAAGTTCGGGAGGAAAAATCTGAAGGGACCCGCCGCGCAGCTCGCCCAAATGGCGGCCGGCACCCTTTTGAAGTATTGCAACACCCTGGGCCTTCTTATGCTCGCGCCCTGGACATTTTTCGACCAGCAAAGAAAACTTAAGCTCAAGACGACCGGAATCGACGAACAGGAACTCAAAGAGCTTATCGCCCTTCGCCATAAAGCCCGCCAGGAAAAAAACTTTGCCGAAGCAGACCGGATACGGCTGGAACTCGAGGCAAAACATATCCAGCTTGAAGACTCCCCCGAAGGAACGAAGTGGCGGGTCAGTTTCTAGGCCGGCTCACTTCGGGGTCGGGCCGCCGCCGCGCAATCCTGTAACCTCCCGGCAGCACCTGCATTGCATCGCAAATATCTCGGGGTGGGGGCTTCCTCGCCCAAATCAGCCGCTGATTGTGCAGCGAAGGATACCTGCTATTGAAAATCCCGGCGAAGGACAGGGACGTTCCGGTGATGCCCGGGTGTTGACCCGGCACGCGCATCGATCGGACTAGACTTTTATGAAGAGCCGTTTTCGCCACATGATCCATGCGACCAGAAGCATGCACATGAGTATCCCGAGTGCGTAGAGCATGGAAGCCGTTTCTGCTTCCGCAAGCGGGATGCAGAAGCTTCGGAACAGGAATAGCTGGCAACTGACCTGAGTGCCTTTGGCCATGCCGATGTTCATGGTCCTGAGTGTAGTGTCCAGGACTTCGGAGAGTACATAGATAGTGATGGGATTCAGGCCTAGAATGATGAAAGGTTTAGCCCAGCGCGAAAAAT
>Ga0326728_10007078_pt1 | contig 29383 bp, 22 predicted proteins | sample MB3enrmetagenome_FD_207602 | JGI IMG/M metagenome (GOLD analysis project Ga0326728, IMG submission 207602) | Lab enriched peat soil microbial communities from McLean, Ithaca, NY, United States - MB31MN | ecosystem: Environmental > Terrestrial > Soil > Wetlands > Peat | place: USA: New York... | reverse complement strand
TATTCCTGAAGGTGGGATATTCTTAACAGCTTCCGCAATAAATTTTGAAGAATCGCATGGAAGTCTCAATCAAGCACCCCTGTGAAAAATTACATTAGCAGGATGTAAATGTAAAACTGAGAGGATCAGGCTTTAAGTTGTTTCTTATTAAAATGATACAGGAAGCCTTTTGATCGTCTCAGGTTCGTGGAGGATAACCCCATCTTCTTTATATGTTTTCAGTACAAAGTGAGTAGATGTACTCTTTACCTGATCAAGAGTTGCAATTTTCTCTGCCACGAAAAAAGCAACATCCTTCATCGACTTTCCTCGAACAGTAAGAGATAGATCATAGTCCCCAGATAAGAGCCTTACAGACCTTACTTCCGGAAACTTATAAATCCTTTCTGCAATTGCCTGATAACCCTGGCTACGCTCGAGGGTAACTTTCAGTTCAATCACGGCATAAACATAATTTTCCCCAACAATGTCCCAGTTAACGATGGTTTTGTAGTGCCTGATAACTCCTGTTTCCTCAAGTTTTGCTATCGTCTGGGAAACTTCTTGTGCAGACATATCTATCAGGGCTGCAATTTCTTCCGGACTTGCTCGAGCATCATTTTCGAGAATTTCCAGTATATGTCTAATCTGTTCTTCCATGTTGGTCACCGGCACAACGGTGAAAAAATTCACCAAAAAATACTCGACTTCAAGGTTGAGTTCTATAAAATTACTCAATCAATACAGCATTTACAACTCCATCCTGCCCTGGCCTGCTTGTAACTCTCGCCGTTCCGATAGGAGTCCTTATGACAGAGCCCTTTGTTAGGATGTTACGCCTTACATAGTGTTTGTTTGCAGTGTTGTCGACAACTGTTTCAATAGTAGCAGAAACTGTCTTTCCGTTTTTTTGATTGGTTATGTTTGCAACATTACACTGGAGAAGTCTGACCTTCCTATTGCCTCCCATTACCGGAACATTTCTTCTTTTTATTTCACTTATGCGAGTATCCGCAGATTCGCGGCCCATTTCAAACTTACGCTTCCCGCGAGCAACAATTACTTTCCCCCCGGTCACTTTTCTTCTGGAGCTACCTTGCCATCTCATATTAAAACCTCGTCCTTATATTGAAATTTTAAAGTCATGTAGATCATGATCGTTTGAACTTCTCAAAGCAAAAGCATACTTAAAAGTAGCTTAATCGCCCTTATTATATATTAATGCATTAACTGGGTACTTAACTAGCATATTTGCTATGGACTTATCAATACAAATATAATCATATAAGAACTTTGCGATCAGAAGGTTTTTGAAATTTTCTCCTTTTTCCATCTCTACATATGTTTTTGTGTCTACGAATGAAAACTCAAAAATTCATAAATATAATAATAGAGGATTATCGTGAATGTAAGTGATGTTTTAATCCTAATAATTTTGCTTCGAAACTCTTTTTATTTTCTTCATCTTCTCACAAACAAAAATACTTACTCAGATTCGCGATTTTACTCCTACTAGCAATCTATTAAATAAGCATTTCCTAGTGATTCAAGTTCTTTTAATCTCCAAGGCTCAGTGTATGGAATCATTTCTCAATTATTTTATTTTTGTGATGATGTCTTTATCTTGCAATTATTAGCTTAATCCAAAATTTTCAATGTGCTCTTGAACTCGCTGTCCAATGAATCATCCTTATTGTACTATATACACAGAATTCCTTTTCTGATCATTATTATTTCCTCCATTGATATATACCCAATGCTCTCTGAAAAACTGGCTCTATCACCAAGACTGTGCTTTGAATGTTGTAATTAATATATTCTCTAAGGGGAATAATTATCCTTGATAAGTAATCAAGAATAGTACTAACTTACAAGCCTAGAAGGAGTCCTAATTCCACTATATATGCACAGTAGACCTGCTACATTCACACTTACATCTTACACCGTATCCTTCCAAGCTTTTTTTACTCTCTTGAAGTTAAGGTCCATACTAAGTAGATAATTATTGATTACATTATGAGATATTTTTATATTGTAATCAGCTTCTATGACTGTTCAAGATATCAAATTTCAAACTTGTTTTAATTAATACCATACAATCTGCTGAGGGGATAGAAACTTTCCCAAGAACTTTTATTAAACAGCTGATTTATATTTTAAGCTACCTTTGCATTATAAAAATGGAGGTACTTCATAAAAAACATTGTGTACAGAGAATAAAACATCGTATATTTTTACATTAAGTATCGGGAAAAATTTCATTGGGATAGTAGCATCATCAGCTATTTGAAATATATCTGTTTTAAAATTGATAAAAAACATAGTTTTGATTTTTCTCAATAGGTATGATAGCGATTATGAACATCTTTTCGTTGGTTTAACCAAAATATTTCCCATCAAGATGATGAAAATTATAAAAAGTATTACAGCAAAAAAATTTTTAAAGAACACTCTGAAGTTAAAAACAGTTATCGTATGGTGAATTATGGAATTATAGAGGTTACATTGGAACCATTAGATTGAACAACTTCCAATGTGATTAGAAACTATGTTGAAAATAAAGGAAATCATGAAGAAAAGGAATAATATCAGCAAATGAAAATATTTAAATTTGGATAATTTCTTTATATCCAAAAAATGGCACAAAAATACCTTTTTCTTCATTGGAACAACACAGCAAATCTGATTGCATTCATCGATATCATAAATAAGAATAAAGGGTCTGTATATGAGAGTTACTTTCGAATGATACGAGTAAAAAATCATGTCGATGAGCATTGATTGTGGAAGCGGGGGAAGTATAAGCTTCCGTACAGCTAAAAAATGATAGATTCAACAATAATTAAAATGATGTCATCAAGCAAGTACATTTGGGCAGATTTATCGACACGACTTTATCCATTTTTATAACTTTTTTAAAGAATTCTATTTATAAATGATGTTAAGCTTTAGGAACTTCAAATTCGTAAGTTATATAATAAAAAATATATGACCCAGTATTTTCGTAAAATTTGCAGCAGCAACAAAAAAACTTCTGCATCGATAACCCCATTCTTCATGCTCCAGTAGCTTCAGCTTTTTGCTTAAAAATTATAGATGCAAATTTAGCCATGAATATCCCCTTAAGCGTTAAAGTGAAAAACATTTTTTTTGACTAAAAATCCACATGAAAAATTTAGAAATTAAAAGTAATTTTTGTACTTATAATCTTGTCAATCAGTTATTGATCAATATTATGAAAACGAGTACATTTCCTGCTTTTCGATAAAACATAAAGAGAACCCTTGCTAAAGTTTTTCAGCAATTCACTGAGACTAACTAATCCTAAATATTGGCAAAAAGAATAATTGATTAAGGTTCATTAGTGAATTTTAACCCCGGTTACCTGTACTAGTATTTAGACTTGATAGATAGATAAAACTACATTCAATAAAACCCTTTTCTATATTTTTTCCTATTCTAACAAACCAACATCTACCTTGAAATCTTTCAGGTCTTCGAAATCGAGAGTTGCAAAATAATCTTCAATAGTTTCTGGTCTCCTTATCTGCACAACGCTTCCGTCTCCTCTTAAAAGAAGTTCAGCAGAGCGGAGTTTTCCGTTGTAATTGAAACCCATGGAGTGTCCATGAGCTCCAGCATCATGAATTGCAAGGATATCACCAATTTTGATCTTAGGAAGGAGCCTATCGACTGCGAACTTATCATTATTTTCGCATAGGGAACCAGTTATATCATACTTATGGATAGCATCTTCCTTTTCTTTACCTAAAACGGTTATATGGTGGTAGGCTCCGTATATTCCAGGTCGCATCAGATTGGCCATACAGGAGTCCATTCCAACATAATCCTTATAAGTATGTTTGAGATGCCTTACCTGGGAAATAAGGTAGCCATAGGGGCCTGTGATGACTCGGCCACACTCCAGGAAGACTCTGAGTGGAGAGAGTTCTTTTGCAGTGATTATTGAATCATAGGATTCGTTGACGCCTTCTGCCACAAGCTCAAAGGAGACTTGATCCTGATTTGGCAGATAGGGAATTCCTATGCCTCCACCAAGGTTCACAAATTCAAAAGTTATATCTAGTTCCTTTGAGATTTCAACTATGAGCTCAAAAAGGATTCTTGCGGTTTCCACAAAGTAATGAGGGTCTAGCTCGTTCGAGGCAACCATCGTATGCATTCCAAAACGCTTAACTCCCTTATCTCTGAGTATGCGGTAGCCTTCAAAAAGCTGGTCTCTCGTAAGTCCAAACTTTGCCTCTTCCGGTTTTCCTATGATGATATTTCCTCCTTTAAGAGGGCCTGGATTGTACCTGAAGCAGATAACTTCCGGAAGTCCTGCATGTTTTTCCAGATAATCAACATGGCTTATATCATCAAGGTTAATGTATGCCCCAATCTCTCTTGCCTTTATGAACTCTTCGAAGGGGGTGTCGTTTGAGCTGAACATAATATCCTCACCAATTAGTCCTACTTTTTCAGCAAGGATTAACTCAGGCAGGGAACTACAATCCACACCAAAACCTTCTTTTTTGAGAATTTTGAGAATAAAGGGGTTTGGGAGAGCTTTTACGGCAAAAAATTCCTTGAAGCCTGGAACTTTCCCGAAGGCTGCTTTCATTTTTCTGGCATTTTCCAGAATAGCTTTTTCATCATAGATATGAAAAGGGGTAGGATACTTTTTAATTATTTCGAGAATTTTCTCTTTGGTGAAGGGAAGGTCCTTTGAAACCATATTCTTACCTTTTATCTGATTTTTTTTATTAATGGGATTTATATCAAATTGAACTTTTACTCCTTTATTAGTTTTTCCTTTATTCTAGTATTAGAGTATAAAAATCCCATGATTATAGTGAACAATTATTTTAGAAATTAATTGTTGAGTTAACAATGAAAACTGAGGTTATTGGAGAGAATTTCAAAGAGCATCTATGCATTTGAGTTTTCATGAGTAAAAAATCAATGTTGAGTGATTAAACTCTCCGAAATTCAAATGCATAAGAGTTTATCGAAACTCTCAATAGAATTAAGATGTATGGATAAAGTTCTTTCTGAAGGACTTTTGAAGAGGATCATGATTAAATAAAAAGAGTTATTCAAAACTAAAACACATCGGAACTACTTAAAAATAGAGAAAATTTAAAGATGAAAAAAAATCAAAAACTTAAAAAAGGGAGACTTTTTAATATTTTATCGGTCATTAAATTTGAGTATTAATTCACTGATGTTGACTACACTCACTACTAAAACATAGTAAGTAATAAATAAGTCTTTAAAAATTCAAATTTAAATTAAGTTAAAAGTACGATATTGATTAAGTGAATCAAATATCTCTGTAGAAATTTTCTAAGTTGTGTTTTTCCCCATATTTTTATAAATATCTTGTTATAAAATATTCATATATTTCCCTACAAAAAAAGAAGGAACACACAATATTGAAATCGAATAAGTACATTAAATTTGTTGATACCAGCATTAAAACTGTTCAGTCTTATAGAATGAACATTAATCCCTGCAAATATTCCAAACATATTTATACCAAACATCAACTTCTTGTTCTGGTTTTATTGAAGGAGTATCTCAGCACAGAATATCGCGATTTGTATAATTTATTAACCTACTGAACGATATAAAAGAAAAGCTCAATCTTAATAAGACTCCCAATTTCACTACCTTTAAAAATTTGTATCCAGAATTCCCTCATCTCTGTTCAACCTTCTTTAGTCAAAAGCTCTAAAATTTTGTTACTTACATGGAGAAATAATCTCTATTATGGCAATTGATGCAACAGGAATTAAAGTTCCGATACAAGTTATTATTATTTCAGCAAAACAGAGAAGCTACGAAGGATGTTCTTGAAAACTTCAATATCATTCGACACAGCTAAAAAGGTAATATTAGGATGGAAAATTAGTCAAAAAACATACCAGGAAATTAAATATGCAAATGCTCTTATAAGACAATCAAATAGGATAAAGAAAATCTTAATAGTATGTGCCAGATAAAGGATATGATTCAGAAAAAGCAAACTCATTCAGACCTACAAGAAAAAGAAAGAGAACGAAAACTTGCGGAATATATAGAAGACAGCTGGACTTAATTTTTGGTAAAATTAAAATAAAATCAAATAATTATTACGAAAATAACGTTCTCTGTTGCCAAAAGGAAGTTTGGAGAGTACTTCGGACAAGAAAGTTCCATAATCAAGTCAAATAAGTAAAATTTAAACTGATGGTCTATAACGTAAATAAAAAGATAGTAAAAGTAATTTGAATTAAATTAAGGATTTCTACAGAGCATATCAAATCTAACTAAAAAAATCAAACGTGGTGTTCCAAAGTTCAACTTTCTCAGGAAAAAGTTTACTTCTGATTAAATAACGTGTAAACCATAAGTTTTATAGCGAATAATTTTTAAACCACTTATATTGGTGATTTTTTGGTAAAAAGAGCATTGCTCAGTGTCTCAAATAAGACAGGAATTGCAGAATTCGCACGTGGGCTTGAATCACTTGGTGTGGATATCATTTCAACAGGCGGGACAACCAAAGTTCTACGCGACGCAGGGATTGGAGTTACCGATGTTTCGGAAGTAACAGGCTATCCAGAAATGATGGGAGGGAGAGTCAAGACTCTTCATCCAAAAATTCATGGTGGGCTTTTATGTCTACGTGACAGCAAGGAACAGATGGCAGAAGCTGCAAAAGAAAATATCTCACTTATTGATCTGATAGCTGTAAACCTTTATCCTTTTGAGAGAACGGTATCAAAAATAGGTGTGGAACCGGAAGAAGCCATCGAAAACATAGACATTGGAGGTCCCACGCTTCTTCGTTCTGCAGCCAAAAACTACCGTTCTGTGACTGCACTCTCCGACCCAGCAGATTACGGACACATCCTTAAAGAATTGCGCTCAAGTGGGATAGTCTCTGATTCGACCCGAGCTGCCCTTGCGGTCAAGGCCTTTAGGCACACCGCTGATTACGATGCTGCTATCGATACTTACCTGAGCAGTATATTGCTCGGAGAAGAAATACTCCACCTGAAGTTTACTGACGGTGTTAAACTTCGCTATGGAGAAAATTGGCATCAGGAAGCTTACTTCTACAAAGAACCAGAAATTGAAGGTCCTAGCCTGGCAAAAACCGTTCAGCTACATGGAAAGGAACTATCCTATAACAATTATGTGGACGCTGACAATGCCCTCCAGACTGTCATAGAACTTGGAAATGCCTCCCCAGCGGTGTCAATCGTGAAACATAATAATCCATGCGGACTTGCTACTGGAAGCACGCTTATTCAAGCTCTTAACGCTGCCTGGGATGGAGATCCAATTTCAGCTTACGGGAGCATAATCTGCACGAATGAGGTTTTTGACCTGGAAGGTGCTACTTTTTTGAATGAAAAATTTGTGGAAATTATTCTTGCTCCTGACTTTAAGACAGATGCCCTTGAATACCTTAAGAACAAAAGTGAAAACTTGAGACTCCTAAAGCTGCCTGAGCTCAGAAAAGAATTAGGGACTAAGTACACATATAAATATATAATCGGTGGCATGCTCAAGCAAAGCCGCGACATAGGACTCTATGAAAAATGGGAATCAGTAACCGACATTCCTTATCCTGAATCCAAAAATTCTCTCTCAAAATTTTGCCTTAAAGCCTGTAAAGCAACCAAATCCAATGCAGTGGTCCTTGCTCACGAATATAATCCAGGATTTTTCATGGTACTGTCTATAGGTGCAGGCCAGCCGAATAGGGTTGACTCAATTCGCAAACTCGCAGCAACAAAGGCTGTAGAAAATCTTAGGGCAATCTATGGACGAACTAAACTGGATATCCCCTTCGAGGAGTATCGCAAGAAGACTATGTCAGAGTGTGTTATGGCCTCAGATGCTTTTTTCCCATTTGATGACAGCATAATCCATGCAGCAGAAAATGACATTCGCTATATAATCTCTCCTGGAGGATCAATCCGGGACCGCGAAGTTATTGCTACTGCAAATCTTCTGGGAGTTGCCATGATTTTCACAGGTATGCGTCACTTTCTACATTGAGATTATTCGCAAAAGACAGAATGAATTGAAGCTAGAAACCTGATAAATCTGCCGTCTCGGTGTATGGTTTACTTTTTTAAAAAAATAATTTTCAAACTCATTTCCAAAAACACTTCATTCAATTAGTTGTATATTAAGAAAATAAGAAAATAATCTCAAAAAAAAGTTTTAGGATACGAGTTTATTTAGTAATTAAAAAAATATTCAAAGCTTGTAAAAGCCGCAGACTATGAAAAAGTTAATATAGATCCCTAAGAGTTTATCTTGTTCTAGAAATTCAATTTATGAATACAAAATTGGCTCGCATTTGTATCCTGGATAATTTCCGCATATAATCTTGTGACTTCGTTTTTATATAATTAATTAGTATACTCTTTATTTAATATTCCTTTGATCTTTATTCCAGTTTAAATTCGTTAAGGCCTCTATTTCAGGAACTTTCACAATTAATGTCATAATCAAAGTTGACTAAAGTTTCTTTTATGCTTGAGTTCTGATCTATCTTTATTTCCGGCCAGACTTTGACTCCCGAATGGATGATAGAATTGTTCCCTACAACAACTTTATGCCCAATTAAAGTTCCATTTTCAAGGTAACAATTATCTCCTACAATTGTTTCATCTGCCACCACAGCTCCCGAAATATTGGAATATTTCCCTATATTCACATTATCAAAAAGAGAAGATGAAAAAATTTTTGCATTGTTATCAATATTGCAATTTGAACCTATAACACTGTAAGGTCCAATAAGGACATTCTCTCCTATTGTTGTGTTTTCCCCGATGGCTATTGGCCCTACAAGTGAAGAATTAGAACCTACCGATACATTATGTCCAATAGAGAGAGGACCTCGTATTCTAGCATTTCTGGTTGTGAAATTCCCTTCAATTGATGTTCCTGGAAGGTCATCAAGCATCCAGCGCTGTGCCTGCCTATAAGCTGCTGAACTCCCCACATCAGTCCATTTTCCCCGAACAAGCATTCCGTGAATTTTTACATTGGCTGCAAGCATGGATGGAAAGAGATCTTTGGCAAAGTCGTACTTTTTGTTTTCAGGTATCCATTCAAAAATAGAAGGGGTGCAAATATAGATGCCTGTGCTCGCAAGGTTGCTAAATATCTGACCTGCCGTCGGTTTTTCCAAGAAACGGTGGATCAGGTTGTTAATATCCATATCTACAATTCCAAACTCTCTTGGGTCATCAATCGATAGAAGGCCTATGGTCACTTGAGCATCGTTCGCTTCATGGAAACGGTACATCTCTCTAAGATTAAGGTTGAGGACGTGATCCCCACCAATCACGATAAATGGTTCATTTTTTAAATATTTTTCGGCATTTTTAACCCCGCCTGCAGTTCCAAGCTTTACTTTCTCATAAACGTAATCTATATGTACCCCTAATATATGCCCATCTCCCAGTTGTCCTTCTATGTGTTCTCCCATATACCCAAGTGTAATAATTATTTCATTGAACCCTTCTCGCGATAGATGCTCTATCAAATGTAAAACGGATGGTATATTTGTGATCGGTATGCTCGGTTTAGGATATTTAAAAGTCAGTGGTCTAAGCCTTGTTCCTGTACCACCACACATTATGCATGCTTTCATACTTCCCAAATGTTATTCTATGAATATATTATTACCGATCAATTACCTTCTACGAAAGATTATTGATGATGATTCTTGAGAGTGTCGTTTTTCTTTACCCAAAAACCAGAATTTATCAGTTTCACGGAGATCACAGTGGGTCATTCTAAAATATATTTCTAGATTCTATTAATCTAGAGCTTTAGCGAAATTATGCAACGTAAGCACTCGATATATACCAAAACTTACATTAGAAATTTAAATAATAAGTGAAATTATACTTAACATATTTATCTTCTCATAATTTTTTAATCAACAAATATATAATTAGTATCATGTCTCAGAAGCTAATTGCACTAGGACTTATGAGATTGTTTATATCATTGACAGCAACAACAGTAAGCGCGGATTATTGGTCTTTATTATCATCTCTATTCTCATTGGCATCATCATTATCATCATTATCATCATACACACCGCTATCATCCCCATTTCCATTGACATATGCATTGGTGGCACAATCGCTATGGCTATGGCTATGGCTCCTGGTATCATAGTTAGTGGAGCTGATAATATATGGTTAAAAAATTAGTAATAATTGGAATTTTGATATGATTTTATCAATGCCAATGATAGGTTAGTGCAGACTACTATCATCATGGGTTATTCTGTCATAGCTCTTAATATGACGCTGGACTACAGAAAATCTTAGATGACATCCAGCCTGATGGTCAAAGGTTGGTTTTGATTGAAAAACTTCCTAATCCCATTTATGCAGAATTCTGCATATCTGGATTTAGAAAATGACAGATGCATAGTTTTTGTACCTGTATCCATGTATTGCATCGAACCTTATTGCTATGGCAGTGAACCTTCTGGCACAACAGAAGTACCAAATTCTGTCTCTTATGGTAGCAACGCAAAGATTTCTTCATCTAAAGGTTCCAAGGCTAAATTGAGTGGTTCCAAAGCCTCTTTGAGTAAACATAAACAAAAAAACCACTCCAAACACCATAAAGCAGAAAAAAATCGCCAAGTGTAAAATAGATTAAAAAATAGTTGAATTTTCATTAAATGGAAGTAGGGACTGCAAAGACGAACTTAGATCCTAACTTTCGGTGGTCTATAACATATGGAAAGAGCAAAACAGTCCATAATCACTACATTTGGAATTATGAAAACTGACTGCACTTTCACTATAATACTAAGAGAATCTCATTTTGCATATGAGGGCCAATATCCTCTAAGGTATCAGAAACATTTTCTGCATCTAGCTGATTGATAACAGTCGACCTTTGCTCGTGATCCAACTATTCCAGAATTTCTGCAATGTCCACAGGTGGAAGATAGTTCAGTTTCTCCTTCAATATATTTAACTTTACATCGCCGGTAAAACTTCCAATATTTGGAGGCAGAGCTTGAACATAGAACCAGGGGATAAGCATGTTCTTACTTTTGTCGTATTTCCTGTAGATCAAATTCAACAATTTTTCGAGACCCAACCTCCGAAATAGCGCATTTTCAGATGGATCCACATCAGTAATATAGAGTTTGTTCCTTCTTATTATCATTTTGATATCGTAAACAACTTTAACATCTATACCTTCTATATCTTGAATTTTCTTATCTAGAACATAATCCTTAAGAAGGATAAATCCCTCGGGAATTTTGCAGGCGAATTTTTCCACATTATCGAGGCTTATATTGATATTCGTTCCATCAAATGAACTGACATTGTCCCAAGGTACCATTAATGAGGGATAGCCAAACGGTCTACTTACCACGATGTGTGTGGCCTCTGCTACCTTGTCTTTTTCAATTATAATGAGGTCTAATAATTTTCCTATTTTTTTGCCGTTGAGAATTATTTTTGTCCCCACCATTTCGCTCAAAAAAAAGATGCTTTCATTTAGGTTTTTCTTGGATTCATTCAAAATCAAGCTTTCCACCTCCTATTTACTTTACAAGCGTTTAGAATTTATATATCAAAATTATTACCGACATTTATTAGATAAAGTCTAAGAGCAAGAATTGCAACCCTGCAAAAGGTGTAATCTTCAAGCATATCTTGCTGTATTTCTTACTACCTTGTTTACTTTTTCTCTCCACCCTCTTGCAATATAGCTGATCTGTCTATTCTTAGACATTCATCAATGTAATCTTATATTGTTGTCAACCACTTTATTCTCGTGTATTGAAACCTTTCCTGAAAAAACGCCACATGTTAAGGTTTGTTATTGCTGGGATCAACAATTTAAAGGTTTCTCTCATTGGTTATTAGCTTGCCAGTGATTTATATAGCTTTAAATTGGCGTCTAAGATTCCTATGGAAAAACCAGAGCAAACAACCTAATAACTGCAATAATTATGTTTGCAGCAGCGCTTTCTATATCTGTTTTGCCTGGCTTAAAAAGCAGTGTACAATGCCGGGTTCTGCAGAAGGCTACGACTATTACTGTGAAGAGTTTACCAACTGCAATATAGAGCTTTTTAAAGGGAATATCTCTCTTAGCCATACATTGTCCACCACCATTACAACCATGCTTGGACCTGCAAGTGCCAAATATAAACTCAGCCATTCTATGAACATGTGATATCTGTAGAAGTAACAAATATTCTTCATGAATAGTAAGCTCCATAGCAGGAGCCCATACGAGATAGTTATATATATAATTTTCTACAGACTTTCTTTATAAATTAAGGTTCTCCAATCGGATTTTGATTTAAATATCTATTACTCGTTTTCACTATTTGATAGTTAGGGAGAAGTGCGATAAAATCCTATACATTTGAATGTTGGCTAGTTTAAATACTTAACATTAATTTTTACTCATGAAAAATCTCACTGATTTTGCTCTTAAGGAAGAATATAAACATCTTCAGTCAGTTTGATACAAACTTGCTGAAATTCATTTCTTAATTTATTGGAAATCTTTTCATATCATTTTTGCATTCATGTATTTGACAAAACAATTTTAGGAGGTAAACCTGAAGCTGGGGTAATATTTATGCTTAAAATTTTTGTTCTACAGAAATTGCATGGTATTTTTGACTTTGAACTCGAGAAACAATGTATTGATTGAATTTATTTCAGAAAATTTCTTGGTTTTCCTAAGTCATACCAGATAGTACCTTAGTCTGATCATTCAGAAAAAGAATTATTGATAGCTGCAAAGAAGATAAAATATTGAGACAGTTACGGAGCTAATTTAATTGCTTTAGTTTGAAAATAAAAAAGAGACAGATTCAAGAAACTACTTTTATTCATTCAGATATGGAGCATGCAAAAGTGGATAAACCTCAAGAAAATGAATCAAAAACAATTAGATGAAGTACATTTTAAAAAGATACATATATATTTTCAATCATCGTTTAATTAGGCTATAAGAAGTAAATTTATTTTTGAAATCATCGATTACGAGTTAGTGAAGTGCTCCCGTTTCTAGATTTTTCCAGAAGTTATTTTTCCCATAATTTATTTGCCTTCACCCCATCGTTGATAAATACTGTTTTCGATCCCTAACAGGTCAAGAGCTCTTCCCACCATTATATCTATTAGATCTTCGAGAGTTTTAGGCTTTGAATAGAAGCCTGGGCAGGCTGGAAGAATGCTTGCTCCTGCCTTTTTAGCCTGAAGCATATTTTCGAGATGTTGGAGACTAAGTGGGGTTTCTCTAGTCATTAAAATAAGTTTTCTCTCCTCTTTAAGACAGACTTCTGCAGCCCTCGTAAGAAGAGTATCAGATACCCCATTTGCTACTGCACCAAGAGTTCTCATACTGCATGGAGCAATAATCATTCCAGCTATCCTATAAGAGCCGCTTGCTATCGGCGCTGAAAAGTCTTTTGGGGAATAATTCCAGGTCGCAAGCGTTAACACTGCTGAGGGTGTGTAATCAGTTTCGAGCTCTATTATCTGGTTTGCAGCATCGGTCAAAATTAGGTGAGTTTTAATTCCTTTTTCCGCTAATACCTCAAGAAGGCGGATTCCATACCGAACACCTGAAGCTCCACTGATTCCCACCGTTATTTCTATCATCAGCTTCTTCCTGTTAGTTTTGTCTTTTCACAAAAGTGATCAAATCATCTACCATTTCACATGCTACTGAAACGATATTTATTATATCCTCATGGTTGATATTATCCTTATGGATGCCGGCAATAAATATAGTTGTTTTCTTCGTAGCTATGCTAACCTTTCTTGCACCTTTCAGGGCAAGCTGTTCTTCCCTATGGCCAGGTATTGTTATCACCGAAGAGCTTGCTCTTTGGCTTTTTTCATCAAAGAAACCTACTGCAATTGCTCCGACATGTTCCCTCCCTCCCGTAAGAGTCACAATGTAGTCATTTCCAATTTTCTTTGCATTAAGTATTAGTTCAATGCTTCCTACATTACGTGTAATCCAAAACAAAATTCCTGCCCCAGCATCTCAAGCTTTTGATTCTATGCTTAATTATGCTTATTATATCTTTGGTTAGAAGTCTATTAAGCTACGTCTCTTAAAGTCTTGAACTCTGCTTGAAATTCCTATTTTTTGTTATTACTCATGGAATGCGAAGGATCTCACATACCCCTTCCTTTAGGTAAGGGTATGAAGTGGCTCCTCATCTTTTTTTGTTTTATATAACCTCTAAATCATCGCCTCTTCTTAAAATGAATTTTTTGGAACATTGTCAGAAATGTGTCACACCTCTGACCGGAATGTGACAGCCTTGGAATTAAACAGCTTTAGACATGGCTATGATCAGATCACCTACCAAATAGTTTTGGTACCTAAGTATCGAGAAAACATACTCTACAATAATCGAACTAAAAAGGATTGCCATTTATATTATTCTTTTTATGAAGCAAATATACAAAATTCACGCTTTGGAAACGGTAGAAGATCATGTTCACTTATTTTCTGGAATTCAATCCAAGCAAATCTCTATCAACTGTAGTTCAATAATTGAAAGAAGGTAGTTCTTACAGATTTTTTTAAACTTCATACTTGACTGAAAAAACGATATTTGTATGGGAGTCTATGATCAAGTAGTAATTTTTATCGATCAGTTGGAAGTTTAACCGCTAGAATAATAAAAACTATATTCAGGGATCTGGGAGGAAGCCGACAGCAGAGTTTGGATAATCTAGGTTAAAGAGGATCTGGATAAACCCTTTATTTTCACGAGTTAAATATATACCATTTATAAAAAAGAACGAAATTTAGGAGTTTGTCGAAATCCTCTAATGAAAAGTGGTTAAACAAGAATCGACGATTTCTGAGTTTCGACAAACTGAGTAGGTTGCCTGAAGAATACCCCATCCTTTAAGTTTAGGTGGAGCATGCAATTTGATCTTTCTCATAGATCAGTCAGTTTAAATTGTTTTGTGGATTTCTTAACCTCAAAATAATCTTTTGCGGCCTTTCCCACGACTTTAGAATGTTCTTTAGGGCTATATACCCCCATTCTCCAGTTTTTCATATGGGCTTCTTGAAGAATCGATACGAAATGGGAAGCCTCATTAAGCGGGATCATTCTGTGATCAGTCTTTATCATCGCCCGCATTTCTAACATTTCAGGTGTTTTTGGAATATCCACAAGCACGTATTGAGGATCAACCCCTGCATTTTCTGCAATTTCGTTTTCTGCTCTCTGAATTTTGTCGCGGTGTTTAAGTACGCCTTTTTCTACCTCATCCAGCCCCACATATAGCGCCCGTTTATAGAGTTGACGGGCATCCAGCAGTCTGGAAATTTCTCCTGCACATCCTGTGGCATTTCTCATAGCTGCAACAAGATCTATGTCATCCATCTGTCTAAGTCTCGGAGGATCCAGATCCTGGTTTTCTATCATGTACTCGACTGCTTTGGAGCACATTGATTCCGAGATTCTGGTTACATGGTGGTAGTAAACAGATGTGTTCATCCAAAAACGTGAAACAAGGAGAGATTCAGCAGCTTTCAAACCTCCATGTTCTACAACGAGCCTGTCTTCGTAAAAATCCATCTGATTAATCAGACGGTTGTAATCCACTACTCCGAAAGCAACGCCTGTGTAATGAGCATCTCGGACCAGATAATCCATTTTGTCTACGTCAATCTCACTGCTAATAATCTGGCCTAGAGAGGTTTCCCCTTTGACGTGTTTTGCAAGCTTTCTTGGAGAAAATCCACCATTTTTCAATATTTCTCCTATTTCCCCTTTTACCAGTACTTCCTTTAGATCATCATGCCTATTTCGCGTGTACTTGTCAATAATATTTTCTGTAACATGGGAAAAAGGTCCATGTCCAATATCATGCAAAAGTGATGCGATTTTTATCTCAGTTTTTTTGTCATCTTCAATTGAGTCAAGATTCTTGGTTAACATAGAGGCAAGGTTCATTGTTCCAAGAGAATGTTCAAAGCGGTTATGATTAGCTCCGGGATAGACAAGGTTTGAAAAGCCAAGCTGCCTGACTCTTCTTAGGCGCTGCATCTGGGGAGTGGAAAGAAGTTCCTGAACAAAATCGTCCAGTTCGATGTAACCGTGTATTGGGTCAAGGACAACTTTCATTATTATTTAGACAGATGTCATTATATATCGCTGTTGCTATCTATGTTACTGCAAAATTTGCAGAAATACCTTCTACTCTAAATTTGGAAAAAAAACAGAAAAGGTATCATAGTGATCATATTTTCAGGCGGCACTGGAACTCCAAAACTTCTTGACGGACTTAAGGAAATCCTCCCACCAGAAGAACTGACCATTGTTGTAAATACTGGCGAAGACTTATGGGTTTCGGGAAACTTAATATCTCCTGATATGGATACTGTGCTCTACCTATTCTCAGACCAGGTTGACAGGAAAAAATGGTGGGGAATAAATGACGACTCATTTGAGACTTATGAGCGAATGAGGAAACTCGGAGTCACAGAAAGAATGAAACTTGGTGATAGAGATAGGGCGACTCATATTATTCGTTCGAATCTTGTAAGGAATGGAGTATCCCTCACAGAGGCAAATCTAAAACTCGCTTCCATTTTTGGAATTAATGCAAAGATTTTGTCCATGTCTAATGATCCTGTCTCAACTTATGTCGAAACTTTTGAAGGGATCATGCATTTCCAGGACTTCTGGGTTGGGAAACATGGGGAACCCGATGTAATGGGAGTCGATATAAGGGGAGTCTCAGAAGCTTCAATTTCTCCAAAAGTACTTGAAGCCCTTGAAAATGATGATAATGTCCTCATAGGGCCAAGTAATCCAATTACAAGCATAGGTCCGATTATCTCGTTGCCCGGAATGAAAAGTTTACTGAAAAAGAAGAAAGTTGTGGCAGTCAGCCCCATTATCGGCAATGCTCCTGTAAGCGGACCTGCTGGAAAGCTGATGCAGGCCTGTGGGCTCGAGGTATCTTCTATGGGAGTTGTGGAGTATTATCAAGATTTTCTTGACATTATTGTTTTCGATGAAAGGGATTTGACAGATGAATTCGCATTTGAGAAGCTTGGATGCCGTGCATACCGTGCCGACATCCTTATGACCTCAACTGAGAAAAGCAAGAAACTGGCAGAATTCATAGCAGGGCTATTTGACACTATTGTTTGATCCTTAAGCTTATTATTCTATTTTTCTTTTTTAGTGGACTTTTCAGGATATCCTCTGGCTTTCCCAGTGTTCCCTGCAATTACAGCATTTTAGAATTTAGTTAATTCTGAGATTATTTCTATAAATTAGAAGAATATCAGTGCTTTCAAATATTTTCAGTTCTGAAATCATTTCTACAAATGAGGAAAATATCAAGAAAATTAGTTAAGGTTATTAAGTCATTGATTAGTATAACGAAAAATGACTCCACTTCAGGTATAGACACAGCCAATTTACTGTCTGCATCTTCGGAATTATGCAGTATAGTTGATATAATAACTTTATCTGATGAAGCAAACTATCGCTATCAAAATGATCGTAATGTTTTATTTCATGTTGCAACATCTTCTACCAATTCTCTTGAATATGCAACCAACGATCGAAGGTAAAATATACCAAAAATAAAAATTCATCTAAGGATCTTAGTTTTAATTATAGAGAATTCCGATTGCCCTCTTTTTTTCGGGAATCTTGTCCATATCTTTCTTGTTAATTTCTGTAATTTACTCAATTTTTTCTTTTCTGGGTCATTATTCTTTGATTTTAAAGATAGCTTCTGATTTCCTTAAAATACTTCTTTTATTTTCAATGTCATCAAAGGATAGAGATTACAGAGGATTTCGATAGACCCCTAAATTTTGTAATATTCATATAAATTGTATATAAATAATACATAAACGATTCTTTACAATTTTTTAAGTTTCACTAACAGTTACTTTCACATATATTCTCAGTACTTTGAAACCTTTGGATTGAAAGACCGGTTAGTTCTTAAATAATTTAAACTGATTTTAATGATGTTTGTTTAAGACAAAGGCTTGACTAGATTCATGAAGTATACTCAACTTAATTTTTTACTGAGTTAATCTTGAAAATGATGAAAAATTATCAGAATAGTACTCAACTTCCACATTGTGGAGCTACAAATTTTAGAGCTTAGGAGACTACAAACATATCACTGGCAGTTTTTCTATCAAATTTTTGATAAACGCCTAATTTAGGATGGTTGTTTATAGTACATACATATGCAATTTGCTGGAATTGTAGATCTATGAAAATTTTCTGTTATTATATGATGGGCATCTACGTGTATCCATATGTATCTGTATTTATCTATATAAATCGGAATATATAGAGGAAATAACAAATATTAAAGGATACAAAACTGCTCCTCAAGCAAAAGTCACTAAACAAAGATTGGATTTTAAAATGGTGAAATATTTGAATTATTGATACAAAAGTTATAGATGAAGTTATAAATCTAATATTGTCTGTTGGGGAAATATGAAGCCTAAAGATTGTTTTAACTGCGAGCAATCTAAAATTACTGGATCATGTACTATCTTTTTTTGTGAATTATTACAAAAAAAAGTTTGGGGCTATAGTACGGATAACGATTGCCCTTTGCAAGACTAACTCAATGAAAAAATAGTAATGAATTTTAATTTTGTGCCATACATGAGACTGGATATCTCTACACAAATTTAATAATTTGAGGATTGAAGCCTAAAAATCATCGTTGTCAAATCATGACTGCAATTTATAAACTTGTTTTTATCCACGCATTTTTGAGATTATTTTCTATCAGATATCAGATTTAAGGCTATCATGAAACTAATGGCAAATATTATGACAAGTATTATTATATTTTGTTGGCTGCTTATGTCTGAAAAATTATAGACAAATGGAGCAGTAATAGAATAAACTGTGTTATTGGTGTAATAAGTGTTCTTTTGATTTAATCCAAAATAAGCTGCCTCTATAAGTACTGCTATAATTAATATGAGACATGCTATTATGAAACAGCGTATTATATTATCTAATTTCATTTTTAATCATCTTTATTATAACTGCATCCTGAAATATAAACAAATTTGCGCAAGCTCTGTCTTGTGTGGCACATGCCCTCAGACTACCTATCATCTTATACAAATAGTTTGAAGGTGATTTCCACCGCTTTTAAGACAGTTATTCAATTTGTAGTTTCTTTATACGTACTCTTACTAGCACTTCAACAATTAAATTATATTTAATAATAAACTCTGAATCCATCTATATCCTTACATTAAAATACTATTTTGGAAGCTCGTCAATTCCGAAACCAGTTCTACAAATCAAAAAATATTACACAAATTACTTAAGGCAATGTAGCTATCGGGCATCATGAAGAAGTATAGTATGAACACAGCCAGTTTGTTGTCTGTACTTATGAATCATGTAGTATCATTGATATAATACTTTTACTTGATGAAGCAAATTATAGCTATCAAAAATTTTTTAATGCTTTAGAGGATTTCAATAAACTCCATAATTTTGTCATTATACTTATAAATGTTATATTGTAGGCAAATATATACACAAATTCTGTATCTATGTGCATTTGCAGAATGCCGAATTCTTTCTTTAGGAAAACAAATGGTGAAATTTTTAAGATAATATATTTTAAAATCGAAATTTAATACATTGCTGTTGACTTCCATGATATTCAATATTATGGCAGTATTGATACTTTATTTATATGGAGTTTAAAACCGAAGAATGGGATTTCCTGGAAATATTCATTTTTTATCTTATATATAATTGAGAGCTTAAGCTAACACTCGGTGTTATAACATAAATGAATTAAGCAAAGAATGTTCGATCTTCATGAATGCTTAGCCGGAAGGATTGGAATAATAGAGTAAAAGTGGAAACCTTATGCATGGATAGAGAGTTTTTTAAAGAGAAGTAGTCTCAAAAATGTATGATTACAAGCTGGAATTTGTAACCACAGTTAAATCCAACAACAGAATAAAGGAAATTCTTGGAAAATACAAGATTAGAATAAAAATATTTCTATTGTATTTTAATATAAGTTTAAAGATAGTATACCAATTTACAATATTATATTAATGTTGAATCAAAAAAAGAATAAGATCTTATTTACAACAAATAAAAATGTGGATCTAATAGATAAATTTGACAGGAAAAAATCTTATAGATGCTGAAAACGATGGCTATAGAAACTGGATATAGAGTGAAAACTATTTTAAGATACGAACATAAACCAAGTCACCTTTGCAAGAACAGTATTTTTTTATAATACAATGTATAATATATAACATTTTTAATGTGTTAAATGCCTTCCTTGAGACTACAGCACATCAAATGAAGTCAGCAATCAGTCTGGAATCATTGATAATAGTTCGGATTTCGATAAACCCTATAATTGTATTATATGCTTATAGTGACAAATAAATTACTTGTGAAAATTATAGGTTTATCAAAATTTCGTAGTATTTAGAATATTAAATTATTCGTCATTTTAATAAGCTCTTTAATCCTTTTCCATCTTTATGTTCAATTGGACTTAAGATAAGGGGGTAAATTTTCGAATGGACTTTGTGAAAAATGGATATAAAAATAAAAACGCACTAAAGAGCATGTATATTAGTACTGGCAAACCAGCAAAAAGGAGGGAAATTAGAGGCAAAACATTAAGTTTTGTAGAAATATATTTTTGAGAATAAAGGAGGGGGTATTTTGAAGAAGTTATCCAAAGTGATCTTGGGGCCAAACCCAGACAGGTCAATATGGGAAATACACAGATAAGTATGTTGGAATTAATTGTAGCTCAAGTATGTACCAGTTCTTTCGATGGAATAAAGATGTGTAGCCTGCAATTCTTGCCGAAAAACTGAGTCAAAAAAAGTCTTTTAAACCATAAACACTGAGAGTGTCAGGCTTATTCCAAAAAAGGCAAAATTATGTTTTAGTTGAGACGGGTGTAGTGTATTCAGACGATTGATTATAAATCTAAAGACAGGATGTACTACCTTCTTAATCTTTTTGAAGATGATTGCGATCCGAAAAAATCAATAATCTTTCTTGGTGAAAAATCTAAGAAACTACTTAGATCTCAGAGAATGACATTACCATAAGACCTAGAATCTCAGAAAAGTATGGTTATGAATATGTCAGAAATGGAACATCAAGCATATTCATAGCTGCGGAATTCAAAGCGATGAGATGGTGATACAGGTCACCTAAAAAACGAACATCAAAGCTTAAAATTAAATATCGACAGATATTTACTACTAAGAAGCTGGAGGACAAGGGCATACTATGTAAAAAAATTAATTGTCTAAAATTATATAATAATGAGCAAAAATTGAGGGCCGATAAATGGAAAAGCAAAAAGTTGTTAGAGCAGGAAAGGCACTGAATCTTCTCGTGTTAATTATTTTTATAATATCAGTTGCAGGTGCTGCAGTAAGTGCAAATACTGATATCAGCAATTTTGGACTAATTTCTAAAAAAATTTATCTTGATGGGTATAATAGAGGATTCCATGATGGATCCACCGCAGGATACACTGCTGGAATGAAAGATGGATGTAACAACTGTCAAAAAGGACTTGACAATAAAGTTGGAAGTGGTGGGAAAATCAACTTGGTATTAAAGAGCAGTTCTACCTTTGATCTAGGGTACACTGATGGATTCAATAACGGATACTTGCAAGGGCAAAATGCCGGATACCAAGTCGGACACAATAGCTATCACCAAATACAAACGTCAAGGAAACCAGTACAAACCAACCCATTTTTAATGGGTTAACTATTTTCGTGCACAACTCTATACAAAAAGTGGATTTGGTTACTACCTCTATTGGATTTGGTTTTGTACTTCAAGTGCATAAGTCTCATAACTTTTAAGCGAAGGGGGTATAAAAATGATAGGCAAAAATAGTATAGTATAAAAGTATATCTCTTTGCGATGTATAACAGAATGTTGAAGGGAAAAAATGATTCATATATCACAAACGTCTAAAAAGGTTCCTTGAATATCAAAAAAATTAAAAACAAACATGAAATTCTTCGAATAACAAGCTCAAATAAATGAAAATTGCATCCTCCGTTTTTTTAACATTTACTCCATCTTTCCCACTCCCTGCAGATGTATACAAGAATTTCATCTATTTTTTCAATATGACAATAGCTTAAAAATTAATCTAATTTTCAATGAATAATAGTGAGCAAATAGGCAAACAAATTTTACATATGTATATATCTGCAGAATGTCGAATGAATCCTTTCAGAAGATTCAGTTGAAGCAAAAGCAAGAACTTTTCTGAAGGAGCTACATGAAGCAAAAGAAAATTCAGAAAATAATCGTAAAAATAAAAACCCCATTCAAAAATTCAGGGGCAAAAATTTGATATTGAGCTTGATTACTCTTTAAGGGCTAAGCTCGAAGAGCTTAGTGCAGGAAGTAATTGAACTCTAAAATGTTAGGTCATAAATTGAAGATATTCTTTGTCTAAAATTAAACAAACATTAGATATTCTCAGGAGGGGAAACATATGAGCAAAAAAATTCTATTAAAAAATTATTCAATTAGTTAAAAAAACAAAATACAGCTCAAAACATTGAGAAGATCGTCAAACAATAACATTTTTGCGGCTTTTCTTTTACCCTTTATTCCACTCGATTACACAGCAACCTGCTGCAGGGGATGGGAACTTCCCTGATAACCATTATTAACTAATTTATTCATATTTTAAGCTAGCTTTGTACTATAAAATAGAACTACGGCATGTAAACCACTGCGTCTATAAAATGAGACATCACATTGTTTTTTTGTATTAATATAGTAAAAAATTTTAATTAGACAATGATATAATTATTTCTTTGAAATCTATATACTTTGAAATTAATAAAAAGTACTGTTTTTAGTTTGTTTCAATAGATATTGATGATGATCAGATACATCCTTAAATAGATGCTGAATCAAAATATTCTCCTTCAAAGTAATGCAGTTGACAATAAGTATCACGGTAAGAAAAATCTTGAAAGAATACTCGGGAATGAAAAAATATTGTGTGGTGAACTATGAAGTATTGTGTGGTGAACTATGAAGTGAGGAGAGTTACATAGAACTATTGGTAACTTCCAATATAATTATAACCTATGTTGAAAACAAACTATGTTGAAAACCAGGAAAACCGGGGGAAAAAAATCATATGAGCAAATGAAAATATTTGGTTTTGAGTAATGCTTTTATAGCGAGAAGAGTAACGTGAACACACCCTATTGCTTGCAGCGGAGTTCGCCACAAAAATTTTGATAAATTATTCATGTCACGTAACTATTCAGACTTGCAAATACACTATAAATAGCGATTTTTACTAAAATTCAATGAACAAATTTAGGTAGGCCGATCTTATATTACTGTCAATTATCGATCATATATTTTATTTTCCATGAGTTAGGAATCAAAATTATCTTTTGCATTAAAACAGATATTTACCAGTTGATATTTAGTAAGCTGACTAGTTACTTGCAACTGATAATATACAAATTCAAGGGGATCAAACCTAGGTTACAAAATTCATCAAGAAAAGACTTATGAACTTTACAACTACAATCAACTTAATTAAAATGGAACTAAAAAATATAGCTGCTAATTTTGTGAATATCAAAAGATTACTTATGATCAAAACTCAGACTGTAAGTAAAGATATGCAACCAACTTTTACATATTTATAAGTTTAGTAAAATCACCTAGAGATTAAAATAGTAATGAATTTCGTTAGGAATTAGCGTATACTGTCAAACTGGGATTAGGAAGTAATAATGTTTATCAATTCAAAAAAAAAATAAAATGTTTTGCGAGGTTTACTTTACCTCCCCAAGGATCAGAGATTTATGACCAGTCAAACTACCTAAGCAATAAAATATACGAATTGTAACTATTCAGTAGCAGTTACCTGTATTTGAATAAATTTTTAGTAAATATTAAGGCATATATAATTAGTCGTGTGAGCAACAAAAATGGGAAAAGCAACCATGAAAAATTTCTTTCCTTTATAATGCCCCTGATCATGCCAATAGTACCGATAACAATTTGTTCATGGAATAGTTCTTTTATAGATAGCCCCGTAGATTGAAAGTTATTTTTTGTAAAAGATGTTGCACCGAGAATTTGTTTTTTCACAAATTTCTTCATTGACAAACCCATATCAGTATCATGATAAATTGGATCTTTAATATAAACTAATTTGTAACCTTTATCTTTTAATTTTTTAGCCAAATTGAAGTCTTCTCCCCAATGAACATCCCTATCAATACCTCCTACATCATCAATAGCTTTCTTGAGAAATAATGCACATCCTCCACCAACTATACCTCTCTTCCTCTTGATACGATCTTCAAGTATAAGGTTGCTAAAATTCATGTACATTTTCATAAATGGAGGTCGGTTTGGCGGAGCAATATTCTTTGGCCAAACAGTTCCAATGTCGTTGTTGTAGTAAAAGTATTTGATTGAGTTGAGTAACCATTTATTATGAGGGAAGTAATTATCACTATCAAAACTACCTACTATCTTGCCAGTAGCATGGTCTATTCCGGTTTGCCGAACACTCCCTAATTTGCCATTATCAAAATATACATTCTGAGTATATTTTTTTGCGATTTCTACTGTCTTATCATCAGAGCCATTATCAACAACAATAATTTCCATATCAGGATAATCTTGATTGGAAATACTACTCAAACACTCATCTAAAGTTCTTTCGCTGTTAAACGTTGGAATCACGAATGAAACTCTTGGTTTTTTCTCAGTAATTTCGACATTATTAGAGAATGTACTGCTATCAATTACATAATAACTGTAATTCTTATTAATTATATAATTGTCAACCATCTCCAGAATCATCTCACATGTCTTTATCCTCATTAATTTCAAATTATTCCAAATAATCTATATTCATTAAATTCTCTCCTTATATAGGTGGAATCAACAATAGTATGTTTTATACAAATGGATATATAAAAATAAGATTAACTTTTTTTACTAAAGATTTATTCTTTATTGGATTACATTAATTTAATTTATACATTTTGGTAATTTATAATTTATTATTTGTTAATATACTAAACAAGGTTAATTTTAGATCAAGTTTAATTATTTTGATGAGGAGATATAACTCCGATAAAGCTACTGATGCTAACGTTATGTCAAAAATCGATATGGGGCTCTTTTACCATAAATATTAAAGGATTTCGATAAACTCTAGAGGAGTTTGATAGACCTCTTTCTTCGCTGAAATCTTGTCCACTATTATTCTTTGATTTTGAAGATAGTTCCCACTACACCAAAATATTCCATTTATTTTCAATGCATCAATTTATAGAGATCATAAAAAAGCTACAAACATCTTTAGATTCACTCTTTGAACAGTAGTGACAAAAACTTTTTTTACTTTGAATATCTTTGTAGTTACTGCATAAACTATTCCCTCAGTCGCTTTTTTTAACTGATCCTCGTGTTTATTGATACATAACTCATTCTCACAGGGTATTCTTTTACTTATATTTTCATTGTTGAATCATAACCTTTTGATTTTGCTCTAAAGTACATCTGTCCCTGTAAGGAACTTAACTCTTTTTCTTATAAATCTACACTCGAATCGTGAAGTGATGAGTAGTTATTTTGAATCTTCTGATCAGCTAATAATCCCTGTCTATTATACCATGAAGTTTATATCCAAATGTGACTTACTTGCTTTTTTTGTCCAGAGTACGTCTTTGCTTCTCCTTTTTTTGCTTCATCTTTCTCGAGGTTTATCAGCTTTTGTATGTCCAAGATCTGAATGAGTAAAAGTAACTTTTTGAATCATACCCTCTTTTATTTTCAAACCAAGGCAATTAAGTTGGCTTTGTAACTGTTCCAATATTTATCTTTCTTTGCTGTTATCAATAATTCTTTTTCTGAATAACCAGACTGTGGTACTGTCTGGTATGTACTCAGAAAAATCAGAAAAAAACCATATTAAAAAATGAAAATATTCTATTTTGAATAATTCCTTTTATACTTAGGACCTTGTCAGGAAAATACCCAGTTACTTGCAGTGAGATATTTTCGCGGCACCGAAACTTTGATAAGTTTCATTTTTTACCGTGAAACTAAATAATCCAAGTCCCAAAATATATGTTGTTATCGCAGGGGAAAACCAAAAGCTATTTGAATTGGGCCGAGGAAATTTAATCTAACCCTATAGATGTCTCAGAAAGTCACTACATACTTTAAAAATTGTGCAGCAACTACTCTAAAGTCGATAAATATGACTACTATGCTAATTTTTTAGAAAAAAATATTCAACTAATGTAGAATTCTGTACTTATTTTATTATTTATGCTATTGTATTATGGGTCAGATATTTTCAATAGATTCCTGATAGATATCAGGATGTTATTCCGTAAAATCCGAAGTATCAATTTTTCCTTCACCTTGTCCTGCTCCATCGGACTCGTCATAACTGCTCATCCTGCTTTTTTTCATAATAATTACATAATCTGCAGAATTTTTGAGGGCTGTGGAAAAACCGGGTTCAACCCCGAAAATGATTGTTTCCTTACCATGTTCATTTGCTTTGTTAAGGAGTGGTTTGAAGTCCGCATCCCTGGTCACGAGCGCTAGGGTGTCAATATGGGGGTTATAGACCAGCTCCATACCTTCCACAGCGAGGCGCACATCGACATCGCTGGAACAGATTATGGGCTCAAGCCCATGATTCTCAATGGCTTCAACAAGTTTTTCAGAGGCGTACTGATTGAGGAAAACGCGTCCTATTTTAATATTTCCGTAATCTTTAAGAACGTCTCTGATCTCCTCAAGATTCACATCAAACTCTTTTCTGAGAATATTTGGACCGTCCACTAAAAGTCCTATTTTCCTTCTGCCAATTTCTTTTTTCGAGCGCAGGTATTTGGAGATGGAATCGATTCCATCTTTTACAGGTCTCATTATCAATGTCCTCTGTTATCTTAGAACTCAAGGAACATTTACTTTTACCACATTTTCATGGGTCTGATGACAGTAGCATCAAGCCATGTGAAAAACGATATGTTCAACAACTCTCCAATCTACTGGTACAAAGCTAACCTCAGCACTCAAACTGTGGCGATTTCGCAGTTTACAGTCAAATATTTCTGAATTTTGATTCCTCATACCGCAATTTAAGTAGTAATCCGGTAATATCTAATATCCACTTTTCTATAGTAAAACATTTGCTTTCTTAGTAAATTACAGGATGTAACTGTATACATTTATAAGGAATTGGACTGAAACCAAGACTATCCTTTGGAAGTAACATTAGTTATATCGAATCTTGAACTGCATACGAATATATAAATATAACAATAATTAATTTAGTACGATTGCAATTCTTCAACGAATCATGAAACACAGATCACAACATTTTGGTCCATTTACTTCAAATGGAGTTAAATGCTTAAACCCTGTTGTTACAATCCATATGCACAAAATTCCATTTTTTATTCGTTCGAAATTTCCTATAAGCTATTTTTCGCGATTTTGGAATGGCTGGCTACCCAAAAGTCATCATGCATCCAATTCAAATTATGATCCAAAAATGCCCTTAAAAGTTCGTAAAACCATCATCTGAAAAAAACAGACTTAAGGCTATTAGAGTGGTAAATCACAAAATGTTTACTCAACAAATTAAGCCTTTCATCAACCTGGAAAAGTTATCAGTTTGCTGTTGATTTCACAGATAACCCAGATTATAGTGGCAAGAATGGAGGTTATATAGCTAGCGAAAAGATAAAACATCAACTAACTCTATCTCATCTCCTAAGCAACGTGTTATCTATAAAACTTATGTATTAGCAGGTGTAGCACATTTTTTCTCACATTTTGTAATATAACAATAAATTTGACTTGAATAGTGGTGGGAATGTATATGCCATTGCTGCTACTAGGTGAATTTCTGATTTACTTCCAACTCTAAGTTTGATGGTACTCATTAATCCTAATGAAAATCAATCCTATCCACCTCAAATTGAGGTGAAAAAAATTTTGAATATATAACATTTGATTAAATATTCTATCGAATAGTTACAATTTTTGTACTAATAAAGATGTTAACGTTGTCAAAATTAACAAAAATATCTTTTATAATCCCATTTTTCTTGAAGTTGACTTTAAACGTCAATTTCATTAATCTTCTTTCGATTAATTTTGTTGAACTATGTTATATGTAACCTTAATATATAGAGGATGTTTTTGCCTTTTCTTACCAACATAGCCCCTCATAATCTATGTTTTTAGCTTTAATTATACGTCTTCCGTCAATTACTATCTTTTTCTTCATTTTTTCAAATTCAGATTCAAGCTGCCTGAACTCATCCCATTCTGTCATCACAAGACAAGCATCAGCACCCTCAAGCGTATCTTCAGCTTTCCTAGAATAGTCGATTGTCGGAAAGACTCGCTTCATTTTTTCGCTCCCCATAGGGTCATAAGCAGAGATATTTGCCCCTAGCCTTAGTAGTTCAGCAATGACAGGTATTGCTCTGGATTCTCTGATATCGTCTGTTCCATCTTTAAAGGTAAGACCAAGAACTGCGATTTTTTTATCTAGAAGGTCCCCTATTTTTCTCTGGAGAATTTCTATCATCAAAAGTGGTTGTTTTTCGTTCACGGCAATTACAGATTCTAGAAGTATGGGTGAGTACCCTATTTCTTTTGCTTTTCCTATGAGGGCTTTTACGTCTTTTGGGAAGCAAGACCCCCCAAAGCCTGCTCCGGAATTCAAAAATCTTGGAGATATCCTGAAATCTTTCCCCACAGCTTCCATAACTTTATAAGTATCTATTCCGAGTTTTTTGCAAATATTTCCTACTTCATTGGCAAAGGATATTTTGGTTGCAAGTAGAGAGTTATTCACATATTTGATCATCTCTGCTGTTGTCGGGTTAGTAAGTATGACTTCGCATTCAAAGTTCTGGTAAAGTTCTGAAGCAAGGTCTCCTGATTTTCGGTCTATTGCTCCAATAACGATTTTATCAGGATGCATGAAATCATGGACTGCTTTCCCTTCCCTGAGAAATTCGGGGTTCACTGCTACTCCCATATCTTTACCGACTGTTTTTCCTGATGCTTCTTCGAGGATGGGAAGAACAAACTTCTCAGTTGTTTCGGGAACAACTGTACTTTTTATGACTACTACGTGGTATCCTTCTTTCGTTTTCAGGGCTGTTCCAATACTTTTTACTGCTGCATGGACAATTGAGAGATCTATACTTCCATTTTTTGCTGAGGGAGTCCCTACACAGATAAATGAAACATCTGTTACTT
>Ga0326728_10007076_pt1 | contig 29394 bp, 25 predicted proteins | sample MB3enrmetagenome_FD_207602 | JGI IMG/M metagenome (GOLD analysis project Ga0326728, IMG submission 207602) | Lab enriched peat soil microbial communities from McLean, Ithaca, NY, United States - MB31MN | ecosystem: Environmental > Terrestrial > Soil > Wetlands > Peat | place: USA: New York... | reverse complement strand
TTATACTTTGAAATATCTTCGCCATTAACTTTAAGCAGATAGAAGGCAATTATATCTGGGAGACAGGCATAATCAATGTGATTATAGATTAGTTTTTGAATATTCTGCGCTTGTCCAATGACCGTCTCATGCTTAAGGCCGTTGTCTGTAAGGACCTTCTCCCAGAAGGTACCACGCATAACACCACCAGTAAGGGAGGCAAGATCAGAAAGAGATCTATACTGAATTCTATCTTTTTTAAATATAAATCCCATTCTTAAATACATTATTGGAGTTGAAAACCATAGTTTTGTTTTTCTCTCATTTGTTATCGATATACCAGGAGATAGATCAACCGCACCAGAGTAAAGTTCTTCCAGAACACGGGCGAATGGTAAACCAACAATAGTCACTCGATATCCAGCTGCCTTTAGTGAACCAATGGCTATCTTTGCGAGAGGGCCTGGATTATTTATATCATTGTAAAGCAATGGTTCCCATGCATATACAGCCAAAGTTACATTTTTTTGAGAAGCCAAAGAGAATGAGTATAATAAACAGAGTGCCAAGAATAGATACTTCCTTGTCGATTTCGACATTGTTAGTCTAGCCATGGAGTGTAAGCTTAAGCTATTTACTGGCGAGATTCCCAATTGAAAATTTACACTGCTTCGGCTTTCCTTCATCATTTTCCCTTTGTTTTTAATTCTAGTGCTTTATACTCCTACTACAAGGTTTTCTTATCAGTGGAGCCAATTTCTCGCGGCTCTTGATGTTTGTATGAGCCGCTATGAAATCTGCATAAAATTAAGGTAGCTTTTTCAAAACTCGTCCGAGTTCTGAAAAAGCCTCAGTGTTGAATAATTAGCTCCCGGAATCTCCTCGTACGCCTTCGCCTAACGCGAGCCTGTACAGCCTGCCCTCGGCGTCCATGGTGACCGCCGAGCCGAGCTCTCGCTCCGATCGCGGGGCGGTCACGGCGAAGGAGTCGACGACTCGCGCCGGGGAAGGCGAGAGGACGATCGCGAGGTCGGCGAGGTAGGCCGCCTCCTCGACATCGTGGGTGACGCAGACTACCGTCCGCCTCTCCTCCTTCCACAGTTCGAGGAAAGCGTCCATGAGCTCGAGCTTCGTGCGCAGGTCAACCGCTTGGAAAGCCTCGTCGAGCAAGAGGAGGTCGGAGGGGTAGGCGAAGGCCCGTGCGAGGGAGAGGCGCTGCCTCATGCCTCCCGAGAGTGCAGACGGTTTCATCGAGGCGGCGTCGCCGAGGCCTGCGGTCCGGAGAAAGCGGTCGATGCGCGCCTCGACCGCTGCCTTGTCCATTCGACCCGAGTCGACGACGCCCTCGAGCGCAAACTCGAGGTTCTCGCGGGAGCTCTGCCAGGGCAGAAGACGCGGATCCTGGAACGCATAGGAGAAGGTCGAGCCCTCGAAACCGAGCCTCTGCCCTGAGTCGGGGGCTTTGAGCCCGGCTATCAGGTTGAGCAGGGTAGTCTTGCCGCAGCCCGATGGGCCGAGGATGACCGTGATCGACTCAAGTCTGAGGCTTAGGGAAATCCCGTCGAGCACCTTTTTGCTTTCGTACGAGGCACAGAGGTCGCGGAGTTCATAGGCCATGGCGCATAGCCCTCCTCGCGGCGAAGGAGAAGGCCCATTCGGTGAAAGCGCAGAGCACGACCGCCGCGAAAGCCCAGGCAAAGACCGAGGCCGTCTCAAGGAGGAGCCGCGATTCCTGCATGCCCGAGCCCAGGGCGCGCTCGGGCTGGCTCAGGATCTCGCCCGCGACGACAACCTTCCACGAAATGCCTAGCGCGTTCTTCGCTCCCGCTATGAGATGGGGCATGGCAGCGGGCAGGCGGAGTTTCAGGAAGACCGTAGTGCGCGGCACGCGGAAGAGACTCGCCATCTCGAGGAGCCGGGGGTCGGCGGCCGCGACGCCTTCCGAAGCGCTCGTCACCATGATGGGAAAGGCCATGAGGAAGGCGGAGAATATCGGGACGAAGCCCGAGGGGAACCAGAGGAGGGCTATCAGCACTAAGGCGAGGACCGGCGTTGCGCGTATCGCGGTGAGGAGCGGCGCGAGAGCGGCGCCGAAGAGCGGCCTGAGGCCTGCGGCGAGGCCGGCGACCATGCCGAGCGCGGCCGATATGCCGAAGGCCGCAAGCCCTCGAAGGAAGGTGGCACCGAGCGCCTCGAGGAAGCGAGGCGTGGGATAGAGAGCGGCAGCAGTGACTATGACGCGCTCGGGCGAGGGGAGCACGAGCTCCTTGCCCATCGCGAGGGATAGGAGCTTCCAGGCGACGAGTATGAAGGCCGCACCGCCTAGGCCGGCGGCGAAGCGGCCTGCCTTAGTCGAAGGACGCGTAGAAGCCGTCGTCGGGCAGCTTACCGCCTATCGAGGCGGGCGCCAGGTCGAGGAATACGCCCAAGAGCTTCTCGACGGATTTTCTCGCCGCCGGGGCCAGGGTGAATACGTAGGCCGAGTTTGGAATAGCCTTGGTCGCGATGGGCGCCTTGAGGCCGAGCTCGTGCTTCTCGACGAGAGCCCCGGCCTCCGCGGGATGCGCGACTACCCACGAGATCGAGGCTGAGCATGCGTCGAGTATCGTCGCGACCGCTTGCCTTTCCTCCGATGCGAGAGGCGAGGAGACGACGAGGGCGGTCATGGGATAGTTTTTCTGGCCCGTTTGCGCGGTCCAGAGTTCTCCGAGGTTGAGTACGGCCTTAAGCTTGGGATTCCGCATCTTAGCCATCGTTGCGAAGGGTTCGGGCAGAACCGCATAGGCGATCGCGCCGGAGGCGAGGGCGACCGCGGCCTCGGGGTAGGCTAGAGCATACTCGAGCTTTATATCCTTAGCGGGATCGATGCCTGCGCCCTTGAGGAGGCTGCGCAGGAGGTAGTCCGGAGTGGCGCCCTGGCCCGCTACGTTGACGCTTTTGCCTTTGAGATCGGCGAGGGATTTCACCGAGTCGTCGGCGCTGAGAAAGGAGACCATGCCCTCTCCTATGATTGCGCAGAGTTCGATGCCTGTCCCCGAATTATAGAGCTTGGCGGCCACGTTGATCGGGAGGATTCCGGCGTCGTACTCGCCCGAGATGAGTTTCGCGGTCATGAGGTCTGCGCTGGATACCGCCACGATCCGGACGACGCTTCCGTCCGCGGGAAGGGGAGGGGTCTCGAAAAGCCGAACCATGCCAATGCCCGAAGGCCCCTTCAGCGAGCCGAGGACAATGCTTTTAGGTTCCGAGTTCAGGCCGAGCGCGCATATCAAGAGAATCGCGGCGGTCGCAAGCCTGCGGACAATACTCATGCTGGTGTCCCTCCTATCGACATAGTAAATCCGAATGCTGGCCTTTTTCTATGTCATCGGCTATATTCTATGTTGTGATATGCCCCCAGTGCGGAGAGCGTGAAGCCATCATTTTCATCCGCCGTAGCGGCGATTCGGAAGACGGGAGGGACATCGTCCTCTGCGAATCCTGTGCGGCCGCGCGGGGTATCATGGCGGGCGGAGGCAATCTCGGCATCAATATAGAAGATCTCATCGGCGCGGCTCTCGATGAATCCCCGGCTCGCTCCCCAACCGCCTCCTGCCCGAGCTGCGGCATAGAACTGGCTGTCATAAAGCGCGAAGGTAGGCTCGGTTGCCCCTTCTGCGCCGATTTTTTCCCCGAGGTGTTCGATATCGTTCGGGGAAGAAAAGCTAAAGCGACCCGTGAGGGCGAAGCCGCGCCTTCCCTCGCTGACCTGGGCTCGCTCTCGCAGACTCTGGATACGCTGTCCTTTCCCGAGTTCTTTCCCTTGCCGATAGACTCCTTTTCTCCTGGTCCCGGCCCCGAGGACGATGTCGTGCTCTGGAGCTCGGCCTGGATCTATCGGAATATCGAGGGCTTACCCTTTCCCGGATCTCCCCGCGGCTGTGTCTCTCCTTCCCGCTCGCGCACTTTTCCCGCATTCCTCGGCAACGGCGCCTGGAACTCGCGCAGCATGGGCTCCTTGGGTGCCGCTTCCCGCCGCTCGCTCGCCGAGCGCGGCATTGTCTCGCGCCTCTACGCGGCCGACGACGAAGCGCTCCTCCTCTCCGACCCCGGTTCAGGCTCCTATGCACTCCTCGACGAGGGCGATCACATCCGCATCCGTTCTTTGCGCCCCGGCCTCGACCTCCTTTCGGCGCTTGTCTCCTCGCTGGTTCAGGCCGAAACTCTCGGCTCCTCTCTTCCCTTCGCCCAGCGATCGGGCGTAGGCTGGATTTGCTCTAGGCTCGACAATTGCGGCCTCGGGGCCTCGCTCTCCGTCCTCGTGCACATTCCAGGTCTCATCGCGACAGGCATGCGCGAGCGGCTCTTCCGAGCTCTCATGGCGGAGGGCCTCGTCTTGCGTGGCTTCTATTCGACCGCCGAGGAATCCGCAGCTTCGGTCTACGAAATTTGTTCCGAAGGCACGGAGTTCGGCGGCGAGTCTTCTGCCTCGCTCCGAGGCCTCTGCGACAGGCTCACTCGTGCGATCGACAAGGTAGTCGACGCAGAGAGGCGCTCTCGTGAGGAGTTCCAGGACCGCGGAAGAGATGAGCTTCTCGATGCCGAGGGCCGAGCCTACGGTATCCTTCTCAACTGTCGCCTCCTCGAGGCCGAAGAGGCGGCGAGCCTCCTATCGACCCTTCGTTTTGCCGCTCTCCGCGGGAGCCTCATGGGGGCCGATCCTCGCGCCCTGGGCTCGCGCATGCTCGCACTGGGCCCCGGCTCGGTTTCCCTGGCCTCGGCAGAGCCGGCAGAGCCGGGACTGAACGAGCGTTCGCTCAGGGCGAGTTTGATAAAGAGAGAGCTTTCGAAAACCGACTATAAGAGCGAGGTGGACAGCTTATGTTCAAAGGCTTGACTCATCGCGCTCAGCGCGTGCTCACCGTGCTCGCCCAAGAAGAGGCCAAGCGCACGCGGTCGGACCAAGTGCTGCCCGAGCACGTCCTCCTCGCCATCATCAAGGATGGTGAAGGCCTGGGCTTCAAGGCCCTCAGAAGCCTCAAGATCGACACGATGGAGCTTTCGGAAGAGCTCGAGCGTTCGATCGAGAAGCGCCGCTCGGGCGTGACCATAGGCGACCTCCCACTTTCGCGCCGCGCCCGCTCTCTCCTCGAGGGAGCCGCCGAGGAAGCGAACATGTCCGGTTCCGACTATATCGGTACCGAGCATTTCATTGTAGCAGCCGCACGGGAGCAGGGCGCGACCCTCGAGGCCCATCTCGCCCGCATAGGCGTCTACTACGAGCAGCTGCGAGCCGCTGTACGATTTCTCAGCGAACCTCAGTCGGAGGGAAAGGATAGGCCCTCCGCCGAGAGGTCCGATGGAAGGGGAGAACCACGCGTCGAAGGCCGAGCGGCAGGGGGCCGTACGCCGCTCCTCGACGAGTTTGCGCGGGACCTGACCGTAATGGCACGCGAGGGTAGGCTCGATCCCGTGATCGGCCGCGACCGCGAGATAGGACGTGTCATGCGCATCCTCTGCCGTAGGACCAAGAATAACCCGGTCCTCGTCGGCGAACCGGGGGTCGGTAAGACCGCGATCGTCGAAGCGCTCGCCCAGCGCATCGCCTCGGGCCTGGCACCGGAGCCTCTGGCCCATAAGCGCGTCCTTGCCCTCGACCTTGCGGCCGTCGTGGCCGGTACGAAGTACCGCGGCGAGTTCGAGGAGCGCCTCAAGCGAATAATGAAAGAGATCGCCCTTTCGGGCGGAGTCCTTCTCTTCATCGACGAGATACACACCGTTGTCGGCGCAGGCAGCGCCGAGGGCACGATCGACGCTTCCAACATGCTCAAGCCCGCCCTCTCCCGCGGCGAGGTTCAGTGCATCGGCGCCACTACGCTCGACGAGTACCGCAAGCGCTTCGAAAAGGATGCGGCCCTCGAACGGCGCTTCCAGTCCGTCCTTGTCGAAGAGCCGGGAGCCCTGGAGTCCATCGAGATACTCGATGGTATCAAGGCTCGTTACGAGGACTTCCATGGGGTCAGCTATACTCGCCGTGCCGTCGAGGCCTCCGTGGAGCTCGCGAGGCGCTACGTTGCCGACCGCTTCCTCCCCGACAAGGCGATAGACCTCCTCGACGAGGCGGGCGCCCTGAAACGCGTAGGTGGTCCCGAAAAGCCTCCCGAACTCGTCGAAGTCGAGGAGGAGATACGCCGGTTATCGGAGGACAAACTCGCCCTCGTGTCCACGCAGAACTACGAGAAGGCCGCCGAGGTGCGTGACAAGGTGCGCAAGCTCAAGATACATCTCGAGGAGCTTAAATCCGAATGGGAAGGCTCGAGCCACAAGGCGAGGGCCGAGGTTACCGAGGAGGAGGTCCGAGCCGTACTCTCGGAGGCGACCGGGATTCCCCTTTCACGCCTTTCCGAGGGGGATGCCGAGCGTCTCTTGAAGCTCGAGGCCGAGTTGCATAAGCGCGTGATAGGCCAGGACGAGGCCATCGGCGCGATAGCCTCCGCTATCCGCCGCTCTCGGTCGGGCGTCTCGGATGGACGCAGACCCATGGGTTCCTTCATATTCCTTGGGCCTACGGGCGTGGGCAAGACGCTGGTCGCCAAAAGCCTAGCCGAGTACCTCTTCGGCAGCGAAGATGCCCTCCTCAGGATAGATATGTCGGACTTCATGGAGCGGCACAACGCATCCCGCCTCGTTGGCTCGCCGCCGGGCTATGTCGGCTACGAGGAGGGCGGGATGCTCACCGAGCGCGTTAGGCGGCACCCCTACAGCGTCATCCTCTTCGATGAGATCGAGAAGGCCCATCCGGAGGTCTTCAACCTCCTCCTTCAGCTCCTCGAAGAGGGCGAGCTTAGTGACAATCTCGGCCACGCGGTCAGTTTCCGTACGAGCGTCATCATCATGACGAGCAACGCGGGGGCCCGCGAGATCACCTCGGGAGGCCTCGGCTTCAGACCCGAGGAGAGGCTGTTGTCCTACTCGGAGATCCGCAGCTCGGCCTTGGGTGAGCTTAAACGGCGCTTCAACCCGGAATTCGTCAATAGAGTGGACGATATAGTCGTTTTCAAGCCCTTGGACAAGGGTGAAGCGCGTTCGGTCCTCGAACTCCTCATCGCCGAGCTCTCGCGCCGCCTCGCCGAGAAGGGCATAGCTCTCGAAATAAGGGAGAGCGTCAAAGCCTACCTCGCCGCGAAGGGTTACGAGCCCCAATACGGCGCCCGCCCCATGCGCCGACTCCTGCAGACCGAGGTCGAGGATCCCCTCTCCGCGCTTATATTGGACGGACGCCTCACGCCCGGCTCCCAGGCCATCGTGACGCTGAAGGCAGGAGCTCTTGCGGTCGCCGCCAAGAAAGCGGCGGTCGAGAAGAAGCCGCCCGTTCCCTCGACCTAGGAGCCTGTCGGACTTAGGACCGCGAAGAAGGGAAGGCGGAGGGATATGGCTGCAATCGAACGTATAAATGCATAGTTTTCCGCTTTTCACCCGGACTCGGCCATCCGCGGTGAAAAAAAGGTTCTTCAATCGGGCCATACAGGAAGTATGGCCCTCAATCATCGCCATTTTTTCACTCGCGGCTCGCCTTCGCCCGAACGAAATCCTAAGTCCGACAGGCTCTTTGGCACTGCCTTACAGTCCGTACTTCCCCTTGATCTTGTCGGCGATCTCGAGGAGCCTTTCTTTCTCGTTCAGGCTTGGATCGTCGAGAACCGCCTCGAGGAGTTCCTTTAAGATGCCGCCCATCGTGCGGCCCGAGGGGATGCCAATTGCGGCGAGGTCATTTCCCTTCACGGCGAGCTGGCCGAGGCCGAAAGCCTCTTTCGCGGCAAGGACAGCCTCTATGCGGCTGCGCAGCGGATCGAGGCTGCGGGGGTCGACGGGGCGGCCGATGATGCCCGTGCCGTCGGCTATGCGCAGTTCGAAGAGGGCGTCCAGATGCTCAGGCCCCACGCGGGCGATGAAGCGGCGCACAGCACCGTCCCCCCAGCTGTCGTCGTAGGAGAACATGTGACAGCGGATGAGGTGGACCACCTCGTCGCTCAGGGCGTTGGGGAAGCGCAGACGCTTCAGAATGGCCTCGGCCATCTTCGCCGAATATTCTTCGTGGCGGTAGAAGGTCGGATCCTCGCCCGCTAGCTCGACCTTGGCCTGGGGCTTGCCTACGTCGTGCAGCAGCGCCGCGAGGCGCAGCGCGAGAACGGGAGGTGCGGCATCGGTCGCCGCGTAGAGGTGGTCGAGGACGTCGAAGACGTGCATGCCGCGCTGCTCGACGCCTCGGCAAAGGGCGAGCTCGGGGAGGATCTCGGAGAGGAGGCCGGTGCTCTCCAAGAGCCGCAATCCTCGCGAGGGGCCATGGAAGTCCCCGCCCCCGGAAAGGAGGATTTTCTGTAGTTCGTCCCTGACCCGCTCCGCGGATACCAAGCGGAAGCGCTCGATCGCGGGGCCTATGGCTGTCAGGGTCGCTTCCTCGATCTCGAAATCGAGCTGGGAAGCGAAGCGGACCGCGCGCATGGGCCGGAGGCCGTCCTCGAAAAAACGCTCGGCCGGATCGCCCACCGCGCGGAGCTTCCGCGCCCCGAGGTCAGTCTGCCCGCCGTAGGGGTCGACGAGGACCTTCGACTCGAGCTCGTAGGCCATGGCGTTGATAGTGAAGTCTCGGCGGGAGAGATCTTCCCCGATGCTCGCCGCGTATTCGACTTTGTCGGGATGCCTGCCGTCCGCGTAGTCGGATTCGGTCCTGAAGGTGGTGACTTCGATCTCGAGGCCTTTCCAGAGCACGGTGACGGTGCCGTGCTTGATGCCCGTAGGAATGACGCGACGGAAGAGGCGCAGGACCTCCTCGGGACGGGCATCGGTCGCGACATCGTAGTCGCTTACCTCCCGGCCTATGAGATAGTCGCGAAGCGCTCCTCCGACGAGGTAGGCTCGTTTTCCCGAGCGGGCGAATACGTCGGCGAAATCGTAAAGCTCGTGGGGTGGGCGTATCTGTGCCATAGGGGAATTAGTATAGCTGAAAGCCGAGCTCCGCAGGAAGCGTGCGCAGGAAGCGCGCGCAGGAAGCGCGGCGCTTGACAGCCCTCCCGCCGGTGCACAGACTCCCATTGCATGCAAGCTCTCCTCATCACGGGCGGCGAGGCTCCTCCTCGCTCTCGCCTCGCCCCCCGCTTTTCCTCCTTCGATTTAGTGTGTGCCGCCGACTCCGGCCTCGATACGCTCATAGCCTGGGACCTTAGGCCTGATATCATCGTCGGCGATATGGACAGCCTCTCCGACCCCGGTCTGATCGGACGCTTCCCCGAGGCCGAGATCTTCCGCGCGAGGCGCGACAAGGACGAGACCGACACGGAGCTCGGTCTTTCTGCCCTCGCGGCGCGGGGAGCGGATAGGATTGTCCTCGCCGGGGGAGGCGGGGGCCGGCTCGATCATCTTCTTGCGATACGCTGCGTCTTCGAGCGGAGGGACTGGGGAGCGAGGCGGCCGGTCGAATGGCTAACTGCCGGCGAGACCGTTTATTTAGTGAAGGAGGGCAAGTCCCTCGCGCTCGAAGTAGAAGCCGGGACGACCGTTTCCGTTTTTCCCTTGGCGGGAGGAGCGAGCCTCATGTCGAGCGAAGGCCTCGCCTGGCCTCTTTCGGGACTAGTATGGGGGCCGGGCGACTACGGTGTGAGCAACGTGGCCCAATCCAGCAGCTTCAGCGTGCGCTCGGGGAGGGGAGAACTCCTCGTCGTCGTCGAGCTTAGCGATTAGTGATTAGCGAAGGCCTCGGACAGCAGTTTCTGCGTCTCGAGCGGATCCTGGACAAGAACGCGGGAACCCGCTATGAGTTCGGCTATCCCGATCTCTCGCGGATAGCGGGGAATGATGTGCAGGTGCAGGTGATCGATGCTCGCGCCAGCGGCTAGGCCCATGTTGTAGCCGATATTATATGCGGAGGGTTTCATTGTCCTGTCGAGAACGCCGAGGCTCTCGTCGACAAGCTCGTCGAGCTCGTCGCGCTCGCCTTTAGCGAGATCGCGGATGTCGACGATGTGGCGCTTCGGGAAGATGATGAGATGCCCGGGATTATAGGGGTAGAGATTGAGCGATACCATAAATGAGCGCGAATCGCGTACGACGAGGCGCTCGACCTTGGTCGATCCGGATGCGACGAGGCAAAGTATGCAGCCATCGGGCTTTTCGCCCTTGAGGTAGCCGAGCTTGTCGAAGTTGAAGAAGTACTCCATGATTCCTCCGCGCCGCGTGACGGGAATTCTATCCGATATTCATCGAGGACGCCAGCATGAAAGAGCGCGATAAGCCGCTCCTCCTGATACTCCTAAAAAGAGCGGCAATTCTCCTTTGGGTAGTCTGTGCCGTATCGATTTTCTACTGGGCCATCGGCTCCGTGAGGTCTTTCCTCGACGAGACTGAGTTAATGCTCCTCGACATCGCCCGTATTTCCTCCCTGGGCATAATAGCTACGGCCGTGATAGGACTCGTATTCATGTTCATCTACGCGCTTTCGGGGCGCTTCAACCTTAGGATCAAAGGACTCGCTGGCTATGTCCTCGTCGCCGCCTTCGGCGCTCTTGCACTTGTCCTTTCGCAGACCATGACCATCCTTTCGCGCGGCCTCCGCTAGCGCTCAACTTGACCCCCTCTACGGCAGGCCGATATACTCCCATCCATGCAGGTCAGAGTTCGCTACGCTCCCTCCCCGACGGGGCTCCAGCACATCGGTTCGATGAGGACGGCCCTCATTAATTATCTCTTCGCCCGTTCCATGGGCGGCATCTTCGTCCTCCGTCTCGAGGACACCGATCGCACGCGTTTCTCGGAAACCTACGTCCAAAACCTCTACGATACCTTCAAGTGGCTTGGCTTCTATTGGGACGAAGGCCCCGATATCGGCGGCCACTACGGCCCCTACATTCAGTCGGAGCGCTTCTCCCTCTACCAGGAGCACGCGAAAAAACTTCTGGACGCTGGGATGGCCTATTACTGCTTCTGCAGCGAAGAGCGGCTTTCCTCACTGCGCACTACGCAGGAGGGCTCGGACAGCGCAGACCTCGGCTACGATCGGCACTGCAGGAACATCGACCCAAAGGAGGCTGCTTCTCGCGTGGCCGCGGGCGAGAAGGCGGTCATCCGTCTCAAGATACCCCTCGAGGGCACGACGCGCTTCCACGATCTCGTCCTCGGCGACATCGAGTGGAAGAACGAGGACGTCTCTCCCGACCCCGTGCTCCTCAAGTCCGATGGCTTCCCGACCTACCACCTCGCCAATATCGTGGACGACCATCTCATGCGCATAACGCACGTCATGCGCGCTCAGGAGTGGATTCCCTCGGCCCCGTTCCACATCATCATGTACGACGCATTCGGTTGGGCGCCGCCCCAGCTCATCCACCTGCCCATGGTCCTCGGGCCCGACGGGCACAAGCTTTCCAAGCGTCACGGCGCCACGGCGGTCGACGAGTTCCGCAAGAAGGGATATCTCCCCGAGGCTCTCATCAACTATGTGTCGCACTTGGGCTGCTCCTTCGAGGAGGGCAGGGACATCTTCCCGCTCGCGGACCTCGAGCGGCTCTTCAAGATCGAGAAGCTCAACAAGGCGCCGGCCGTCTTCGACTACCAGAAGCTCGAGTGGTACAACGGGCAGTACATCCGCATGAAGGACGATGCCGCGTTGGCCGAACTCGTCTTGCCCTTCCTCGCGCAGGAAGCTCTCGTCTCGGTCCAGCCGACAGAGACCCAGCGCGCTCTCGTCCTCGCGGCCATGCCATTGGTGAAGGAGAGGCTCAAGTTCCTCTCCGACGCTCCTGCCATGATGCGCTACCTCTTCGAGGAGCCGCCGGTGCCGGCGGCCGAGGAGTTCATTCCGAAGAAGCTGGATCGGGCGAGGGCGGCGGGGCTCCTCGCGGCCGCGGGAGCGCTTCTCTCCTCCTGCGACCTCGCCGACCTTCCCGCCACCGAGGCGAAGTACCGGGCGGAGGCCGAGCGCCTGGGCGCCAAGTTCGGCGACCTCATGATGCCGCTCCGCGTCGCGGTCACCGGCTCGCGCGTGAGCCCGCCGCTCTTCGAGTCGGTGAGGCTCATCGGGATCGAGAAGGCATTGTCTCGCGTCGAGCGCGCCAAGAAGCGCTTGTCGGAGTAGGTGCGCGCGTTACTGACTACTCCTGACAGCAGAAGTAAATTTTGTGGCCAGAAAATTGAATGCTGCTGACAGCAGAAGTAAATTATATGGCTAGAAAATTGAATTCTCAGGCCCGCAAAATTGAGTACTACTTCCCGCCCGAGAAGCGCCGCAAGAAGGCCTTGGTCCTTTCGTTCTTAGGCTCCTCGATCAGTTCGCGCGCTTTCCCTTCCTCGACGATAGTCCCGCCGTCCATGAAGATGGCTCGGTCGGCGACGTCTCGGGCGAAGGCCATTTCGTGGGTCACGATGACCATCGTCATCTTATCGGCCGCTAGGGAGCGCAACACCTTCAGGATCTCGCCGGTCAGCTCGGGATCGAGAGCGCTCGTCGGCTCGTCGAAGAAGAGTATTGCAGGGTCGAGGGCCAGGGCGCGAGCGATCGATACGCGCTGCTTCTGCCCACCCGATAGCTCGCAAGGGTAAGCCTCGGCTTTATCCTCGAGGCCCATTTTCACGAGCAAGGCGCGAGCGATATTCGCGGACTCTATCTTGCCGCGTTTTAGCACGCGTTCCTGGGCCTCGGTGATGTTGCGCAGAACATTAAAGTGCGGGAAGAGGTTGAAGTCCTGGAACACGAGGCCGAGTTTGAGGAGCGCCTCTCGTAGCGTTGCCTTGTCGGCGTAGGTTCCCGCGTCGAGCACCTTCTGCCCGCAGACTTCGATCGTGCCCGCCTGGGCGGTCTCGAGATGGGTGATGGCCCGCAGGAGCGTGGACTTGCCCGAGCCAGAGGGCCCGAGGATGGCGAGAACCTCGCCCTTATGCACCGAGAACGAGATATCCTTGAGGACCATAAGCTCGGCATAGGATTTTGCGAGGTTCTCGACCTTTAGAATTTCCATGATAGGCAACGACCTCGCGTTAGCTGTAGTAAGCGAGCTTCTTCTCGAGTCCGGAGAAGAAAGCGGAAACGACCCAGTTCATGATGAAGTAGAATGCGCCTGCGACGAAGATCGGCAGGGTGGAGAACTGCCGCGCGGAGGCATTTTGAGCCACGCGGAAGAGCTCGGCTACGCCGATAGTCTGGGCCAGGGCGGTGTCCTTGACGAGGGTGATGACCTCGTTCGCGCTCGCCGGGAGGATGCGCTTCACGACTTGGGGCAGGACAATGCGGAAGAAAGTATCCGACTTCGTAAAACCGAGGACTTTTGCAGCCTCGTACTGCCCCTTGGCTATGGACTCGATCCCCCCGCGATAGATCTCCGCGAAGTAGGCCGCGTAGTTGACCGCGAAGGCGACAATGACCGCAGTGAAGCGGTCGTACGAGGCGTGGAAGAGGTAGTAGGGCGCGAAGTAGACGAAGATGATCTGGAGGATCAGAGGCGTGCCTCTCATCACGAGGATATAAAAATTGACCGGGACCTTGATCCACTTGTTTCTCGACATGCGGCCGAACGCGATCGGCAATGCGAGGGGAACCGAGATCACGAGGGTCAGGAAGAAAATCTCGATCGAAACGAGGCTGCCTCCCAGCATCGCCCAGAGCATCTTCAGCATTTACCGCTCCAAAATCATGGGATGAAAGGCAACCACGGAGACACGGAGGGAAGAGGAGATCACGGAGAAGAGTCGAGAGGCTAAAAACCTCATTATTCTTTCTTCCTCCGTGCCTAACGCTGCGCTAGACTTCGTTCCGTGGTTGCCTTTTCCCTACATTTCTACTTGCCGACGACCGAGATGTCGGAGCCAAACCACTTCGCCGAGATTTTCGCGATGGTGCCGTCCTTGGCCATGGCTTCGAGCGTCGCCTGTATCGCGTCGCGGAGGGCGAGGTCTCCCTTGCGGAAGCCGACGCCGTAGTTCTCCGGAGCGAGGGACTCGCCGAGCACGACGTAAGGCTTTCCCGAGCGCTTGATATTGTCGTTCGCGACGATGAGGTCCATGACTACCGCGTCGACGCCCTTTGCCTCGAGATCCATGAGGGCGGTCAGGTTGTCCTTGAACTCGATGACGTCCTTAAGGGAGGCGCGGAAGTCCTTGGCGGACGCGAGAGCGTCGGCCGCCGAAGAGCCCGCCTGGAGCCCGACCTTCTTGCCCTTGAGGCTTGCGAGGGACGTATAGCCCGAGTCCTTTTTAACCACGACTACCTGGGCGTTTTTGAGATAGGGCTTAGTGAAGGACATGGCCTTCTCGCGCTCCTCGGTGATTGTGAAGCCGTTCCAGATGCAATCGATCTTCTTTGTGTTGAGCTCCTGCTCTTTCGCGTTCCAGTCGATGGGCTGAAGTACAAGCTGGACTCCGAGACGCTTGGTCGCTTCCTTCGCGAGGTCGATGTCGTAACCGACGATCTCGTTGTCGTCGTTACGATAGCCCATGGGTGGGAAGGAGTCGTCGAGGCCGAGGACGAGCTTGCCCTTGTCCTGCACCTCCTTGAGCGAGGTATCGGCCGCGAAAACGGCCGCGGAGAAGGCTGTGATGCAGAGCGCGACGCAGAGAAGTCTCTTCATAATCATGCTCCTATTAAGAATACTTATGCAGTATTCGTGGGTTTCCACGGATGATAGCTATTTAGCGGAGCTTTGTATAGTGAAACTCGACTTGACCCCTCGTCCTGCATTTCGGCATAGTAATTGCGCTACGCCTCTGAAGCGTGGTCAAGGAGTTTCTCATGAATGAAGTTCCCTCCGAAACTACGAGCGATTTCATCAGAGAGGCCGTGGCGGCCGATCTCGCCTCGGGACGCGTGAAGCACATCATGACGCGCTATCCTCCCGAGCCTAACGGCTGGCTCCACATTGGGCATGCCAAGGCCCTGTCCATCGACTTCGGCGTCGCATCCCAGTTCGGCGGCGTATGCAATCTCCGCTTCGACGACACCAACCCCGAGAAGGAGGACCTCTCCTACGTCGAGGCCATTAAAAAGGATATTGCCTGGCTCGGCTACGACTGGGAGGACCGCGAATACTTCGCCTCCGATTACTACGAAAAGTTATACGATCTCGCCGTCAAGATAATTAAAAAGGGCCACGCCTACGTCGACGACCTTTCCGCGGAGGAGATGAGCGAGTACCGCGGCACCAACGTCCCGGACAAGAACAATATCACGGCTACGCCTCCCGGCAAGGACAGCCCCTGGCGCAATCGTTCGGTCGAGGAAAACCTCGATCTATTCGCTCGCATGCGCGCAGGCGAGTTCCCCGACGGCTCCAAGACCCTGCGCGCCAAGATCGATATGGCCCACCCGAACCTCCTCATGCGCGACCCGCCGATGTACCGCATCCGGCGCGAGCCTCATTACCGCACGGGGACGAAGTGGTGCATCTATCCAATGTACGACTTTCAGCATCCCCTCTCAGACGCCATAGAAGGCATTACCCATTCCCTGTGCTCCCTCGAGTACGAGATACACAGGCCCCTCTACGATTGGTTCGTCCGCGAGGGAGAAGTCTCGACCGGCACGCCGCCGCGGCAGATCGAGTTCGCCCGCCTCAACATCTCGCACTTCGTCCTATCCAAACGCTGGCTCCTGCGTCTCGTGCAGGAGCATATCGTCTCCGGCTGGGACGACCCGCGCATGCCGACTCTCTCGGGCCTGCGTCGCCGCGGCTACACGCCCGCCTCCATACGCGATTTCATGTCCCGCATCGGCGTCGCGAAGACGGACTCCCTCGTCGACGTGCAGCTCCTCGAGCACTGCATCCGCGAGGAGCTCAACAAGAGTTCCGATCGCATCATGGCGGTCATCCATCCCCTGAAACTCGTCATCGAGAACTGGCCGGAGGGCAAGGTCGAGGAGATCGAGGCGGTGAACAACCCCGAGGATCCCTCGCGCGGGTCGCGCAAGGTCCCTTTCTCGAAAGTCCTCTACATCGAGCGCGAGGACTTCGCCGAGAATCCGCCGCCAAAGTACTTCCGGCTCTTTCCCGGCAACATGGTGCGTCTGCGCTACGGCTACATCGTCACCTGCACGGGCTTCGCCAAGAACCCGGAGACCGGCGAGATTACGGAACTTCGTTGTAGCTACGACCCCTCCACTAAAGGAGGGGACGCTCCCGACAATCGTAAGGTGAAAGGGACGATCCATTGGGTCTCCGCTGCGCACGCCGTTCCCATAGAGGCAAGGCTCTACGACTACCTCTTCGCCGCGGAGCGCCCCATGGACGTGCCCGCGGGCGTCGACTGGGTCACGACGATCGATGCGAAGTCGTTCGAGAAGGCGGACTGCGCCTTCGCCGAGCCGATCATCGCTTCCGCGAAGAGCGGCGATCGCTATCAGTTCGAGCGCCTAGGATACTTCTGCTGCGATCCCGATTCGAAGGAGGGGTTCTTGGTGTTCAATAGGACGGTGGGCCTCCGCGATACTTGGGCAAAAATAGAGAAGAAGGGCTAGGAGCTCCTTGCCCTTCGCGAGCCGATGACGGAGATCGCGGAACCGACCGCTATCAACGCGATCCCCGCTATCGTGCTCGGTGCGATCGATTCGCTCAGAATAAGGAAGGCCAATAGCGGCGCGAGCGCGGGCTTGATGTAGAAGACGATGGCCGCAGTCGATGCAGATGTCTCCTCGATGGCCATCAAGTAGGACGCGAAGCCTATACCCGTCACGCAGAGGCTTATGTAGGCGAAGATCGGAAGCACTCCGAAGTCGAGCCCCTTGAAGAAGGGGATACGCGCGAACTCGCCTAGGCCAGTTGCGTCGAGCCCCTTCGATATCGCGGACAATCCGCTCAAGAGAATGATGATGACGAGCTCTAGGCTTCCAAAGAGGAAGCTGAAGGCGGTCGTCGCCAGAGCCCCGATGCGGCCGCTTCTCGTTTTGCCCATCACCCCGTAGATCGCGAAGACGATCGCCGATCCCACCGACAAGGCTAGCCCGAGAAGGCTCACCTCGGCGCCCGCGTTGAAGGGATTCACGATGCACAGCATGCCGGCGAGGCTGGCGACCAAGGTCGCGATGTTGAAGCCGCGTATCCGCTCTTTAAGGAATACCGCCGCGAGGGGCAGTACGAATACCGGATTGCAGCTGAAGAGGATTGCGACGATAGAGGCCTTGCAATATTGGATCGCGAGCTGGTAGAGGGTCATGCTCACGACGACGCAGGCCAGTCCCGAGAGCGCGAAGAAACCGAAATCTCGTGCCTCCAGGGATGTGCCGCGTTTCTTGAGCGAGTGCAGGGCGAAAGGCAGAAGAAAGAGCCCGCCTATCGTGAAGCGGAGGAAATTGAGCTGGAGGGGATTGAAGCGGCCGGCGATCGTCTTAAGCGCGATCTCCATCGAGCTGAAAAGGATGGTCGCCAGAGCGATGAACACGTAGCCGCGGGAAGAGGGACCTTGTGATGCCATAATGCTGGTATACTAGCCTCGGTTTCTCCCGCTATCTATAGGCCTGGCCCCGAGTACGGGGCTGGCCCCGAGTACGGGGCTGGCCCCGAGTACGGGGCTGGCCCCGAGTACGGGGCCGCCGAGCTGACCGCAGCCGGCCATGATGCTGCCGCCCTTTGTCTCGCGTTTTTTGACCGCGCAGCCGTATTCCGTGAGCAAGGCCGCGAAGCGCTCGACTTCCGCTACGCTGGGAGCTCTGCCTATCTGTGCGCGGCCCGGGTTGTAGGGAATGAGGTTGACGATGCAGCGGCCGACCTTCGCGCAGAATGCCGCGGCCTCGGCCGCGTCCTCGCGGCTGTCGTTGACGCCCGGAATGAGGCACCAGTTCACGCCGAGGGCGAAATTGCGGCGCATCGGATAGGAGGCGAGGCTGGATGCCAGGCTATCCAATCCGTTGCCCCGGTTAACGGGCATGAGAGCGCTACGCTTCTCGTCGCTGCCGGCGTTGAGGCTGATGGAGAGGCCGAGTCGCTTGAGGCCGAGCTTGTGCAGCTCCTCGATGGCTCCCGCCGGGCCCGAGGTGCAGAGCGTCATCCGCTCTTGGGCGAAACCGAGCCCTCGGTTGTCGCCCAGGACTCGCAGGGCCTGCGCCACTTCGCCGAGATTGTCCAGGCATTCGCCCATGCCCATGAACACGAGGTTATGGCAGTTCCAGCCGAGCTTCGTTCGGGTGGTTAGCACCTGCGCGACTATCTCGGCCGCGCTCAAGTTCCGCAGAAGCCCCGCGCGGCCTGTCTCGCAGAAGGCGCAGCCCATGCGGCAGCCGAGTTGCGAGGAGACGCAGAGCGTGGACTTCTCGCCGTCGCCGCCCGGCATGGGAATGCGGACGCACTCCACCGATCCGCCGCCTTCGAGACCGAGGACCGCCTTGGCCGTGCCGCCTTCATCGCTGACGACCTGGTCGACTTCGAGGAGCTTTAGCTCGAAGTGTTCGCGCCAGGCTCTGACCGAGGCGGCGGAGAGCCCCAGGTCCTCGACGCGAAACGCTCCAGCCTCGAAGGCCCGTTCGAAGATCTTCGGCGCGACGCCGGCTCCAGAGCCGAGGAGGCGGGATGCCGCCTCGGCGAGAGCGGCAGAATCGAGGCCCAGAATATCGATGCGTTCTTCCACGGAAGGCAGTGTAGCTTCGCCCAAGGCTGCGCAACAAGAAGGGCTAGAAGTGGAATCGAGTCTCGATGCTGATGCTCGGCTTGAGCTCGACAATGCCCGCTGCCGCATCCGCCGCCGAGGCGTAATAGTTGCTGCCATCGGAATTGAGCACAGGCTCGGTCTGGACGATGACCGCCAAGTCGAGGTTCGGCGTCTTAGGCACGGGAATATCGATCTCGCCGCCGAAGGCCGAGTCTGCATCGAGGATGCTAAAGCTCCGGTTGGCGATCGATTCCGCGAGCCCCCGTTTGTCGTAGAAAATGGAACCTGAGAGGTCGGCGACAGGTATAAGGCCCTTCTTGATCGTGAACTTCAGGTGGAACTCGTCTGAAGACTGGACGAGCTGCTTGGCGAGGTCCGTTCCGGCTGCGAGCGACCAAGGCCAATAATAGCCAATGGTAAGACAAAGCTTGTCATTGAGGATATTAAAGCCGCCCTCGCCGTAGATGCCCATCACGTCGGGTAGGGAGGCATAGCTCGAAGGATCGCTCAGGTACCCTAGATACTGCGCTGCGTATTGCTCGCGCATGCGATCGTAGGTCGAGTCGAAGAGCGAGGACCTAAAGAAGCCAGTCGTATAGCGGTACTCGAGGCGCCAGTCGACGATGAGGATGTTGCCGATGAGTCCTCCGGCCGCGCCCCAATTTTTGATCTCGCCCGTAGTCTTATTGTAGACGAGCTGGTACTGAAGACCTGTAACGCCGCCATAGGTATTCGTCGTGTAGGGTACTGTCGCGCCGCCGTCAGCAAAAAGGCGGATGCCGAGAAGATCACCCTGGATGATCGGAAGATCGAGGTCCACGCCCGTGCCAATGAGCTTGAGCGCCTCGGTGTTCCCGCCATAAGCGCTCGTACCCCCTGCAGGGTCCCAATCAATTACCGCCTGAGCCCCTAGCGCGAGTTTGAAGCCGGGAATCGGACGGACAAAGATACGACCGCCGAAGATTTCCGGGGCCGCTATGTCGTTTGCGACGAGCTCGAAACCGCCTCCCGGAAGATCGAGCCCCATATTGAAGCCGAGGTGGCGCGTGGAAGGGAAGTCCATATCGTTCGCGTAATTGCGCATGAGCAGGCCGTGCCCGAGGCTCAACTCTTCGATGTTGCCCATCTTGACGTAGAAGGGATCCTTGAACTGGGAGCCATACTCGAAGTACTTGATCTTGAGGGCGAGGTCCTTCGCCGCGTCCAATGCACCATTGCCGTAGTCGCTCTTGGAGAATTGAGCATAGCCGAAATCCCACTCGTTATCGCCCGACGGCTTGTACCAGTCATTGGAATCGAAGAGGTTGGACGTGTAGATGATGGGCAGGTAGAGCCCCAGCTTGGCCTTGCCAAAGGCAATATTGGGCTGGAGGACCGCCATTGAATACGTCTGCTGATCTATCGTGACCGAGCCGATTTCGAAGCCGAGCGCCTCGCGCAGCCATGTAGCGAGGGCGGACTCCCCGGCGGGGGCCGCGGCCTTCTCGGGTTCGGCTGCCGGGCTTCCTGCCGGGCTTCCTGCCGGGCTCGCTGCCCGGGCTTGCGCCGCCGCGACGTTTGGCGTAGCCGCAGGCGCCACAGCCGATTCGCTATCGATGGCTTTGTCGGGGACGTCGCTTTCCTTGAGCTTCTGGAAGCCCATGTCGCCGAACTGATCGGCGTACTGCTCGGGGCTGTAGGCGAAGGGCGCGAAGGTATCCGCGAAGGCGTCTGCGGCCTGACCTTCTGCGACGCTGATCGAGCCGAGTGCAGCGCCCGAATTGTCGAGCTTGTCGAACTGCACGAGGCCCTTGGCGACCATGAGCTCGGCCTTGGATCCCTCCTCTACCGAGTAGGCGAAGTCGGTGCCGCGCACCGCGCATATCGCCGTCCGGGAACTCACTTCGTATTCCGCGCCCTTAGCCGCGACCGCACGCATCTTACCGGCGACGAGGGAGAAAGCGTTTTTAGACTCCGAAGGGCCTGAGAGGGAGGCAACCTTGAAGGTCGTCGATTTGGCGAGTTTGATGATCGTGCCGTTGGGCTTGATCCTGAGCTCCGCCTTGGTGCTAGCGCCGGTCGCGATCACTGAGCCAGCCGGTATGTCGTCTCCCTCGAATATCCCCGAACCGAGCTTCGCGATGCTATTGTCGGCCTTCGTCACGGTGAGTTCGCTGCCGTCGACGAACTCGAGGATGAGCTTTTGTTTCGCCTTGCCCGCAGCAGTCGCTAAGGCGGGAAGGGTGAGCGCTATCAGCAATGCGATCAGTATGCGCTTCATTAAACGATCCTCCTTAGAACTTTACCGCGGCCTGAAGGCTCGATGTGACTTCGAAGGTCGATGTCGAAGGATTCCACTTTGCGTCATAGGCAAGAGTGAGGACTGCCGCTCCCGTCTTGTAGTTGATGTCCAGTCCTATCACCGCGTCTGTCGGATTGACGAGGTCGGGGAAGAAGCCCTGTATCGCGCCTATGTAGTACTTGTCGTAGAACGCGTCGAAGTAGACTGGGATACTGTCGATTTGAGCCAGCTTGAGTACGCCCCGCAGGTGGGGGTAGTCGGTTTGCGACGCAGTCGCAAGGTTGGCGACGACTGCAGGGGCGGCGAAGGGTCCGTCGAGCGCCACGTTGAACACGAGCTTGTCCGAGAGGAGCGATGTGCCTAGGCTAGCGTACCAGCCCGGGGTGAAGTTGTTGCCGTGGGCGAGCTGCATGGCGTCGTAGCGTTCGGCGCGGTAGAGATCGTAGGTCGCGTCGAAGTAGCTCGGGATGAAGCCGTCCTGCAGGATGCGTAGCTGGGCCCCGTAGGTGAAGATACCGATGATACGGCCTCCCGTCCCGAGCATCCATCCGGCCGAAGCGTTCGGGTCGAAGGCGAGGTCGGTGAAGGCGGAGAGGGAGAAGGCCTGCGCTCCGAGTATCGGGACGAGGATGTCCGCGCCGTATGCAGCGATCGGGGACGCGCTGCCTGAACTCCCGTAATAGAGGTAGGGATTCGTATCGCCCACGAAAGTCGCGCCCACCTGCAGGTTCTTGAGGATTGGGATGTCCGTGTCGATGAGTGGCCGGCCGTAGGCCCGTGCGCCCATGACGTCGAAGCGCGCGAGGTTGCCCACAATCGTCTCGATCCCGATATAGGGGAATTGGAAGAGCGTACCGTCGAGGCCGAGGTCGAGGCCGAAGATCCTCTGATCGGGCATAAAAAGCATGTTCGAGTAATCGGACATGATGAAACCATCCCCGAGGCTTAGATCGTCGATCGAGCCGAGCTTCGCGAAGAAGGGATCCTCTCCCTTCTGCCCGTAGCGGACATACATGATCTTGGGTAGGTAGACGTCCAAGAAGGTCCGACCGTTCTCTGGAACCCAGTCCCCTTTGTATATTTCTATTGCTTCATTCGAGTCTGCCGGGTACATCATGAAATGGACAGGAAAATCGAATCCGAGGCCGATCTTCCCAAAAGAGAGATCCGGCTGGAAGCTAAGTTTCGTCCAGTTTTCAGGCGCGCCGTTCGCGCCACTCAGGATGACATCGGATCCGAGGGCGACTCCAGCCGTGAAGGCGAACCGGCTCTGCGGTGCTGTGGAAACGGGCTCTACCGTTGCGTCCGCAGTTTTAGGTGCGCTCTGGCTCGCGTTCGTGTCCTGCGAGCCGGGGCTCGTATCCTCTGCCACACAGGGCGCGATAGACGCGCAGGCGAGGAAGAGGGTTATGGTTGCCGCGATCGCGAATCTCATGTCCAGGGCCTCCTTAATCAAATGCCGTGACGAATCTCTCGTATGCTAAACAGTATATAACCCGGCAGAACAAAAACCATGTCGTCGCGATTGGGCCTGCCGCGACAACCGATGGACGGAGGACTCGTCTCATGCTACTTTCAATATCTATGAACTTCTTTGACCGTCTCGAGAGAATTGTCTCTTCGAAAAAAACCTGTATTTGCGTGGGACTCGATCCTCGCGTCGATCCTAATGATCCCCGAGCGGGGGAGACGATCATAGCGGGCAACCGACGCCTCATCGAGGCTACAGCCCCCTATGCGGCCGCCTATAAGCCCAACCTCGCTTTCTATGAAGCCTTCGGCCCTTCCGGCTTGGATGCGCTTCAGAAGACTATAGCCCTCGTACCTGACGGAATTCCCGTCATTCTCGATGCCAAACGCTGCGACATAGACGCTACTGCCGAAGCCTATGCCCAGGCGCTTTTCGGCCGCCTTGGCGGCGACGCCGTCACCCTAAGCCCCTACATGGGGCGCGATGCGGTCGATCCCTTCCTGAAATACGAAGGCCGAGGCATCTTCCTCCTCAGCCGCACGAGCAACAGGAGCGCAGGGCAGTTCCAGGATCTCCTCGTCTCCTCGGCCGATGACCGAGCGGAACCTCTATTCGTCCGTGTCGCGGCGGATTGCGCTTCCTGGTCCGAATCTATCGGGCTCGTTGTGGCAGGGAACGATATCCGAGGCCTAGCCGCAGTGCGTAAAGCCGCGCCAAAGGCCTGGTTCCTCGCGCCGGGCATAGGGGCCCAAGGCGGCCAAGCCGACGAGGCCTTCGCCGCGGGCGCCCGTAAAGACGGCCTGGGCGTCCTCCTCGTCGCTGCGCGCTCCATAGCCGGAGCAGACGATCCAGGTCTGGCTGCCCGCGAACTCCGCGACCTGGCCAACAAGGCCGCATCGGGCGTCTCGAATCGAGGCTTCACCCTTGCGCGCGGCAAGGACGAGAGGGGCGCGGACGATCCGCTGAAGGAGAAGCTACTGTCGGCCTTCATATCCACCGGCTGCTTCAGGTTAGGAGAGTTCACGCTCAAGAGTGGCAAGAAGAGTCCCTTTTACATTGATCTTCGACGCCTCGTATCCGATCCCGAGGCCATGTCCCTCGCGGGAGCGGCCTATGCCAGGGCTGCCGAGGGTCTTTCCTTCGACCGAATCGCGGGCATTCCTGCCGCCGGCTTGCCCCTCGCGACCGCGGCGAGCATGCATATGAAAAAACCGATGGTCTGGCCGCGCATGCCCGCCAAGGAGCACGGTACGGGCAACCGAGTCGAGGGAGACTTCGTCAAGGGCGAGAAGCTTCTTTTACTCGACGACCTCATTACCACCGGGGCGAGCAAGCTCGAGGCGACGGATATCCTACGGGGCGAAGGCCTTGCTATTGAAGACCTTGTAGTCCTTATAGAGCGCGGCAAGCAGGGAAGGCAGGACATGAAAACCGCAGGCATAGCCTTGCACGCCTTTATCCACGTCCGGGAGCTTTTCGGAGCATGCGAGAAATTAGGCCTCGTAGACTCCGCAAGGCGGGCGGAGCTAGAGGCCTACGTCGACGAAGAATAACTTTTAGAGGAGCATATCCGCGACGGTCTTGCCCTCGGCGAAATCGCGTATATAGCCGTCCATCGCCCGCCAAATATGAAAAGCGGCGCAGCTCTTCTGGCGATCGCAGGGGCCCTTCTTTCCACAAGCACAGGGAGTGATGCCCATACCTTCGCCCGATGCCTCGATGATGTCCATGAGCGTTATCTCGTCGAGGGGGCGGGCGAAGAAGAATCCGCCGCCGGGGCCCCGGGCCGAACCTATCATGTTCGCCTTGCGGAGCTTGAAGAATATCTGTTCGAGAAATTCAGCGGAGATGTCTTCGCGCTCCGAGATGCTTTTTATTGAGACTGGCTTGCCTTCTGTGCTGATCTGAGCGAGGGATATGACTGCGCGGAGAGCGTAGCGGCCTTTTGTTGTAATACGCACTTTTTTTCTCCTTAATTACATAACTGAAGTAAAGTACTCCCTCCTGGTCGCGCCCGCAAGTGTATTTTTGCTAACAGCGGGGAGCCGCTCGCCAGCAACGGTGGATTTTTGCATCGCGAAAATCGGGGGGAATCGTGGCCGCGCTCAGGTCCTCCCATCTACGATCGTCGCCAGATATGCCTTGCGCGATAGCCTCTGACCATTTTAACCTGCGGGAATTGGTCGAAAAGTATAGTACTCCTTGAAGTGCTAGAACGCGCATGCAGGCGCCCAGAAGCGCTGGCCAGTCCTCCGCAATGTCGAAATCCCTCTCGGATGCCTTTGAATTGGAGAAGGTCGGAGGGTCGACGACGATCAGCTCCCACTTCTCGCCACGAGCGCACGCAGCCGAAAGGAAGGAGGCGACGTCGGATCGTATGAGACGATGCCGCTCGGGCGAGAAGCCGTTCAGTTCGAGGTTGCGCCGTGCCCAGGAAAGGTAGGTGCTCGAGAGGTCGACGCTCGTCGTCTCGCTCGCACCGCCCGAGGCCGAATAGACCGAGAAGCTTCCCGTATAGGAAAAAAGGTTGAGCACCCGCTTACCTTCGGACTGCGAGCGCACCAGGGCGCGCGTGATCCGATGGTCCAGAAATAGCCCAGTGTCGAGGTAGTCCGAGAGATTGACGATGAAGCTGAGCCCGCCCTCGCGGATGCGGAGCTCCTCCTTCTCTCGGCTGAGCTTCTCGTACTGTTCCTCGCCCCTCTGACGCTTTCTTTTTTTTCGATGGACCTTCGACCCGTCAAGGCCGAGCGCCTCGGCAGCGGCCTTCGACATGAGCGACAGCCACTCTTCCTCGAGCTCCTCGTCTTTTTCGTAGGGCCGTTCGTAGAGGGCCATGAGGAGCTCGTCGCCATAGCGGTCGAGCGCGAGTGGCACCTCGGGTATGTCGCGGTCATAGAGCCGGAGCGCCTCGATCCCTTCCCGGCGCGCCCAGCGGCGCAGCGCTTTCTCGTTCTTGACGATGCGGTTGCGGAAGTACTCGGCCTGGCGCAGGTCCTTGTCGGAAGGCATGGGGCGCTTATTCGGCGCGATTCTTTCGGGTGAGCATCTGCACCGAGAGCATTGCGTAGCCGGAGGAGAGATCCTCCCGCTGCACGACTATATCGTCCGGCACCTTGAGCTTGGCGTTCGTGAAGTTCCAGATCGAGGTTATCCCCGCACGGACGAGTGCCTCGGCCGTCGACTGGGCGAAGGGAGACGGGACGGTGAGAACCGCGATCTCGGCTTTCAGCGTCGCAATGCGCACTTCCAAGTCCTTCATGTCGAGGATGGGGACGCCATGCACTTCGCCTCCCATTTTCTTCGGGTCCGTATCGAAGGCCGCGACGAAGCGAAGACCGTGGCGCTGGAACTCGGGGTAGCCCATGAGGGCAGAACCCAGGTTTCCCGCTCCGACGAGGACCGCGTCGTGGGTCTGGTCCCAGCCGAGATACCGTTCGATCGCCTTAATAAGCTCCTCGACGGGATAACCCTTTTTGGGCTTGCCGACTATACCGGTTATCGCCAAGTCCTTGCGTACCTGGATCGGCTCGAGATTGAGTTCCTGCGCTATAATTGTGCCTGAAATATAGAAATCGTGATTCCGCTCGGCCTGACGAATAATAAGTAAATAGGAAGGAAGTCGTCTAATTGAAGGCGCGTACGATACTTTCAGCTTTGCCATGCAGGCTCCATTTGAGTGTTTACTATAATCTAATCGATAAAAAAGTCAAGATTAGGTCATTGTTTAAGAATGTACATATTAATCCCACCAGTATCGAGCTACGAAATCCGGCGCGAAGGTAGAGCCGGCATGCCGAATCGAGCAGGCGCTTTTCGCATGGGCGAAAAGCGGAGACAATTTTCGCGTGAAGAGCTCGAGAGTCGTACCTTTGGCGACATCCTCATCGAAAAGAAGTACGGCCTTCTCTTTCCACGAAGAGAGCCATGCTTCATCGCTTAAAGCGACGATAGGCGATTCGTCCTTTCGTTTGAACATCGAGAAACGAACGAAGTAGAGAGGCAGGTTTAGGTATTCCGCGAGGAGAAGGGAAGGCATGATGGCGCCATGAGCGGCCGCTACGAGGAGGTCGGGAGAATAGACGGAGCGAATTTTGTCCGCGAGGGAGCGCAGTTTATCCGGCTCGGAGGCACGCCAACTGTACTTATCCAGCCCGCCCGTATAGACGAATGCCCCGATTTCCTCAGGCAGGCTCAGCTTGAAGGCTTCGGCCTGTGACTCGAAGCGGGGGTCGAGCCGGTATGCCGAGCGACCGAGCTCGATCGAAGAGCGATAGAGCCGATTCGCGAGTTCGATCTTGGCAAGGGAATGCCCAATGTCGTAGCGCTTCGCTTCAGCCAATTCGTAATACACAGTGGGATGTAGGGGCAGGCCGTGCTCGGCGCAGATTTTATAGTTGAGGGCCACGTTGACGAGGGCCGGGACACGGAGGTACAGGCGCCGGGCCCGCGCGCAGAGAGCGGACTCGGCCGCGCTATCCTTCGCACTTACGATGCCCGAGTGCAGCTCGGCGACGAGAGCGCGCGTGTCGTCGAGAATACTGGCATAGGTCGCTTCGAGGGCCATCTCCTCGGGCGGTTCGTCCCAGTCCTCTCCGGCTAAGTACTCGTCTATCATGGGACTACCATACTATGCGCCGGCGATTTCCGGCAGGTAGCGCCAGTAGCGGAGGGGCATGAGACGGCGCTGCAAATCGGGATTGCGTCTGGCCGGATTCTCGGTCGCCTTAAAATATCGGCACCAGAGTTCCGTCTCTTCGTCACGCGCAGTTCCGGGCCCGGGAAGGTAGGCGAGGGCTTCGTCCCCCGAGCTTGCGCTGAACCGTCCGTCTTGCCTTGCGAAGACTATACTGCGCTTTACGTCGACGAGGGCGAAGTCCTCGCTCCCGAAACGACGCGAGAAGTGAGGAAGGAGAGCGGCCGCTATATTCGCGTCTGGTGCGAGTGGAGCGCAGAAAAGGCCGGTGGGCCCCGGCGAAAAGCGCGCGAGGCCTTCGAGTCTATCTATCTCGTGGTTCACCCGAAAAGCCGCGCGCGAGATTAGGCGGACATCGGCACTGCCGTGGTCTGCTATAACTTCGGGCCCGTGAAGGGCTGCTTCCGCGCAGATTCGCAGGAGAGCGGGCTCCAAGGCTTCCTCGCTCATCCAGATGCGCAGGATGAGATCGAAGAGCCCGCCGGAGAAGGCGCGGAGTACCGAGCCCGCATTTTCCGCAGCCATGGCGAAATCCGCGGGCGAGGAATACTGAGCGGCAGGCTCGAAGGGCGCGGGGCCGAGCAGGGCGAAAAGCTCTCCCCCATCGGAGAGGGCGTTGGCGACTGTCTCTGGCGCAGCTCCCTCGGAGTAGGCTTTATACGCGAGAAGGACGAGGCCTTCCAGCGATCCGTCGTAGCTCCAGGTGCCGCGGCTGCAGGGATGGGAGGCCTTCATGCGAAGCTGAACTCCAGCTGGGTCTTGGCCGTATTCGCGCTCATGCTCTGCAAGGGCGGGGCCCAGGAGGAGGCTTGCGATGCGCCTCCGTCCGCGAGCTGCAAGCGCAGGCTATCTGGCTCGAGCGCTGAAAGCGGTCTTCCGCCCAGGCTGATGAAATAGCGCGCGCGCTTCATGACGATACCCATTCGGCCTAGGTCCTCGGGCCGAATATGGCCTATACGCCTCGTCGATACGATGCGTCCTGCCCCGGTGACGCCCACGCCTGGCACTCGTAGAAGGGCGGCATAGGCTGCGCGCTCTACGTCGACGGGAAAGAACTCGGGATGCCTGAGCGCCCAAGCTGTCTTGGGATCGAGTTCTGACGATAGATTCGCCTCTCCGGAGTCGAGTATCTCTTCGGGCTTGAAGCCGTAGAAACGCATAAGCCAATCAGCCTGATAGAGCCTGTGCTCACGAACGAGGGGAGGGCTCTTGAGCAGGGGGAGTCGAGGGTCGGTCGATACCGGCACAAAGGCCGAGTAATATACGCGACGCATGCCGAGACGACCGTACAGCGCGCCCGCGAGCCGGATGATAGTACGGTCGTCCTCGGGGCTGGCGCCTACGACGAGCTGGGTGCTCTGGCCTGCGGGAGCGAAGCGGGGCGTGCTGCGCAGACGGCCTTTGTCCTCCCGGCATTCTGCCTCGGCCTGGCTCATGAAGCGCATCGCCCCGAGTATCTCCTGTCCCGATTTCTGTGGCGCCAGGCGTGCGAGGGACGAAGCTGTTGGCAGCTCGATATTGGCCGAGAGCCTATCCGCGTAGAGCCCGGCCTTGCGCAGGAGCTTATCGCTTGAGCCTGGAATGGCCTTTAGGTGTATGTAGCCGCCGAAGCCCTCGCGCTCGCGCAGGATGCGCGCTACCTCGACGAGCTTTTCCATGACGATGTCCGCGTCGGCGAAGATGCCAGAGGAGAGGAAGAGGCCTTCGATGTAGTTTCGGCGATAGAAGCCTAGGGTGAGGCTCACGAGCTCCTCGGCCGTAAAGCTTGCGCGCTCTACTTCCGCGGAGGAGCGGTTGACGCAATAAGCGCAGTCCTTGTGGCAGGAGTTGGAATAGAGGACCTTGAGGAGCGAGACGCAGCGGCCGTCCCCGGTCCAGGAATGGCAGACACCGGCGGGCCGTGAGGCCCCTAGCCCGCTTTTGGCCGAACCTGGGAGTCCACCCGCTCTTGAGCTGCCGCTTGAGGCGCAAGATGCGTCATATCGAGCCGCGGCGGCGAGAATCTCGAGTTTTTCTCCTAGATCCATTGAACTACTATACATACGTGTGCTAGAAACTACAAGATATCTGCAACGTAGAACATAAAGAGGAGGCCGTGAATGGCTGCATTTGGGAAGGATTTCCTAGATTTTCTTATCGAGGCAAAGAGAAAAACTTATGCCTCTGGAAACCCACCGACTAGTTCCTGCAGAAAAGCTTCAAAAGATCTCGGCTACACGAATGGCGCTTATGGATATCTCGACAGCTACCTCGGCACAAGCGATTTCATCGGAGAGGAGATCGTATATAAAGATTCCGTCCCGATGAAAAAGCATCTTAGTCTTGCACAGATTTTGCCGCGGCTCATACAAACATCAAGAGCCGCGAAAA
>Ga0326728_10007075_pt1 | contig 29398 bp, 23 predicted proteins | sample MB3enrmetagenome_FD_207602 | JGI IMG/M metagenome (GOLD analysis project Ga0326728, IMG submission 207602) | Lab enriched peat soil microbial communities from McLean, Ithaca, NY, United States - MB31MN | ecosystem: Environmental > Terrestrial > Soil > Wetlands > Peat | place: USA: New York... | reverse complement strand
TGTACGCGCCGGAGCAAAAATAGACCACGTGACGCCGCGTTAGCGGCGTGACGTGGCGGAGTAAAAGTAGACCACCCGCCAGATTGAAGTTTCACAGACAAGCAGGTTTTCTTTGGGGTGCCGAACAAGGTTCGTTGCCGATAGGAGGCGTGTTTTCTGTGGGATACAGGAGGTATGAAGACGGTGGAGCTATACGCGAGAGTGCGGCGGGCGGTATTGGTGGATGGGATGAGCCGGCGGGCGGCGGCGCGAGAGTTCGGTCTGGCTCGGAAGACGGTAAGCAAGATGCTGGAGTATTCGGCGCCGCCTGGCTACCAGCGGAAGAAGCCTGTGCGGCGACCGAAGTTGGGCCCGTGGCAGGGCGCGATCGATGCGATTCTCGAAGACGACAAGCAGCGCCCACGCAAGCAACGCCACACAGCCAAGCGGATCTTCGAGCGGCTTCGAGCCGAGCACGGCTATACCGGCGGCTACACGATCGTGAAGGACTACGTGCGCTCGTCGAAGATCGGCGGCCAGGAGATGTTCATCCCGCTGACCCACGCGCCGGGCGAGGCACAGGCGGACTTCGGTGAGGCTCTGGCAGTGATTGCCGGCGTGGAGTCGAAGGCGCACTTCATGGTCTTCGACTTGCCGCATTCGGACGACTGCTTTGTGCAGGCCTTTCCGGCCGAGACGACCGAGGCATTTCTCGAAGGCCATGTGCGTGCTTTCGAGTATTTCGGCGGGGTGCCGACTCGGATCCTCTATGACAACACGACGCTGGCCGTAGCGCGGATTTTGGGCGATGGAGAGCGGAAGAAGACGCGGTCCTTCTCCGAGTTGCAGAGCCACTATCTGTTTGCCGAGAAGTTCGGCCGGCCCGCCAAGGGCAACGACAAAGGCAAGGTGGAGAACCTGGTCGGCTACGCGCGGCGCAACTTTATGGTGCCGATTCCTCGCGCGGCGAACTGGAAGGCGCTCAACGAGCAGTTCGTTCGCGACGCTATGGCGCGCCGTGCGCAGCGACTGCGCGGCCATAGGGAGACCATCGGCGAACGTTTCGAGCGCGACCGCGCAGCGTTTCTGCCGCTGCCGGCGGCTCGCTTCGAAGCCTGCGATAAGGTGACCGCACGCGTCAGCTCCATCTCGCTGGTTCGCTACCGCACCAACGATTACTCGGTTCCGACCCAGTACGGCCACCGCCAGGTGCTGGTCAAGGCTTACGTCCACCGCGTCGTGATCGTAGCGGGGAGCGAAGTCATCGCCGAACACAAGCGAAGCTACGAACGCGAAGCTGCCATCTACGATCCACTGCACTACCTGGCTCTGCTCGAACACAAGAGCCGTGCGTTGGACCAGGCCGCGCCGCTGGCGGGATGGCAGTTGCCCGAGTGCTTTGCACATCTGCGCCGGCTGCTGGAGGCGCGATTGCGCAAGCACGCCGGCCGGGAGTACATCCAGGTGCTGCGGCTGATCGAGCACTTCGCGTTCGAAGAGGTCACGGCCGCCGTCGAGCAGGCGCTCGCGCTGAACGCGATCGGCTTCGACGCCGTGCGGCACCTGGTGCTCTGTCGCATCGAACGCAGGCCGCCGCGGCTGGACATGGCCAACTGGCCGCACCTGCCGCTGGCCGCTGTGCGCACTACGCGCGCCGTCGATTACATGAGCCTGCTGTCGATGCCCGCGGCTGAGCCTCCCACACTGGAGGCAACGCTATGAGCGCAACTACTGCCGACACCCCGCAGGTTCTCCTCGAACATCATCTGAAGGCTCTGCGGCTGCCCACCATGCTGCGCGAGTACGACAAGCTGGCCCGCACCTGCGCGGTTGAGAAGGCCGACTTCCCGCACTATCTGCTGCGGCTGACCGAGTTGGAACTGCTCGATCGCGACCGCCGTGCCACCGAGCGCCGCATCCGTCAGGCGAAGTTCCCGGTGGTGAAGAGCCTCGACAGCTTCGACTTCCTCGCCATCCCCGCGCTCAACAAGACCCTGGTGCTGGAGCTGGCCCGTTCGGAGTATCTGGCCCGCAAGGAGAACATCCTGCTGCTCGGCAACAGCGGCACCGGCAAGACCCACATCGCCCTGGCGCTTGGCTTGGCTGCATGTCAGCGCGGTCATCGCGTTCGCTTCATCACCGCCGCCGCGCTGGTCGGCGAACTGATCGAGGCTCGCGACGAGAAATACCTGCGACGCTTCCAAAAGCAGATCGCCGCCTACGAACTGCTGATCGTTGACGAACTCGGCTATGTGCCGCTGTCGAAGACCGGCGCCGAGTTGCTTTTCGAGACCTTCAGCCAGCGCTACGAACGCAACTCGACGCTCATCACCAGCAACCTGCCCTTCGACGAGTGGACCGAGATCTTCGGCTCTGAGCGGCTCACCGGAGCTCTGCTCGACCGCATTACACACCACGTCCACATCCTGGAGATGAACGCAGACTCCTACCGGCTCAGGCAGAGCCACCGCAAAAGAGCCTGACAAGCACCTCCCGAACGCGCCTCGGGGGAGGAGAGGCGCTTCCGCTACGCTCCAGCGCCTCTCCTCCCCCGAAATACCCCTTCCCGATCCTCTACTGGCTCCCTTTTACTCCGCCCCAGTGGTCTACTTTTACTCCGCCCTTGACAGTACGCTTTGGGAACGCCAGCCGGATACTCTCCCAGGGTCGAATATGCATAATTGAGCATCCACTTTACTTCTATGTCGTCGGGATATTGCGTGAGATAGTGAGTGAAGTATTGAATGGCAAGTCTTGATTCTTCTTTCTCCTCGTAACTCGCCTTGGGATTCACGGGAGGAAAAATATCGAAATCGGTGGAGTTGCGATATATGCCGTTCTCCATCTCTGCCCAATGCAGGTATGCCCCCCCCAGCATCTCTTCCAGTCTCAGCGTCACGGGGAGCACCGGAGCCTGGCTGACGGCGCCCATGCCTCCACTGGCTCCGCCATCCGGTTTTTGCGATAGGTTTGGCGTAGCGGCCTGGGCCATCTGATAGGCAATCTTGAACTCTTTGATTGCCTCCTTCATGTTCCCTTTATTCGCATCAAGCTGTCCGATGGCCATATGAACCTGCATAATATCGTTTGAACTATAGTTATTGGCCGTTCCGGATTGTGCCCCATTGAGGATGCCTGTCAGAAGATTCATGGCAGCGTCGTATGATTCGGTTCGCAAGCTGCAACTTAGCTGGAGGTCGCGAGCCCATCCTTCGGGCTTTGGATATCTGGCAAATGCCCCATCGGCTTCGCTAAGGCCGCCCACACTCGCCCCATATCGAATATCGCCGTTCGCAATCATCTCGCGAATGTGCTTGGGATTCAAGTCTTGCGTAGCCGGGACGACAGTAAGGATCTTCAAGATAGCAAATCCAGAGGGGACAGAAACAATCCTGCTGAGCTGTCCGGTTGCAAGCCCAGCCACAGCCTCTCGCAGGTCAGGACGCAATTGATCAGGACTCAACCTTCCCAGGTAGCCTCCATCGCTCGATGTTGGGTGGATGGATTTTTCTTTCGCCAACACACTGAAGTCCCATCCGGCATTGAGCTGCCGCAGGATGTCGGCTGCCTCATTCTCGGTTGGTGTAACGATGATGCCCAGTTCCATAGGTTGCGCAATCGCGCCTTGTTGTGCCAGGGCCTGGCTGAAAGAGCACGACAAGAGCGAGGCAGTAAAGATGAATAGTTTTCCAATGAATAGAAGGCGGGCGATTGAATAACGTTGCATGGGCTCCCCAATGGTCGATCTGAATCTTGTGTGAATGTGTGGACGAAACTAAGATGATATTGATTTCCGCACTGCAAGTCATGGACCGTTAGTCTTAGCGCCAGTTCGTTCATCCGGACGATACGCAAAGTCAGCCTGACGGTGGACATCGCCATTCCGCTGTTCGAACGAGGAGGAGCGTCATCCTATTGGTGGACGGAGATGTTCAACCGAATGGCCGATGGAGAATGCGGCAAGAATTGGCACAATAGTCTATTGGCAGGAATTGCAACTGGAGATGTCCCGGTGGATATTAGACCATTGCTGTGCGCGGTTGCATTTGCTGGCTGCAGGCTGCTGTCCGCACAGGGAAGCCATGACGCTCCATTGCCGACTTCACTCGCAACTCTCCTGCGTGAAGCGGATGCAAACAACAGTCAGATTACATCGGCTGATGACGCAAGGCGAGCGTCGGCACACGTTGAAGAGCAGGCCTCTGCGCTTCCCGACCCTCAAATCAGATTTGGTTCGTTCGGCGTTGGCAGTCCCAAGCCGTTTGCCGGATTCAGCAACAGCGAGTTTGCATACGTGAGCTTGGGAGCTTCACAAGAACTTCCGTACCCTGGAAAGCTCAGGCTCCGGGGCGAGGTTGCTCATCGTGAGATGGAGACTCAGAAGGCAAACGCTGTAGTGACGCGCTCCTCGGTGGCAGAGCAGGTTAAGCTGCTGTATCTGCAAATCGCATATTCCACTGCTGCGATTGCATACCTGGATCGTATCGATTCGCTGTTGCGGTCGGTAATTCAGGACGCGCTCTCACAATACGCCCTGGGCAAGGGCAGCCAGTCGGCAGTCATCAAGGCTCAGATGGAGCGCACGCAGATTCTTCGACAGGATACAATGCACAACCAGGAACTTTGGCAGGCGCAGGCCCGGCTAAAGCAACTTTTGCACCGTACGCAGGATTCTCCCGACATATATCCCGATGCGCTGACAGCGACGCCCTTCGCAATCGACCCGCAAGAGTTGCAAAGTCAGTTGCGCTCCCACAACCCAACTCTTCTTGTGGACGCAGATGCGGTGGAGAAGCAGAAAGCACTGCTAGCTTCTGCGAAACGCGACGGCAAGCCGGATTTCAATGTTGGCTACGATGTTCAACTTACAGGCGAAGGCTATCGGAATCGCTATTTGTTCTCGGCAAATCTGCGTCTTCCCAACCGCGGCCGTGTTGCCGGTGAGATTGCACAGGCCTCGGAAGAAACAACTCGTGCCAAACACGAAATGGACTCGGATGTACAGGAGAAGTTGGCCGAATTGCAGGAACAATACATTGCCGTCACGAGCAAGGCAGAACTCCTCAATGAATACAAGGAAGGGCTGATACCGCAAGCTGAGGCGGTGTTTCACTCCGAACAGTCAGCCTATCAATCCGACAAGCAGGAACTTGGCCCAGTGCTCTCCGCGCTGTTGGACATTCTCACACTGGAAAGCGATTATCAGCAAGCGCTCCTCGATCACGAGGCCGCGCTTGTGCGCATAGAGACATTGACAGGGAGAGCAATACGATGAGCGTGTCAGCGCAAAGAAACATCCTGACAACTTCACTGGTCTGGGCTTCTGCGATGGCCTGTGTGCTGATCTATTTTCTGAGTCGTCCGGTGGTGCATTGGTCACGGGGCGCCGATTCTCCTGCCCCCGTTGCCATGGCCCCCGCTTCTTCGGCGGCAATGGCCATGGATACGCCATCGCAGCAGATGGAAGCGCCGCTTTCGCCCGTTCAACTAACCGCCGAGCAAATCCGAAACATCGGCATGACAACAGGCACAGCGGAATACAAGGATCTCAGCGACGATCTGCGCGCCACTGGAAGCGTGGCGATCAACGATAGCCTCCTTTCTTACGTTCAAGTGAGATTCTCCGGCTCGATACGCAAAGTCTTCGCTAATGCTACCTATCAATATGTACGGAAAGGCGAACCGCTCTTTACCGTCTATAGCCCGGAACTGGTGGCTACGCAGCAGGAATACCTGCTTGCGAATGAGAATCAACGGGCCCTGAGCAGCAGTTCCATTCGTGACGTTGCCGCCGGCGCAAGGTCTCTTTCGACAGCGGCCGAACGCAGGCTTACGCAGTGGGAGATTCCTGAGAGTGAGATTGCAGAGCTGAAGCGCAGTGGGAAGGTGCTTACCGATCTGACGATTCAATCGCCGGTCTCCGGCTACATCACGGAGCGGAACGCGCTGCCGAATATGTACGCCGAACCCGGCACGCGTCTCTACACCATCGCCGACCTTTCGCGCGTGTGGGTCAACGCGCAAGTATTTCAATGCGATGTTGGCCGCCTCAAACCGGGCGATCAGGCCGCGATCACCGTCGACGCATATCCGCAAAAGACATTTAATGGACGTGTCGACGAAGTCCTTCCGCAGGTAGATGCAACAACGCGCACCGTACAAGTGCGACTCTCGATCGACAACACGGATCTGCTGTTGAAGCCTGGAATGTTCGTCAACGTGGATCTGAAATCCGCAATGGGCCGTCGCCTGGTCGTTCCTGCATCGTCTGTTCTACAAACCGGCTTGAAACAAATTGTTTTTCTGAATAAAGGCGATGGGCGCATCGAGCCGAAGGATGTTGTCCTCGGCCCGCAGATTGGCGATAACTTCGTGATCCTCAAGGGACTCGAAGCACATCAGTCGATTGTGACCTCCGCAAATTTTCTTATCGATTCCGAGAGCCAGATGCAAGCTGCCTCCGGTGCAGGCATGGCGTCAATGTCTAACTCTGGCGCAAGCGAGGGAACCGCATCGCGTCAGTCGATTCGGATAGAGTTCACCACCAATCCCAATCCGCCGCAGAAGGGGACGAATACACTCCGCGTTAAGCTTACTGACGGCAATGGAGCAATAGTCTCAGGCGCTGACGTTGCAGTCGCATTTTACATGGCGGCAATGCCGGAGATGGGAATGGCTGCAATGAGCACAAACACAAAGCTCGCCGAGAAAAGCGGCGGAGTCTATGAGAACACAAGTGAACTGCCCTGTGGAGGAACATGGCAGGTAACCGTCACGGTGAAGCAGCACGGTCAACTCGTTGCGACAAAGAAACTCAGCGTCAATGCCAAGGGCGGAATGTGAGATGATCTCCCGGATCATCGAAATCTGCGCACGAAATCGATTTCTCGTATTCGCTATTGTTTTGATGCTGACTCTAGCGGGCGCATGGTCTCTCATGCATATTTCCTTGGACGCCCTGCCTGATATCTCGGATGTTCAAGTCATCGTCCATACGAGTTGGGAAGGCCAGCCGCCGGATATCATCGAAGATCAGGTCACTTATCCGATTGTCACTAGCCTCCTGGCTGCGCCTCACGTGAAGGCGGTGCGCGCGCAGACAATGCTTGGAGACTCCTATGTCTTTGTCATCTTCGAAGATGGAACCGATCCGTATTGGGCGCGTTCGCGCGTAGTCGAATATCTTCAGCAGATCAGCGGCCGCTTGCCACAGGATGTGCATCCCGCCATCGGGCCCGACGCAACCGGCGCGGGCTGGGTCTTTGAATACGCCCTCATTGACAAGAGCGGAACTCACAGCCTCGCCGACCTGCGCAGCTTGCAGGACTGGCATCTGCGGTACGATCTGGAAACAGTTCCCGGGGTTTCAGAGGTAGCCACGATCGGCGGGTTCGTTCGCCAGTTTCAAGTGCGGCTCGATCCTAACAAGATGCTCGCCTACGGCATTCCGCTTTCCATGGTGATAGACAAAGTTAAAGCCAGCACAAATGAAGTTGGCGGGCGCGTTCTCGACCTGAGCGGCGCGCAATATATGATTCGCGGCCTCGGCTATTTGCGCTCGACGAATGATCTAGAGTCTGTCGCAGTGGGCAGCAAGAACGGCGCTCCGGTTCTATTGCGCGATCTAGGCAGTGTCGGACTTGGACCCGATATTCGTGAAGGCGTCGCGGAGTGGAATGGCGAGGGCGAAACAGTTGGCGGCATTGTGGTGATGCGTCAAGGTATGAATGCGCTGAGGGTGATCGACGGTGTAAAGCGCAAGTTTCACGAGATCGCGGCCTCTCTCCCGTCCGGTGTCGAGATTGTCTCTGGTTACGACCGCTCAGGCCTCATCAAGGACTCGATCGCCACTCTTCAGCGCGACCTGCTCGAAGAAGCGATTATCGTGAGCTTGGTCATCCTTATCTTTCTTTTTCATTTTCGCTCCGCGCTGATTGTGATTATTGCTCTGCCTATCGCTGTGCTAGTTTCCTTCATCCCGATGTACTTTCTCGGAATCACTTCAAACATCATGTCGCTTGGCGGCCTGGCGCTCGCCATCGGCGTCCTTGTCGACGCAGCCATTGTCATGGTCGAAAACGGCTATAGGCATCTCTCTGAGCGGCAAGAGGCAGGTTCACTTCCCGTATCACATACGGAGCGCCGGCAGATCCTCATCGGCGCCGCAAAGCAGGTTGGACCCGCGCTTTTCTTCTCTCTGCTTATTATCGTGGTCTCTTTTCTTCCGGTTTTTTTGCTTGAAGCGCAGGAAGGACGGATGTTTCGCCCGCTCGTTTGGACAAAGACTCTTGCTGTTGGATCTTCATCCATTCTCGCCATCACGCTGGTGCCTGTTCTGATGGTGCTGCTGATTCGTGGACGGCTGCGGCCTGAGCGCGAGAATCCAGTCTCACGTATCACTCAGGCGCTCTATCTTCCAGTGCTTAGGTTTTGCCTCACGCACAGGACGCTAACAATCGCCCTCAATCTTCTGTTCTTAGTGGCAACTGTACCCATTGTCTTCACACTCGGAAGTCAGTTCATGCCACCGCTCTTTGAGGGTTCTGCGCTTTATATGCCAACCTCCCTTCCCGGCATTTCCATAGAGCAAGCGAAGACCCTCTTGCAAAAGCAGGATGCCATCCTGCGCGCATTTCCCGAGGTGGAGAGTGTCTTTGGCAGCGTGGGCAGATCGGACAGTGCGACAGATAACGCCCCGCTCGATATGTTCGACACAACCATCATGTTGAAGCCGCGAGAGCGGTGGAGGCGCGGCATGACATACGAAAAGCTGATTCAGGAGATGGACGCAAGCGTGCAGTTTCCTGGCATCTCCAATACTTGGACAAGTCCGGTGGAATGCCGCCTCGACATGGAACTAACCGGCATCAAAACGCCGCTGGGGATCAAGGTGCAGGGACCGAACATTGATGGAATTGAACGCCTCGCGAGAAAGATTCAAAGCGTGCTCGCAACCATGCCGCAGCAACGCTCCTCATTCGCCGAACGCATCTCTCAGGGCTTCTATGTAAACGTGGAGGTAGATCGGGATGAAGCGGCGCGTTACGGGTTGAGTGTGGCCGATGTGCAAACCGCTGTCTCGTCGGGCATTGGGGGCCGGGATGTCGCCGAGAATATCGAAGGTCGAGAACGCTACCCCATCAACGTGCGCTATGAGCAGGACTTCCGCGACAGCGTGGATCGGATGCGGAGTGTTCTGATCGGCACTCCATCCGGATCGCAGATTCCTCTCGGGCAGGTCGCGCGCGTCTCGTTCTCGAATGGACCTGCCATGATCCGGGACGAGGATGGCCAACTTACCGGGTATATTTACATCAATCTCAAGGATACAAACTACGGCGCTTTTGTCGATGCGGCAAACCGATTGTTGCGCGATCAAGTCGCATTGCCCGCGAACTATTCGTTCACCTGGTCGGGAGAATACCGATTTGAGCAGAGGGCAAAGCAGCGGTTGAAACTGATTGTACCGTTGGTCTTTGCGCTGATCTTTCTCTTGCTGTATATGGTCTTCCACTCTGTTGTGGAGGTCGTAGTCCTCATCCTTCCTACGCTCTACGCGATGACTGGCGGACTCCTGATGCAGTGGCTGCTCGGTTACAACTTCAGCGTTGCTGTATGGGTGGGATACATCGCGCTCTTTGGAATCGCAGTCGAAACCGGTGTCGTGATGGTGGTGTATCTTCACGAGGCGGTGGAACGCCGCCTGAAATCGGGAGCGATCTATTCAGTTCGCGATATTGAACCCGCGGTCATCGAGGGTGCTGTACAACGCCTTCGCCCGAAGTTGATGACGGTGTTCGCAGTGCTTGCAAGCCTGGTTCCCATACTCTGGGAATCCGGTGTCGGCTCCGATGTGATGAAGCCGATCGCCGCTCCTATCGTCGGCGGCATGATCACCTCTGCAATTCATGTCCTTATTCTGGTGCCGGTCTTCTTCGTCATGATTAAAGAGCATGCACTGCGAGTTGGCAAGCTGTACGCGATAACAGATACTGACTAACATAATGCAACTGCATTCAGTGCGAAGGGCATCGCCGCGCCGTACGGAGGCTTAACAGCATCACGGTCGCCTCACCAATCCCTCGGGCCGTCCATTTGCCGATTCCGTTTCTGCTCTGGATATCAGCGTTGCACCAGCGCAGCCGCAGCCTCGGTCACCGCGGAATACCCATGCCTAACGATGTCGGCTGCGCGCCCATGATAGATCGCGGGATCTTCGGGCGCCCAGGTTCCCAGCCCGTCCACATATCGATTGCACATGCAGAAAGCCGCCGCAATCAGAACTGTATCGTGGATCTCGAGATCCGTTGCTCCCTGGCTGCGCGCCGCTGCTACATCCTCGGCTGTAACATGTTTTCCGCCAAGTTGAACTTTTCCTGCAATGTGCAGCAGCGCCTTCAGCTTTGGGGAGATTTCCGCGTCTTGCCAATCTGTTTTGACTCTCTGGACCAACTGTTCGTCGTGTCCAAGCTCAGCAGCCGCAACCGCTCCGTGAATTGTCTGACAGAAGAAGCAGCCATTGCGCCAGGAGACGTGGGTCGCAATCAATTCGCGCTCCCCTCGCGAGAGAGTACTTTCGCCGCGAAGAAGGACGTTGACAAGCTCATTGATGGGCGCTGCTGTCTCCGGACGGAACGTCATAGGACCTACGATTCCTGGGAACTCCCTGCCCAGTTCGGGAGCGATTGGTAGTTGAATATGAGCCATTTGCGTTACTCCAATTCAATTTGAATTCTGTGTCCGCCAGCGAGAAACCAGGCCCGACGGATCACTGCGCGCTCATCCTACGCGTAGCTGATTGCATCGCGCCTCAACCCAAAGGTTGAAGGAAATACCCATCCAAGGTCGCTTGCGAATCGCTCGCCGGCAAGCAGAGTATACGGAACAATGCAGTTGCTCGGCACGAAGCTACGCAGTTCCCCGTAATGCATCTCTCAATTCCTATCCGCGAGGTCGGAGCGTCCTCGGAGAGCAGTCTCCGCTATCCAGGCTGGCGCATAGTACTGGTTTGTCACATTTGCGTGCTCACGGGATTCGCTGCTGTTTTCATCGACAGCTTCACTTTGATGGTGAAGCCGATTCAGCACGAACTCGGATGGAATCGCGAGCAGATCTCACGCTGTTTCACCATAGCCGCTCTATCCGTCGCAATCTGCTCACCCATTATGGGCAAGTTCATCGACCGGTTTGAGCCAAGGAAACTGATCACGAGTTGCATGATCGGCCTTGGGCTAGGCTTGGCGTCCATGGCATGGCTCACACCCCGCCTTTGGCAACTGTATCTTACGGCTGCATTCATCGGTGTCACAGGAAGCGGGACCTACCAGCTTGGCTATGCGCGAGTGATAGCCACCTGGTTCCAGCGCAGATTGGGTGGCGCATTGTCAGTGGTCGTTGCTGGATCAAGTATCGGCGCGCTTGTGCTCCCCGCCTTGGTGCAGCGCTCAATTGCGTTCAATGGATGGCGTCAGACATACCTGTTGCTAGCCATGCTGCCGTTGCTTGTCGGAGCACCGCTTACCTGGTGTTTTGTCCGCACCTCGCATCTTCACCGTCCCACAGCCAAGCGTCCAGAGGCTGGTAAGAGCTTGCGTCAGGCACTCGCATCACGCGGTTTCTGGCTGCTTGCTCTTGGCGTCTGTTGCTTATCGCTCAGCGAGAATGGAGCGCTTGCCCACCTGGCGCCCATGCTCAGCGACCGCGGGATGGTGCTTACCGATGTAGCTCTGGTCGCGTCGATCTTGGGTGGGTCGGGCCTCGCTGGCCGTCTGTTACTAGGCTGGCTTCTCGACTTTCTTGAAGGTTCGCACATTGCCGCGATGTCGCTGCTTTTCGCGGGCGCTGGCATCTTCCTGCTTGCCCATTCGTCCGCGTTTCACGTGGCTGCTCTGGCTGCTCTGTTGGCCGGGCTTGGCATGGGATGCGAGCTTGACCTGATCCCCTACATCCTTCGGCGTTACTACGGCCTGCGTTCATTCTCTGCGCTCTACGGATCGATCTACTTTTTCTTTTGTATTGCGGGCGGAGTTGCGCCCTTATTGCTGGGCCGTGTCTTCGACGCCACCGGATCCTACACCGGCATACTGTCGATCTTCTCCGCACTTGCCATGCTGGCGGCGCTTGCGATGCTGACGCTGCCCAGATACGCCTATGCGGAACAAACCGCAGTAAAATCCGAACCCCTTTCTGGGCAAATGCTCGACGTCCTCCGAATCCCCGAAGAAGGAGCTGCACTTGAGAGCAACTGAACAGGCACCTATCTATCTTCCTGAGGTTGAGGCCAACCCGCAACCCAGTCCTTACGCGGATCTGATTTCCGCGGCGAAGGCGGCCGGCCGCGAACACTGGCAGATTTGGAACCTCTTCGCATATTGGCCCGAGGTAACCTCGCATTTAGCCAGCTTTACGGAAGGCGTGATGCGCGCGCCCGCTCCCATCAATGCAGGCCTTCGTGAACTGATCGCCGCATACACCTCTTACATCAACGAATGCCAATTCTGCTGGATGTCTCATGCGGCGGTGGCGGCGGAAATGCTGGGCGGCGGCGATCTGGTGCGAAAGGTACTTGATGACGTTGAGACTTCGCCGCTGGGCGAATCGGAAAAGGCGCTGCTGCGCTTTGCAGGGAAGATTACGAAGAATCTGCCTGCAATGGCGGAAGAGGATGTGCGGGAGCTTCGCGGCCATGGCTGGAACAATGAATCCATTTACTACACCATCCTCGTGGTTTCCCTGTTCAACTTCTACAACCGCTGGGTAACTACTTCAGGCGTGCATCCTGTTTCCGACGAGATTCATCGACAGCACGGCAGGCGCCTGGCGCTTAGCGGTTATGAACCGAAGAACCGGCTGGCAGGTATGCGGAGCTAGCCGCTCGGCAGACCGCAAATCATCCCAGCCGGTGCTTGCAAGAGGCAGCCCTTCATCGGCCCGGTCAGGCAAGACAAATCAACTTTCTGAGAGGCAGTATGACAAACAAGTCTATTCGTTTCATTTCCGTGATCGCATTGATTGTGGCAAGCGTGAGCCTTCTCCCGGCTCAACAGCTTGCCACGCTTAACGTCGCGGTCAGCGATCCAACTGGCAAGGTGCTGCTGAGCGCCCGAGTCGAACTGAGAAGCGCGAAAACAGGAGTCACGCGCAGTCAACTGACAGATCGAACAGGGCAAGCGGTACTGACCGGACTCACCGCCGGAGATTATTTGCTCACTGTCCAAGCAGACAGTTTCAGCGCCTATCGGCGGCCCTTGACGCTCAACGTGGGTCAGGTTGCCTCTGTGACCGCGCAGCTCAGTGTTGCTGCTGTCAATCAAAGCGTCTCGGTTACCGACTCGAACGTCGGCGTGGAGACCGAGAAGACCGAATCGAGCCAAGTCATCAACCCCGTTCAGATTGGGGACTTGCCCACTGCGGGCCGCGATTTCATCGACTTCGTTCTGCTCACGCCTACCGCAAACGTGGGGCGTAGCACCGCGACGGCTGCTCAGTCACCCTTTCTTGAGACGGTTCTACAGTTGAGCTTCGGCGGACTCCGCGAGACGCATGCCTCATTCTTCGGGCTTGATGGTACTGACTACTCCGTAAGCCTTTCAGGCGTGCAGCATGTGAGTCCGTCGCTCGATTGGGTGCAGGAATTCCGCGTGGTCGATGGGCCCTACGCCGGCGATAACGGGCGCAATCTAGGCTCCGTGGTCAACACCATCACCAAATCGGGAACCAACGATGTCCACGGATCGGTGTACGAGTACTTTCGCAACGGTGTGTTGGATGCGACAAATCCCTTGTCGGCGCCTGGCTTTGACGCACTGCGCGCCAACCAGTTTGGCGCGGAGGCCGGTGGTCCGATACGAAAGTCCAAGACGTTCTATTTCACCGGATATGAAGGGCAGCGCCGAGCGGGATCGCCGACCTATTCGAGTTTCATACTGGGCTGCATCGACACCGCCGGATGCCTGGGACCCGGAACACCAAGCATCAATCAAGTCAAGCAATCGTTTGGCCTACAGCCCGAGCAACTCGGATCGATCCTTCAAATTGATAACTACGACAAAGCAATTGGTAAGTTGACCCATGTCTTCAGCGAGAACAACATTTTCAATGCAGGTTACCTGTTCAACGACGACCGCAAGCTGAATGCACCGACAGCGGCTCCGGGACAGGGGCTGCCATCCACCTACCGGGACAACCCGGTCCGCGACCAAACCGTGTTTGCCAATTACCTGCATCTCTTCGGCCCACGCTTGACCTCAGAGAGCATTGTGGATTACGGTAACCGGCTCTTCCACCTGACGCCCAGCGGTGCGGGCTTCGAGCCGACGCTCGATGTCTCCGACACCTTGGTGAGTGGAGGCTTCACAGGCAGCGTAAGTTACTACAGCGAGCCGCACTTCGAGTCGCAGGAGAACATCACTTACATTCACGGATCGCACACCTTCAAGTCTGGCGGCGGCTTCGAGCCGGTCTGGATTGCTGCGGATACAACATTCTTTAGTCCCGGCGCGGCTATCTTTACGCCGCAAAGCTTCTTTGGCGCGGGCGAATTCAGCGGGCCTCCGTTCGGTCTGGGCACCGCGGTCCAGTTCCTGTTCCTTGAACCCAGTTCCTATTTCGGCCAACAACTCCCGGCGCGTCCGGTGCCGTTTTCCGGCGGACTATACGCCGGCTCGACTGCGCCGGCGTTTGAAAATGCGACAAGGCTGAAGTTCTGGCACCGGCTCTTCAACGCGTACGGACAGGATCAATGGAAGGCAACTAACAATCTGACATTGACTTTTGGTTTGCGCTACGACATTGACCTCTTTCCGACAGCGCAGGATGTGCGCGTCATCGGCAAGATGCAACAAACCAATTATGGCAACGTCCAACCGCGCATTGGAATTGCCTACGCATTCGACGGAGGCAAGCGCGTGATCCGCGCCGGCGGCGGGCTGTTTACTGGTCCTTGGGACTACAGCGATCTGATGGTGGGCTGGCAAGGCGCATCGGCCTTCACACAGATGAATAATCCGCTCGTACAGGACCTCTCGAATCCAACCAATGACCTGGTTGGCTTGGGTGTATCGGGCGTTGTTGGTGTCTCCGGACCCTTCGGGGCCACAGCAGCCCTCAAGAGCTTCGCGTCAACGGGCGCCTATCCCGTGCCTGCATCCCTTCAGCAATTCCCACTGGGCTATATCCAGCGCAAGTTCCCCAACCCATACGCTGAACATGCCAGCCTGGAGTTTGAAAGCCAACTCGGGATGGGCTGGATGGTCACGGCAGGTTACCAATTCGTGCATGGACTCGATATGCCCGTCTACTTAAGCGTCAATGGCTTGCCCAACGGAACACTTCCCGATGGCCGTCAGGCGTTCGTCCCTGCGGACCCTCACTTTGGATTCGCGCTCATTGCCACGCCCTCCGGCTATTCCATTTACAACGGCGGAACGCTCAGTCTGAGGAAGAACTTCGCCAACCACTATAGCGTGCTGGCAAATTACACCTACTCGAAATCCATCGATCTCGCTACCGACGTGCAGCTTACCGACACGCCGCAAGACTATCTGGACCCCAATCAGGATAGAGCCATTGGAGATAACGACATTCGCCACCGCTTTGTGCTTTCGCTCATGGGCGAAAGCCCCAACGAGTGGCCATTGCTGCTGCGCAACTTCAAGCTCTCCATGCTGAATACACTGCAAACTCCACGCTACTTCTCGATCCTTGCCGGTTTCGATGTGAATGGCGATGGTTTTCCTTTCAACGATCGTGTCGGTACGTCAGGCCGCAACTCCTATCGCGGCGACTCGTATTACGACAGCGATCTTCGCTTGCAGCGCATCTTCCATCCGTTTGAACGGCTCTCGACCGAGGCCAGTTTCGAGGTCTTCAACCTGCTCAATCGGGACAACGTGCAGGATATTGACCAGGTCTATGGCGCACCGGACTTTATCGGCTCTGTGCCGAAGCAGTTTGGAGACCATGTTACAAGCCCAGCCAATCCAACCTTTGGCTCGCCCACCTTTACCAGTCCCGCGCGTCAGATGCAAGTCTCGCTGCGCTTCAACTTCTAGGAGAGAGGAACCCAATGGCCTATATTGCGATTGAAGAAGGAATCCCAGGCATCCTTGGCCCCATGATGTTTCGGCCCGAAACGACGAAGCCTCTGCGCGAACTCGCGGAGGTCCTGTTGCGCGGCGACAACACGCTCAGCAGCGCGGAACGCGAAACGATCGCCGCTTTCGTCTCTTCCCGCAACGATTGCAGATTCTGCCAACTATCGCACAGCGCGGCGGCAGCGGAGCATCTGGGCGGCGCGGAGGCTCACTATGCTCTGATCGATTCAGTGAAGGCCGATTTCGAATCGGCGAATGTTTCACCAAAGCTGAAAGCGCTGCTCACTATCGCCGCCAAGGTGCAACTGGGAGGCAAGCACGTGACGGCAGGGGATGTCGCCGCAGCTCGTGGGCAAGGCGCGTCGTATCGCGAAATTCACGATACTGTTCTTATCGCTGCCGCCTTCTGCATGTTTAATCGCTATGTAGACGGCCTCGCCACCTGGCAGCCCGAAGATCCGCAAGAGTATAAGCCAATGGGAAAGCTGATGGCGCACTCAGGCTACACGCGCACCAACTGGGAAGCCGATGCCAACGCGGCGGCACAGCGATGACTTCGGACCTCGGAGACAGAGTCTCTTCATGCCTTCAGACAGGGCATATAAACTCATGATGCAGTTCCCGCAGCGTCAGGCAAGGGCACATCTGCGGCCCTTGCCTGTGCCTCAGCAACGAAGGATATCCATCCAAGTTTCTGTATGGCTTCCCGCCTCCACAAATTCATCCCACCTTTACAGCATCAATCTATAGATGGATGCCAGGCATCAGCCTTCGGATCGATGCTGGGCCTCCTCCCTAATGCCGAAGACATAAACCCCAGGATCGTCGAAGATGATGTGCAATCGCTCATAGTCCTTTTGCGGCACTTGAAGACTATTCCTTCAGGTTGCGCAAAATCACTACTACCTGTCCTCCCGTGCTCATGAAAGTCGGTTGTGCCGACGCATGGTGCGCGGGAGAGCACTGTACGTAAATTGTGGAGGCTTCATGAGAATTCGACTTCAATCTCTCGCAGTGTGCCTGCTGTCGATTGCAGGCGTGATCTTCTTGGGCGCAGTTCAAACCCAGGCACAAGCTACCACCGCTTCGATTCATGGAACGGTAACCGATCCAACTGGCGCAGTCCTCGCAAACGCTGCCGTCACTGCCGTAAACACGAGCACAGATGTTGCGAGCACTCAAAGAACCGACAGCAAAGGCTACTACATCTTCCCCGACCTGCATATAGGTGGTCCATACACAGTGACTGTGGATAAGGAAGGGTTTCAGAAGTTCATTGCAACAGGAATCATGCTGGACTTGAGCTCCGCGCGCGAGATTGACGCTATGCTGCAAATCGGCACATCTTCGCAGACGATCCAGGTCAATTCAGCGACAGTCCAGGTAGAGACCTCCGATGTCCAACTCAAGAATGTGGTCGGAGCAACGGAACTCGAGGAACTGCCAACGCTTGGTCGCGATGCCGTCCAGCTTCAGAAGACTGCGCCTGGTGTGGTTGAGTCCCAGGATCGCAATGGCACTTTCTCGACAAATGGCAGCCAAACCGGAGAAAACGCCTTTCTTCTGGACGGTACCGACATCAACGATATTTTCTTAAACCAGCCTGGCGTTACGGTTAACCCGGATGCGCTGGCCGAAGTTAACATTATATCCAGTACGCTCGATCCGGAGTTCAGCCGGAACTCCGGCGCCATCGTCGACGAAGCCTTGAAAAGTGGAACAAATCAGTTCCACGGAGACGGCTTCGAATTCTATCGCGACACGTTCTTGAACAATGGCAACTACTTCTCAGCGACCAGGCCCGTTTTTCACCAGAATGTTTTTGGCGGCACGCTAGGCGGACCGATCCATCAGCACCGTGCATTCTTTTTCTTGGCTTATCAAGGCCTGAGAAGTCGCACGGCGCAAACACAGCTTACACAGGTATTCAGCGGCGACCAAAGGAATGGAAACTTCTCAGCGGATGGCGGGCTGTCAAGCAACCCGATTCCATTCCCCAGCGGGATGCAGGGACAAGGGGGATTTTGTCCTGCGGGAACACCGTGGAACAAATGCTTCCCGATCGGGCAGATTCCAACGTCGGATTTCAACCCGATTGCCAGCAAGCTCCTGAACAAGTACGTTCCCCAGGCAAACTTTACAAGCGGCGGCATTAACTACTACAACTTCAATGCCCCAAACACCGCCGGCGACGATCAGGGCATCCTCCGCATTGACGATCAGTTGACATCGAAAGACGCTCTCTGGGCCTCCACGATTTTCGATTCAAGCCCCAGCTCGAATACCTTGCCGCTACCTGCGACTCAGTCGACCGGCAACGGAGCCAATTTGCCCGGCTTTGCAGCCGACAACTCGGCGCACATCAAGGTCTTCAACGCATCGTGGACACATGTTTTCAACAGCAACACGCTGAATGAATTGCGAGGCGGCTACTTCCGCAACAACTTCGCGGAACTGAATCCAGCACCCGCTACTCTTGCGCAGCCTTCGTCGTTCGGATTCGACATCATGCCGCAGGATACAGATGCCGCTTCTCTGCCCTACATCGATGTAAATGGATATTTCGCGCTTGGCTTCAGCACCAATGGGCCCCAGCCCCGCAAGGACGAAAACTATAACTACTTCGACAATTTCAGCAAAGTTGTCGGCAACCACAACTTGAAGTTTGGAGCGAACATAGAGAGGTTTATATTCAGCAATCCCTTCCATGTCAACAACAGCGGCGCGTTCCTTTTCAACTCCTCGGCAACGTATAGTTCAGGCGATCCAGCCGCCGACTTTCTCCTCGGCATCCCGGCGACCTACAATCAGGGGTCCGGCTTCTTTATCAATGTCAGGGCCTGGCAGCACTATGCGTATGCGCAAGATCACTGGAGGGTGTCTGATGCTCTGACGCTATCCTATGGCCTTGGATATGACGTCGAGACTCCGTTCGAAAACCTTCAATACAAGGGCGTGGGTGTTACCTGCTGGGTGCCCACCAACCAGCAGTCCAAAGTATTTCCAGGCGCCGGCCCAGGCTTGCTCTACCCCGGCGACCCCGGTTGCAACAGAAACGGCAGCCCCACCACGCATTGGAATCACTTCTCTCCGCGAGTCGGGTTTGCGTGGTCTCCAGACCTTCCGCTAGGCAACATCTCCGGTGCGCCGGGTCAGCACGCGCTCGTCATTCGCGGCGGATTCGGACTTTATTGGAACCGCGTATCTGGGGAAGGTTCGCAGGTGAACCAGAACGATCCGCCATTCGCCCTGAGCAGTGTGGGCGCTGCCGGACTCGGCGGCAATCCCAGTTTTGCGAATCCGTTTCAGGATATCGCCGGAACCCCAGGAGCATCCTATGCAACGAATCCATTCCCATATGTTGTCCCAACATCGGGCAGCAACGTAAACTTCTCCTCTCTCTATCCGTTGGAGATGGACAATCTCACTGCGGCCTTCAATGTTCCTTACACCTATAACTTCAACCTGAATGTGCAGCGCTCGCTGCCCAGTAGCATGGTGCTGGAAGTCGGCTACGTTGGTTCGCTTGGCCACAGGATGATTCGCGCTTACGACGGCAACCGGACGACTCAGGCGGGTCACGACGCCTGTTTGGCCGGCACCGGAACAGCCGCGCCGATTGTGCTGAATGGACACACGTTCTCCTGCATGCAACTGGCGGGCGAGCAATCGCTCTACTTCCCTGGCGACAAGACGCAGCCAGGGGTTCTTGCAGGGTCGCAGGTCCCCGGAGTGTTGCCCAACGGATTGCCATATTACCTGTCGATCGGCGACATGCTTACCAACGGCTATTCCAGCTACAATTCGCTACAGGTCTCTCTGACCAAAGCTCCCACGCATGGCTTGTATTTCGGTCTCGCGTACACCTACAGTCACGCATTGGACAATGCCTCCAGCTTGGACGATTCTGTCGCCAACGCCTACGGCACCAACTATGTTCAGGGATTTGAACACCTGAGTTACGGGAACTCTGCCTACGATGCCCGCCAACGCCTGGTGGGCCGGTATAACTACGGAATTCCATTGCCGCACAGCCTGCGCGGAAATGCGTTTGCACGTTACGCGCTGGCTAGCTGGCACCTCTCCGGAGTTACAGCGTTGCAGAGTGGCTTCCCCGTCCTCATCTATGACGCTGGAGTCTATAACTCGCTCTATTGCGACCAGTTCAGCTTCGTCAGTTGCCCAGACGTTCCCAATACGTCTACCTTCAACATCAAGACGCTGAATCCAAGGCGCCCCGGCAATTACTGGTTCGATCCGTCCACCTTCACCCAGGAGCCGATCGGCACCTTTGGAAATGTTGGCAGGAACTTCTTCCATGGACCCGGATTCAACTACTCCAACTTTGAGATCTACAAGAATATCCCGGTTGGGGGACCGGAGAGTTCGCGCTACGTTCAGGTCCGCCTGGAAGCCTACAATGCATTCAATCATGCCAATTTCGCAAACCCAAACGGCAATTTTGGCGCCGGATCGCCGGTCTTCGGCTCTATCAATTCCGTCGATCAACCCGTCAGTCCAAGCGGCGATCCACAGCCGGCGCGGGCAATTCAGCTTGCTGGAAAGCTCTATTTCTAGCGGTCCAGCCGCGCTCAATAACGGATCTACTGAGCCGGCATGAAACGAGAGAACCAGAGCACCCACTGTCGCCAGAAACGATGCGGCGACGGTGGGTGTCCGCTGTCTCATTCAATGCGGCGGCCATGCAACCTGCCGCAACAGGTGAGTTTCAAGGACCGGCCATCAGTGACTCGACTTCGCCGCATTTCGCAGACTGCATTCTTCATATTATTCGCGTGGTTGCTGGCGCGCATGAAGTTCGGCGACCTATCGGGAGCCGATGGAAGGATGGCGTATCCGGTCAATTTTTTCTTCAAGCTGGACCCGCTGGCGGCTTTGGTCAATCTGCTAGCGGGGCACACCCTCTATCGCGGGCTGGCGTGGTCGCTGGTCATCCTGATTCCAACCTTCCTTCTGGGACGCTTTTTCTGCGGCTGGATCTGCCCCCTGGGCAGTTTGAATCAGTTCCTCGGCGGCATCCGTCCGAAGTTCATGGGGCGTAAAACGCTGATTGAGGCCAATCGCTATAGGAAGTGGCAAGCGGCAAAGTATTTTCTGCTGGTTGCCGGGCTGCTGGCCGCGCTCTGCCGCAGCAGTATCGTTGGTTGGATCGACCCCTTCAGCCTGCTGGTGCGATCGATGGGAGTGTCGATTCTGCCAGCCGCAGCCAGCAAGAAGTATTACGTCGTCAACCAGCCGCACTATTGGCCGAGCGTGCTGATGGGCGTCGTATTTCTGGCGCTGTTGTTGATGAATCTGCGGGTGACGCGCTTTTGGTGCCGTGCGTTGTGTCCTCTGGGCGCGCTGCTGGGCATAGCAGCGCGATGGTCGATTCTTGGATTGCACAAGGATGCGGCCACATGCAACAAATGCAGCCGCTGCCTGATCAACTGCCAAGGCGGCGACGATCCGATCGGCGGCGCGCCATGGCACAAGGCAGAGTGTCACCTTTGCTTGAACTGCGTGGAGGCCTGTCCGCACGGGAGCCTGAAGTTCCGATTCTTTCGCAAACTCCAAACGCCGCCAGAGGTTGTGGGGACGAATCTGAGCCGGCGCAAGGCGATGGCCGCCGTGGCAACCGGATTGGCCGTCGCGCCTTTGTTGCGCGCACAATCCGCGCTGGGCAGGAGCCGTAGCGAGCGGCTGATCCGGCCACCGGGAGCACTGAATGAGACTAACTTTCTCTCACGATGCATCCGCTGTAGCGAGTGCGTGAGGGTGTGCCCCAACAACGCGCTGCAACTCGCGTTTACCGAGGCCGGGCTGATGGGTTTGTGGAGCCCGATCGTAACCCCGAAGATTGGCTTCTGCGAGCCTAGTTGCGTGCTGTGTTCAAAGGTCTGTCCAACGGGAGCGATCCAAGAGCTGACGCCCCGAAAAAAGGGTTGGATCGCGGAAGAGGGTGGATCTTCAGAGCCGCTGCTCATCGGCACAGCGGTTTATGATCAGAGACTTTGTCTGCCCTGGGCCAAGGCCACCGATTGCGCCATCTGCCTGGAGTGGTGCCCGGTGACGCCCAAGGCGATCTACGTCAAAGACGCCATGGTGATGGACGCGGAAGGCAAACCCCGGACGCTGAAACAGCCGCACGTGGACCTCAATCGTTGCGTGGGCTGCGGGGCGTGCGAGTTCTCTTGTCCTCTCCAGGAGCAACCTGGAGTGTATGTGACCAGCAGCGGAGAGAGCCGTTCACGCCTCCGTTCTTAGGGTTGCTCATTTGACTCGCCCAGCCTGCGAGATTGTCCCCGGCGCAGCCAGCCGAAGACGCCGGCGGCTGCCAGAACAGCAGCGGCAATCCAACTGATCGTGGCCGCGCGGTACTCGGATTCTCGCACACTGGCCAAAGCAGTCTGCACCAGCACGACTTCCAGTTGAAGCCATACTCCAGCAAGAAACCAAAACCACCACGGGCGCTTGCGCATTGTAATCGTGAAAAGATCGTCGTCGTTCGTCATGATCATCCTCTTCTGCCGGATGGCTGATCTTTCGTCCACCATTGTTCAGGATCGTGCTGTTTTCCGTAGCCGAAGGCGTTGTCCATGATGCGGAAGACGCCGTCCGCGGCCGGCGCAATCGAGGCAGTGGCCTTCACCGCCTCGTGAATCCAAGCCTGATCGCCCTTCGTGTAGGGGCAACTGGCAAGACACACGCCGCAAGCCGAACCCGATTTCTGCCAGTATTGAAAGCACTTGTACGAGTCCTCGAACCAAGCTTTGTGTCCGGGATTATTCCACGGGCCTTTGGTTTTGAAACTCGGCTCGTCGTCGAACGAAAGCGCGCGCGAAGGGCACGCCTCAGCGCACTTCTTGCACGTCTTGCAGAATTTGACCAGGCCGAAATCGACAGGTTTGTCGTATGCCATGGGCAGATCGGTAAAGACCTTGCACAAGCGAACCGCGGGACCGAACTCAGGTGTGACCAGCTTGTTGAGGCGGCTCAATTCGCCAATGCCTGCATCGAGCGCGAACGGTATGCTCTGTGCCGTATCGTTCACGCAGGGTATCGCCTCATAGCCGAGGCCACGGATAAACACAGCCAGCGATGACACCACAAAAGCAGAGTGGCTATAGCCGAGCGCCGACGCTGCATCGCCCAATGCCGTGGGCGAACGAGAAAGGAGGTCGAGATCCATGGGGATGGCGATGGCTACTACCCACTTCATCTTCCGGGGGATCACGAACTTGGTGTCGGTTACCGCAGGTACATCGACATCTTCGATAACAATGTCTTTGTCTTTCTCCTTCTCATCTTCTGGCGGTACTTGCAGGTTGACATAGCTCTCATTCATCGGCGCGATGCCGACAAGCCGGGCGCCGTAGAGTCGCGCCGCGGCCTTCACGGTGCTCGCCATTTCCTCCGGCGAAGCCGCATAACGCGGGGCGCTCAGCTCAGTTGGTGTGCGCGCAGAGCTGCGCGTCCACGACAGCAGGCCCGTGCCGGGTCTGGCGCTTCGCATCACAGTCCAGGCGCCCTCGCTCAACTGCTGATCGGGCAGGCTAAATCCGGGTTTCCTTTCGTTTATCCACTCAACCAAACGCTTGGCCTTGGAGGCTTGTTCTGCTTCGAACGAACCGGCGCCGTCGCGCTGAGTTTTCAACTGCATGTAGATTGCAAAAATGTCCTTGCCTGAAAAGCGCTTGTAATCGGCGTTCGTTTCACCCAGTGTAGGCCGGACCACAGTCTTGATCCACCGAGCGCGTCTCCGTACGCTGCCCGAAGTGCTGGCGCCCCCACCAGTTCCCGTCACTAGCGCCCAAACCGCCCCGAGAGCGCCGCTTGCAGCAACGAATCCACCAGCCTTCAAGAGGCTGCGTCGTCCTATAGGCTTGCGTAGTTCTTCCACGTTAATTATCCTCTCAGCCGAAGTTTAATTCGCCAGGCGAGGACCGTCGTCAGCCGAAAGAAGGATGCATTGATCCATCTTTCGATGGCTGATTACTCATTCAAATTAAAGAGTCGCCCCATTCGCTGGCTGTTAAGAGAAGTAGAAGGTTGGCTCCCGTCCAGCAGCGCCGGAGAATGGCATTCTGGGATTCATTGACGCGCGATGGTTGATTCTGGCGCAAATAGTCCGGATGTTGGCTTGGGAGCCTATTTTGCCTTCGCGGAGATTCTGTGGGTGTACTTTTGGGTGTATTTACTGAAAGCTGAATTGTAACCAATTGCAAATCAATAATATGGCGCTCGATATGAATCCCCACGCGGCGACCTCAACCACTCGCTTTGCCATGTCGTTACCCTCCATCGGCCTATTAGCAACTTAACTGTTGTACGGAAACCACCACAACTGGCGGTTGAACAGCGCCTGCAAACGCCAGTGTACTGATTTTGCTGTATTGTACGCCCGGAGTAGTCCCGCCGAAGCACATTGATGAGCAGGGCGGACCGGACTTGACACTTCCATCTGCTCTTTTGAATCCGCCCAGAATCAATCCTGGCCAACGCCGATCCGTCCGGAAGATTCAAAGGGTGGGGTTCAAAAGGGAATCAACTGCAATCCGCTATCCTGATTGCAGCATGTGCGGCCGCTTCGCCAGGAAATCCACGCAGGAAGTTCTCGCCGACTGGTTTGGATTCGAGCTTGAGGATATGCCGTGGTATGTGCCCAGCTTCAATGTTGCGCCGCAAAGCGTTCAGCCGGTGGTGCGTTTGAACAGCGATGCAGGCAATCGGGAGTTCGCACTGATGCGGTGGGGCCTGGTGCCCGCGTGGGCGAAGGGTGCCAAAATAGGCTACAGCACAATCAATGCGCGTGCTGAAGATGTGGCGTCGAAGCCCGCCTTCAGGGAGGCATTCAAGAAGCGGCACTGCCTAATACCTGCCGACAGGTTTTATGAGTGGATGCGTCTGGATGCCAAGTCAAAGCGGCCATTTGCAATCGCGCTCAAGAGCGAGGAGCCATTCGCGTTCGCTGGATTGTGGGAGAGCTGGCGGCCAATTGACGGCGAGTCTCTGGAGACCTTTACGATTCTGACCACTTCCGAAAATGAATTGATGCGACCAATTCATGACCGGATGCCGGTGATCCTGGAACCGAGAGATTATGACCGCTGGCTGGATGCCGGAGACCCTGCCAGACCGGCGGTGGACTTGCTTCGTCCCTACCCTGCCGAAAAGATGCTTGCTTGGCCCGTGAGCGACCGGGTGGGCAATGTGCGAAACAACGATCCGGCGCTGCTGGAGCGTTTGGCCTGAGCGCCGCAGGTGGGAGCGACTGTGCTTCCTTCTGGAGACGCGAGCTGTCGCGTAGGGTAGCCTTGGAGTGAACCCGAACTGCCTCGGCTATCAGGGTCACGGCGGGGCATCTTCAATCAGGAGAAAATATGACGGATGGAAAGATTACGAGTTTCCCCATCAGCGAGATTCATTCCGAAGAAGGCGCCCAGGAACTTGTCCGTTCTGAAAGGATGAAGCCATATCTCGCTTTCTTGAAGGCGCAGATGTCCGGGCAGGATACCGAACCGTATTTGGCTGCATTGGCCGCGCTGCCGCTGGAAGCCCGATATGTATGGCGAGTTGTTTCCGCGTTGAAATGGGCTTTCTGCGACCTTGACACGGAAAGTGCGCTTGCCGATCTTCACACTCTGCCGGAAGAGGACCTCAAGAAAGTGGTGGAACCTCTCTCATTGAGAGCCATTCAATTCTGCATGTTTGTCAACGCGCTGATTGGGGAGGAAGCTACGGAACGGATCATGCAACACGCGCTGCGGTGCGCAAAGGAATCGTCCCTGCCGGCCTCGGGCGAGTAGCTGGCCCGTGTTGGTAGACGGGAACCCTTCGCTGTCTCGCCCTTTTGTGGAGCCGATTAGTTGCAGAACTCCATGTTGAGCCGTTCGCAAAGCTCGTCGATCTCGCCGAGGCTGAGCGGAGAATCCTCTTCGTCGCAGAAGTGGTCGCAGGAGTTTGGCTCGCTCAATTCCAGAGGGTCGTTGAGGCCGATGGAAGTGCAACCGTGCATCTTCGGTTCCCATTGCTCTTGCATGAGGCGTAAGCCGTGGAGTACGCTGGCGAGTTCGCGGCGACTCAGTGCCCTCTCGTTCGCTGTTGGCGCAGGAGCGGGAAGAGCCGACAAGTCAAGCGTTTGCTGTTCCACGCTGTAGGTATTCAGCGGCTCGATCACTACTTCGTGAATCCACTCGTCCAGTCCGTCGAAGTCCTCCGCCTCCATAAATGCCTCGGCCTTGGCTACGTCGTCCTTATTGTCGCTATCGACGGTCAGTTGAATCAAACGCCGGTATGCGGCGCTCTCCGTTTCATGGACGCTGGCATACGTGCCGTTGTTGTCGTCCGCTGCCACGCTCCAAACTGTGATTTGCATAAATCCCTTTCGCGTTGCGCGTCTCAGGAACGCGCCGGGTTGAGGCCAGTTCCGTAGAGCATGGCGGATAGATGGCCGGCGTAGATCGCGTGTCCGGCCTGGCGCTGGATTTCGATGGCTTCGGCCATGCCGGGCTGAGCGGTTGTGCCGTCGGGCAATTTGGGTCCAGCGGCGGAGATGTTGTCTCGGTGAAGGCGATAGTGCGGGAACCCCAGCACATTGCCGTCGAGCGGGCTAAAGAGGTTGAGCAGGGTCTTGCCTGTCTCCCATTCGTCTTTGGCGACCAAGAAGCGGCACCCCAGATACTCGGAGTGGACTTCGATGAGTTCCACGTCTTCGTAGCGGTGAATCGTTGGGTTGAGTCTGTGTCCTAGCATGGATGTCTCCGTGTGTTCGTTTGCGGGTGGGTGCCAGTTAGAAGAGGGCGAGTTGATACTGCGGCGTAGGAACGTCTTCCTGCTGTCCGGCAACGAACTGGACTTCGGGGCCGCACAGAACGAATTGCTGTCCGCAGTGCTTGACGGTCATGCGGTCGTAAAAGCCATTGGGATCGTTGCGGGCTTCCTCGGCGCGTTCGGCGGTGCCGCTCTTGTCGCGGTAGGTGGTTGGAGTGCCCGTGAAGATGCGCATCGGGCACAAGCGGTACGCGCGCGCGCCATCGTTGCTAAGTGCTATGGCGACCCACATCTCTCCGTCCATCCGGAAGGGTTTACGAACGGGCTGGCCCATGGCGATTGAATCGCCGCTGTAGCTGGCCGGAATATCGCCCTCGTTCACGTAATCGTTCTTCGCGTGGTCGTAGTTTCCCCAAGCTAGCCGGGCCGGATTGACTTCGCGGATGATGGTTTCCATGGTGGGCACTCACTTTCTCGGCGCGGCGGGGCTGTCTTCCGTCGGCGCATTATCGGGGATGGGAAACAGGAGTCCTTGTTCTGCGGGCGGGCATTCCCAAGGGTCGAGAATGCAAGCGGCCTCAATGCGGACCTTGAGTTCGTCGGCTGCACGAAGGCCGAATGCGGAGCCGATTTCAAAGAGAATGGCCGCGTAGAGGTTGGCCAGCCTCTGTTCCTCCTCGACCATCTCGTCGTGGCGGGACTTGGGCAGTGTGCTGGATTGACTCCAAAGGCGGACGATTTTGAGGCAGCGAGAAAGGTTCGCAGCTTCGATCTCCGCTCCGGCCAGCAAGGCAGCGGGGTTCTCGTCTAGCACATACGGACTGTCGTTTTGAATCTGCATGACTGTATTCACTGGATTGCACTCCCGATGATCTGAGACAGTGCGGCGACCTTTGGTTCAAGGTCGGCGATGGACGATAGAACGTCGCGGCGCTCGGCGTTCAATGTAAAGATCAGATGCCGTATCCACCGCAAGACTTTCACGGGATAAGAACCAAGGCGGTAGACCGGCTCCTCGCCGGGGTCCAGCATTCCGAAACGCATTGCAGCATCCCACCAATTTGCGTCGATCTTTCCCTCGCGCGATGCTCGCTGGTGCATGGTTACGATGGAGAGGTTGTAGTTCACGTCCTCAAGATCGGCCTGGGCTGTCGCCAACTGCTTGCGCAAGGTGTCGAGTTGGCGTTTTGCATTCCGCGCATTCACGCTCGGTTCCATGCAACCCAAGGCAACTTGAGGCGGCGCATTGAAGAGAGAGAATTGCGTTGCGGCCATTGTGGTATCCGTGCCGGGATCAGGCTCCCGGCTGGCCCTGAGTGGAATGGTGCCGGTGGAACCTCAAGCCGCGATCTCCTCGATCTCGGCCTCGTCCTGTTCCTGGCATTTCGAGTCCATTGCGCCAAGGATGTGGTGAACGGCGTCGCGGATGGTGTGGAGGGAAGCGGTAATGCTCTCGGCGGTGGCGTCCCAACTGGCCAGATAGCGGTCGGAGGGCTGCTCGACGCCGAAGTGGGCGAGGACGGCAAAGGACGTGGCCTCGGCCTCCAGTTCGCGCTGTTCACGAGTCATATCGTCCCTGCGATTGCCATTCCAGTGGAGATACTCATGAGCCAGCTCATGGGCCAATGTGCCGCACCTTGCGGGGGTGGACAGGGTGGCGTTGACTACGACTTTTCCGCCCTCACTCCAGCCATTCGCAGAGCCTGTTTCCTCGCGGTACTCGATCACGATTCCCATAGCGGCGGCGGCTTTCTCAAGGCGGGGCAGAAGCGTCTCGCCTCCGGCCTGGGCGCGGTGTTCGAGTTCGGGAAGCGGTAGCCCGTCGGTGTCGGCGATGTCGAAGACGTGGGTCACGCGAAATCCGCACAGCCTCATTGCGGAAACCCTCTCGCCTGGCCGGCGCTTCTCGGCTTCCTCGACGGTTAGCTTGCGGACGCACGGGGCAAGGATCGCAATTCCCTTCGCTCCCTTCTTGACGTTGCGGCCTAGAGACTTCCACGTATGGAAACCGGCAACGCGCTCGGCCTGGGGGCGCTGAAGGAGGACAAGCAATTGGTTGTTAAACGAGTAGTGATGGAACCGGGAGACTGCGCGAAGCCAAGTCTTGAACAGGTCCGATTTTGCGGTTGCATCGGTCATGGTGGCGAGGGTGTTGATACTGTCGGTGATGGAGTCGATGAGGGCCTTCGATTTGTCGCTTTGCATTTTCCTATCTCCCTGAATTGCTTGACGTTACTCCTATAGAATAATACATATATGATGTCTTTGTCAAGCACTAACGCATTTATTTTCTATTCTTTAGCGATGTTTTTCATTGCTATAAATACACATCCGTAGACCCCGGTCGAAGCCTCCGCAGAGAACCTTTTTCCCGCGTCCTTTTTTCTCAGGCCAGAGCCGCGCGACGGTTACGCTTTTTCTCGCGGTGTGGAATCGAGACGCTCCTCCGAGCGCATTTTCTTTTCAGAGTGTGCGGGGGCGTTGCGGGGATTTCATCCCGCTGGGGTGGGTAGCGGAGAACCTGGTGGGGTCGGAGCGAGGGAGGGACGCCA
>Ga0326728_10007074_pt1 | contig 29402 bp, 23 predicted proteins | sample MB3enrmetagenome_FD_207602 | JGI IMG/M metagenome (GOLD analysis project Ga0326728, IMG submission 207602) | Lab enriched peat soil microbial communities from McLean, Ithaca, NY, United States - MB31MN | ecosystem: Environmental > Terrestrial > Soil > Wetlands > Peat | place: USA: New York... | reverse complement strand
GTTGAACCGCGAAATTCCTGTCACCCGCCAGACGCCGCCAACGTTTTTGCTGCAGAATGAGGATGACCACGTGGACAATGTAAACGACTCGCTGGCTTACTACATTGCGCTGAAGAACGCTGGGGTTCCTGTGGAGATGCATTTGTACGCCCAGGGCGGGCATGCGTTTGGCCTGCGGCGCACGAAGTTTCCGGCGACGGCATGGCCTAAGTTGGTGGAGACTTGGCTGGGATCGATCGGGATGATTTCGGAGTAAATCTGACCCAACGCGGACCGCAGATTGACTTTGCGAGAGGTTAGGTGACGGAATGACAGCACTCGCGGGATGGGAGAACTTCTATGTCATCGTCGGCTCGTCTGCCGGCGCCCTGATTGGACTGCAGTTCGTCGTCATGGCCCTTGTCGCCAACCTGCCCCGCTGACCGGGTGCGGCGCAGGCCGGCGAGGCGTTTGCCACACCTAATATCGTTCATTTTGGAGTCGGCATTCATAACGCCTGGGATGCCGTCACGTACCACGTCTATGTCAGGAAACCGGGACCCCAGGACAACGAGCGGCGACCCGGTGAGTAAGTCACCGGCTCCGCCGCGCTTCGCTACCCAACGTCCGCGGTACCCGGTTTATAGCAAGGCAAATTAATAGGAGGAATATCCATGTACAACGCGAAAGCCTACTCCGCTGCCAGTGCGACCTCGCCGCTTGCCGGCGCCACCATCGCGCGGCGCGATCCCACCGAGCACGATGTTCAAATCGAAATTCTATTCTGCGGCATCTGCCACTCCGATCTCCATTCGGTCCGTAACGAGTGGAGCGAGTTCATGCCCACGGTCTACCCCATCGTCCCCGGCCATGAGATCGTCGGGCGGGTCACCAAGGCCGGTTCGGCAGTTACCCGGTACAAGCCGGGTGACCTCGCCGCGGTGGGCTGCCTGGTGGACTCGGACCGCACCTGTCCCCGGTGCCAAGCGGGGCTGGAGAATTTCTGCCCCAACATGATCCTTACCTTCAACTCCCCGGACAAGCACCTCGGAGGCGTCACCTACGGTGGCTACTCCAGTAGCATCGTCGTGGATGAACGCTTCGTTCTGCGCGTCCCCACCAACCTTGATCCCGCCGGGGCCGCACCGCTCCTCTGCGCGGGGATCACCACGTACTCACCCCTGCGCCACTGGGGCATCACCAAGGGCAAGAAGGTTGGCATCGTCGGTCTGGGCGGGCTGGGCCACATGGGCGTTAAGTTTGCGCATGCGCTGGGAGCGCACGTGGTCGTCTTCACCACCTCACCCAACAAGAAGGACGATGCGCTTCGCCTCGGCGCCGACGAAGTCGTCGTTTCCCTCCAGGCCGGCGAGATGCAGAAACACGCCGGCAGCTTCGACTTCATTCTCGACGCGGTTTCCGCCGCGCACGACATCAATGCCTATATCAACCTGCTCGGCCTGGACGGCAACCTGACCCTGGTCGGCGCTCCCGCGAAGCCCTTGGAGGTCGCTGCCTTTGGGCTTATCATGGCCCGCCGCAGTCTCTCCGGGTCCGCCATCGGCGGTCTCCCCGAAACCCAGGAGATGCTGGACTTTTGCGGCGCACATAACATCACCGCCGATGTTGAAGTGATCCCGATCCAGAAGGTCAACGAAGCCTACGAGAGACTGCTTAAGTCCGATGTGAAGTACCGCTTCTCCATTGATATGGCTTCTCTCAGATCTGCGTAGAAAATGCGTCGGCGGAGGGCCGCGCGGCCGGTTGGCGGGCAGATCAGGGGGCACTCGAAAACAATCCACGTGGCTGACAAATGGAAAAGCCTGATTTTGTTGCGGTGCTGGCGAACTTTGGAAGACTTGAGCGGATTGGGCAGAGCGCAGCGGCTTTTGTGCCACGGGCGTCCCGCCCGTGCCCGAGCATGGCCGGGACGGCCATGGCACGTTCTTCGGCTTGCGCAGAGCGCAGCTCTGCGTTTTAACGCGGCAGATGGACGCGAAGCGCAGAGCTGCGCTCTGCGCAATCCGGCCGTGAGGGATTGTAAATTCCAGTTAACATGTACTCAGGCGCCCAGCACCGTGTGTTATCCTCGTTATTCAATCAAGAACCGGGCCCGCGAGACAACCAGCAGCACACGCGGGGAATCGAACGAAGAGGCAACAGACGCGCACATCCGATCGGGAGGGTGGGAGACGATGGTGAAAGTGTTAAGCTTTACGGCAAAGGCGGGAGTGGCAATTGCGGCGTCTTTTCTGGCAGCTTCATTGGTCAGCGTGGCGCGCGCCCAGGACAAGACGCAACTGACCGGCCACTGGAATTTCAACCAGGACCAGAGCGACGATGCGCAGATTAAGGTTCAAGAGGCGCAGCAAAACAGCAAGATCAACGCCAACACCGGCGCCGGTGGTAACTATCCGGGTGGCGGAGGCGGCACCTATCCGGGCGGCGGAGGCGGGTATCCCGGCGGGGGCGGGGGCTATCCCGGTGGCGGCGGCATGGGACGCGGTGGCATGGGCGGAATGGGCGGCGGCGGTGGCATGGGCCGCGGCGGCCGTCAGGCAACGCAGAGTGGCAGCAACATCAGCCAAGAACAGTGGGATCGCCTCGCGGACAATCCCAAGTATCTGCGCATCGACCAGCGCTCCGACCAGATTGTGGTGGTTGACGACTCCGACCGCGCCAAAACCTTTTACCCCGACGGCAAAAAGCATGACGATAAAGATGCGGGCGGAAATAAGATCTCGACCAAGGCTTCGTGGGAAGGCGGCGCCTTTATCGCGGAGACCAAGATGCCACACTCGCAAAAACTCACGGAGACGTTCCGCGTCAGCGAGGACGGCAAGTCGCTCTATGTGACGACTCGTTTCGAGGCTTCTTCGCTCGCCGGGCCCCTCAGCATCCGGCGCGTGTACGACATGACGAAATCGTCACAGCCTTCCAAGTAGCGGTGGAGGCTGGATAGGACCTACTCGGCCGGACCGCCGCCACCGCGGTAGTCCAGTTCGGCGATGACCGCCGTGTTGTTGCGCCAGTGCGGCTGGACTTTCACGTGCAGCTCAAGATAGACCCGGGGGGGAAGCAGTTTTTCCAGTTCCAGCCGCGCCTCGGTGCCGATTTCCTTCAGGCGAGCTCCACCGGCCCCAATCACGATCGGCTTCTGCGAATCCTTTTCCACCACAATCGTGGCGTGGAGGCGGGTGAGCAACCCCTCCTCCTCGAACCCATCGATGAGCACCGCCGTTACGTAGGGCATCTCGTGCTTGGTGTGGCGGATCACCTTTTCGCGGATTATCTCGCTCGCCAGAAAGCGTTCCGGCTGGTCCGTGTATTCGTCGGCGGGAAAATAGGCCGGGCCCTCCGGCAGCCTCTGGACAATGGCCGCAAGCATTTCCTCCAACCCCTCACCGCGCAGGGCGGAGATGGGAAAAATCTCCTCAAACCCGTAGAGCTTTGAGTAGCGGTCCATCAGCGGCAGCAGGTCGGGCTTGTGCACCCGATCAACCTTGTTCAACGCCAAAATCGCGCGCGGCGTGTATTCGTTCAGGAGGTTGATGACGAACTCATCGCCCCTGCCGAATTTTTCGCTCGCGTCCACAATCAGCACCGCCAGGTCGCGGTCCGCCAGCGCCTGCCGCACATAGTTCATCATCTGTTCGTTCAATCGCGAGAGTGGCTTGTGGACACCCGGGGTATCCATGAAAATCACCTGGGCGTCAGGGCGATGCAGGATTCCCAGAATGCGATTGCGCGTGGTCTGGGGGACCGGGGTCACAATCGAAACCTTGGACTCCACCAGCGCGTTTACCAGCGTACTTTTTCCGGCGTTGGGACGCCCCACAACCGCGACAAATCCTGATTTGAAAATGGCCGTTTCAGACATGGGTAGGACTCGCGGCAGGTGGGCTGGGCGGAACCTTCATCCGCACCTTGAGCACCGTCCGCTGGTTTGCCTCCAGCACTTCGAATGTCAATCCGTGACTTTGCACTTTCTCACCGGCGGCGGGCACGTGCCCGAGTTGATTCATCACCAGCCCGGCCACGGTGGAGTAATCGTTGGCCTCCAGCGGGACGTGCACCTCACCGGCCACCTGCGCCAGCTCGGCGTGCCCGGAAAGGATATAGCTCAACGCCGACTCCTTGATGATGTCGCGCGCGTGGGGCTCCACTTCATCGCGGATTTCTCCCACGATCTGCTCCACCAGGTCCTCGATCGTAATCAGGCCTGAAACGCTGCCATACTCATCGATCACAATCGCCATCTGGGTGGTGGATTGCTGCAATTCCTTCAACAGGTCGTGGATGGGTTTGGTTTCCGGCACGAAGGGCACGGGCCGCACCAGGTCACGGAGCGTGGCGCGTTTCTGCTCTTCCGGGGTCAATTCCATCAGGTCGCGCACGCTGATGAAGCCCTCGACGTGGTCCAATTGGCCGGAGTAAACCGGGTAGCGGGTCAAACGCTTGGTGCGAAACAATCCGCGCAGGTCTTCCACGGAGGAATTGATTTCGATGGCGGCAATTTCCGGCCGCGGGGTCATAATCTCGCGGGCCACTTTATCGCCAAACTTCACCACCGATTGCAGCAGCTCGCGCTCCCCTTTCTCAATCAAGCCCTCTTCCTCACCCGTCGCAATCAGCTCCTGGAGATTTTCCTGCGGCGAGGGTGGCTCGGGCTCCGGCTCCGTGGGCTCCAGCAGGCGCGCGATGGTGGTGGAAATGAGAATCGGAAAGGTGAGGGGCAGCGCCCAAAACACCAGGCTGCGCACCACCGATTCCCAGTGCTCCAGGATTACTTCCGGTTCGTCGTGCCGCACCACCATCAGGAACGGAATCAATTGATCGGCAATGGCCACGGCGGCAAGGACAATGAGGAGCGCGGTGCCCAGATCGCTCCAAAAGTGCTCCGGCCGCCGCCAGATCAGCAGGCCCGCCAATCCCACCGCGAACAAGTGCATGGCGGCGCCGTGCAAGGCGGAAATCGATACGCCCACGCGTTCGCGATTGGGACGAATGCGCCCGTGCTCGCTCAGCCCAAAAACCTTGCGCGCCCCCACCGGCGTCAGGCGGCGCATCAAGAGCCGTAAGTAGGAGGCGACGGAGCCCAGCGCCAAAAGTATCGCCAGGACCGCTACCCACGCGATCGTCAGGATGAGCCGTTGGTCCATAAGCAAAGTCAAATACCAGTCAAAAGGCAAAACGCAAAAGTCAAAAGTTCAAATGGCCCCGGCTTTGTCTTTTGCCTTGGGTCGCTTGAATTTTGCCTTCTGTCTCTTGAATCTTGAATTTTGAATTTTGAATTGCCTTTCCCCAGCGAGCCTGCCCGCCACCCCCAATTGTTCGCGCAATTCCAGTTCGAGGTTTATCATCTGCCCGCTATCCTTTTCGTGGTCATAACCCAATAAGTGAAGCACCCCGTGCAGGATCAGCCAGCGGATTTCATTGAGCGCCGAATGCCCTTCTTCGCGGGCATTACGCCGGGCCATCTCGACGGAAATCACCACGTCGCCCAGAAAATTGACGATTCCACCCTGTTCGCGGGAGCGTGCGGACGCCCGCGGCTCCGAAAGAATGGGCCCTGCGGTTTCTTTCCAGGGAAAAGACAGCACATCCGTGGCGTGATCCTTGCCCAGGTAGGCGAGGTTCAAGCCGCGAATCGCTTCATCATCCACGAAGCAGATGTTGAATTCCCAATTCCCCAGGCGCAATTGCCGCTTGAGGTTCTGCGCGAATGCCCTCAGGGAGGCACTGGGGACCACATACCGTTTCTGAAGATTAACCAGCACGATGTCTCGGAAGAACAGTGGTTAGTGCTTACTTGCTGGTGGTTGGTAGTGATCAACCCACTCACCGCCAGCCACTCACCACTATGCACTAGCCACTGCTTTTCTCCCCATTGGCTTTGGCGGCCCGCACCTGGTCGAACTCTTCGTAGGCGCGGATGATCCGTTGCACCAGGCTGTGCCGCACCACGTCGCGCTCCGTGAAATATATCATGCTGATCCCGGTCACCTTGCCCACCACTTCCACCGCTTCCACCAACCCGGAGCGCCGCCCGTTGGGAAGATCGATTTGCGTAACATCGCCCGTCACCACGGCCTTGGAATTAAAACCCAGGCGGGTCAGGAACATTTTCATCTGCTCGCTCGTGGTGTTCTGGGCTTCGTCCAGAATCACGAAGGCGTCGTTCAGCGTCCGCCCGCGCATGAAGGCGATGGGCGCAATCTCAATGATGCTCTTCTCGATATAGCGATCCACGCGGTCAGGGTCCAACACGTCATAGAGGGCGTCATAGAGCGGCCGCAGGTAGGGGTTCACCTTCTCCTGAAGCGTGCCGGGCAGAAATCCCAAACGCTCACCGGCTTCCACCGCCGGCCGCGCCAGGATGATGCGGCTGACCTCTTTGGTGAGCAGCGCATCCACCGCCATTGCCACCGCGAGATAAGTCTTGCCGGTGCCCGACGGCCCAATCCCAAAGACCATGTCGTGGCGCTCCATGGCATCAATGTAACTGCGCTGGTTCAAACCCTTGGGGGCAATCGATTTTTTCCCGAAGCTGCGGGGCCGGCCCGCTTCCGCCAAACCCCGCAAGCTGGCTTCCGGATCCTGGCTGATGATGCGCAGAAAACCCTCGATTTCCGCGTTCTCAAAGCGCGTTCCACCCTCCACCAGCGCCGCGTAATCCTCCACCATGCGTTGCGCCCGGCGCACGTTGGCTTCCTCGCCTTCAATCTCCAGCGACTCCTCACCCAAATGCGCGGAAACCTGGAAACACCTTTCGAAAAGCTTCAGGTTCCCGTCATAAGTACCCACCAGCGCGGGAACACCCTTTCGTATTTTGACACTGGCCATCATAAGGTTCGGGTTGTGAGACATGCCTCCATTTCAGAAGATACACATGATGCGGGATTCGATAGAATGCCGCCGGTTGGCAGTCGTGGAAGGTGGATATACGTTCATTAATTCATCCCGATGCTAATCGAGGCGGCACCGAAAGTCAAGGTGCGCTGAGACAGGTGCTTGGAGATTCAAGCCTGCTTTGCGAGACGGAGCTCCCGTTGCAGTCCGCGTGATGGTTCAAGTCTCTTTCCGCTTGTAAGTAAGACCAAGCCAATTGCGCGGAGCCCTTTGAATGAAAACGCTCGGGTGGTGCAAACCTCTCGCAAAGAAAATATGAACTTACGGGCTTGCAATACAGGGCAAAGGGATTCTCCGCCGCCCGGAGGGCTCTGCTATAATTTAACATCTATCGCCGCAATTGCTCCTTGCACCGTAGCGACGGCGCAGGCTTGCCCGGCGACGTTGCATCCAACGACAGCAGCAGAGGGAGCGCTCATTGTTACCGGAGATCCAACAGAGGATACAATCCAAGTTTGTGGAGGCCGTGCGCGCGGCATTCAATTTGGAGGTTGCCCCGCCCGCGCTCGACGCCCCTCCCAACTTGGAGATGGGCGACATCTCTCTGGCCGGCTGTTTTGAGCTGGCCAAGCAGTTGCGCCAACCACCCCGCAAAATCGCCGAACAGCTCGTTCCGCTGGTCTCCACGCTGGAAGGAGTGGAGCGCGTCACCGTGGCGGGAGCCGGCTATCTGAATTTTCACCTGCATCGCGCCCAAACTGCCGCGCGGCTGTTTGCCCAGCGGTGTTCTCCCGACGCCATCACCAACGGCGGGCGCGGCAAAATCCTGGTGGAACATACCAGCATCAACCCCAACAAGGCCGCACATATTGGCCACCTTCGCAATGCCGTGCTCGGCGACACTTTTGTGCGCTTGCTGCGCTTCCGCGGCGAGAATGTCGAGGTGCAGAACTACATTGACAACACGGGAGTGCAGGTTGCCGACGTGGTGGTGGGATTCCTGCATTTGGAGAAGAAAACGCTGAAGGATGTAGAAGCGTTGATCCACAGCACCGCGATGCGCTTCGACTACTACTGCTGGGACCTCTACGCGCGCGTCTTTCAGCTCTATGAAGAAGACAAGGAAGCCCTGAAATGGCGCGCCCAGGCCCTGAAGGACATCGAAGAGGGCCACGGAGAAACCGCCGACATGGCGGAGGTGATTTCCACCGCCATTGTCCGCACCCACCTGGAAACGATGTTGCGGTTGAATATCGAGTATGACTTGCTCGCCCAGGAAAGCGAGATCCTGAAACTCGACTTCTGGAAATCCGCCTTCGAGTTGCTCAAGAAAGAAAAGGCCATTCGTTTCGAGGACTCCGGCAAGAGTGCGGGCTGTTGGGTTATGGATCTCGCGGATCCCGCCGCGGAGGGAGAAGGCGAGACGCCCGACGCCGACGACATCAAGATCATCGTGCGCTCCAACGGTACCGTGACCTACGTCGGCAAAGACATTGCCTACCACCTTTGGAAGTTTGCCTTGCTGGGCAAAGACTTTGGATACGCCCCCTTCTATCGCTACCCCGACGGCCGCTGGGTGTGGCGCACTACCGTGGATGGCCAGCCCGACGCGCCGCCTTTTGGCCATGCGAGCGCTGCCTACGCCGTCATCGATACGCGGCAATCCTACCTCCAGAACATCGTCAACGCCGCGTTCCATACCCTCGGCTATCACGAGCGCGCCGCGAACCTTCACCATTTCGCCTATGAAGTCGTGGGACTCACCTCGCGCTGCGCCGAGGAGATGGGGATCACGCTCAGCGACGAAGACCGCCAGCGCCCTTACGTGGAGGTTTCCGGGCGCAAAGGCCAGGGGGTCAAAGCCGATGACCTGATTGATACGCTGATCGCCCGCGCCGCCGAGGAAGTGAGTTCGCGCAACATGGCGCACGAGCCGGCCGAGGTTAAAGACTACGCGCGCAAGATCGCCGTCGCGGCGCTACGCTACTTCCTGCTGAAGTTCTCTCGCCGGGTGATTATCGCTTTTGATTTCAAGGAGGCCCTGGCCTTCGAAGGCGAGACGGGACCTTACCTGCAATACAGCATCGTGCGTGCGCGGAATATTTTTCGCAAATTTCAGGAGTCACACCCGGAATTCGAGCCCGCGCAATTGTCCCGCACCCTTACTGCGGAACAACTGCAAGGGTTTTTCAAGGGAGAGGATGGCGCGGCGTTCTGGGAGCTAACCCTGCTGGCCGGCCAATTGGAGAGCCTGGTGGGACAGGCGATCAATAGTGAGGAGCCCGCCGTGGTGGCCAAATACGCCTTCCGCCTCGGCCAAGCCTTCAACAATTTCTATCATCACTTCCACATCCTGAGCGAACCGGACCCGGCACGCCAACAATTCCTGCTCTACCTCGTCTACCTCGCGGAGCGCACCCTGACCCTCGCCACCGAACAGATGGGCATCGAGATTCCCGACCGCATGTGAGCGCGACGTGCCACGGGCGTCCCGCCCGTGAACAAACGTGCCACGGGCGTCCCGCCCGTGCCCGAGCATGGGCAAGATGCCCATGGCACATCTTACGCCACAAAATCCGTCAAAAGTTGCACCAGCGTGCGCACGCCGTGGCCCGTGGGCCCCTTGGCCCGGTAAGGTTTCTCCTCGTTGGACCAGCGGGTGCCCGCGATATCGAGATGCACCCAGGGGGTATCTCCGGCAAATTCCCCGATGAACATGGCGCCGGTAATCGCCCCCCCGTAACGCCCGCCGGTATTCGCCAGATCGGCGATCGAGCTCTTGTACAGATCCCGATAGTCGTCGTCGACGGGAAGTTGCCACATTTTCTCACCGGCCACGTGCGCGGCGGCCAGCACACGATTCACCCAGTCCTTGTTCCATCCGAAAACACCGCTGGTGAAGGCGCCGAGCGCAATCACGACAGCGCCAGTCAGCGTGGCTGCGTCAATAAGTACCGTGCAACCAAGCTGCTTCGCATAGGTCAGCGCATCGGCCAGTACCAGGCGGCCCTCGGCATCCGTATTGAGGATTTCGATGGTCTTTCCAGACATGGAAGTGATGACATCGCCGGGCTTGTATGCATTGCCACTGGGCATATTCTCCGTGGCAGGAATCAGCGCCGTGACGCGCACGCGCGGCTTGAGCTGGGCAATGGCCTGCATGACGCCGAGCATGGTGGCGCCGCCCGCCATGTCCGTTTTCATCTCGTGCATGTTCTCGCTGGGCTTGATGGAGATGCCGCCGCTATCAAAGGTAATTCCCTTCCCGATTAAGCCGATCACGGGCTGTTCCGGCGCGTCCTCCGGCGAGTAGCGGATGACGATCAATCTGGCAGGTTCCTGCTGGCTTCCCTGGGCCACCGCCCATAACGCCCCCATCTTGAGATCCTGGATTTCTTTAGGCCCTAGCACTTCACACGCCAGGCCGAAGCGCGTGGCCATCTCGCTTGCCCGCTCCGCCAGTTTCGCGGGCGTCATGAGATTGGAAGGCTCATTGACGAGCTCACGCGTGAAGTTTTGGGCCTCGCCCAGAATGCGCCCACGGTTAAGGGCAGATTCGGCATCAGCCGGCAGCGCATCACCGCCTGTCGCCAGCAAGAGGGTGTCAATTCCCTTCTCACCGTTGCGCTCGGTCCGGTAGCGATCTGCGTCATAATCGGCCAGCAGTGCCCCTTCTACAATGGCCGCCACCGCGCCCGGTTCCGTGGAACCAAGAATCCAGGTCAAATCTCGCACGCCACGCGAGCGCAAATTCCTGACCGCCGCCCCCACCAGATGACGAAGGTGCCCCTCGCAGAATTTTTCGCTCTTGCCGGCGCCCACCACCAGCAGCTTGGATGCGGCCATCCCCGCAGGCGAACGCAGGGGCGTGCATTCAAACGCCTTGCCGGTGAGCTCGCCTGCAGCTTGCAATTGCTCCAAGAGCTTGCGCGTTTCCGCCGGCAATCGCTCCACGGTGCCACTGGAGGCAGGGGCATCTTCGAAGCAATAGGCAACGAGAACTGAAGTGGTGAGCTGCGCAAGGGGTTCGGGCTGGAATGCAATCTTCACGGCTTAGTGCTCCTATGGGATCAATTTGACCATCGCAAAATCGGCTATTGGTGCCGGCGGCGATGCTCGTGTATATCCTGTTGCGCTTCACGGTCGATGGTGCGCTGCCGTGAGGTCTCGCGGTGATCGTAAACCTTTTTGCCCTTCGCCAGGGCAATCTCGCACTTGATCAGGTTCTTCTTCAGATAAACGCGGGTCGGAATGAGCGTGAATCCCTTTTCTTGAACCCGCCCCGCCAGCTTATCAAGTTCCTGCCGGTGGAGCAGAAGACGCCGGTCGCGCAGCGGGTCGTGATTGGCGTAACTCCCCGCCGTATACGGGCTGATGTGGCAATCGATCAGCCAGGCCTGGCCTTTTAGCACGTCCACATAACTATCTTTGAGATTGATCTTCCCGTCGCGAACCGACTTTACTTCCGTTCCGGTCAACTCCACCCCCGCCTCGAAACGTTCCAGCAGATGGTACAAATGTTGCGCCTGCCGGTTGACGGCAAACTGCTTCGGAGCGGGCTTGGACGGCTTGGACATAGTACCGATAAGCGTAAACATCTATTCGGATATAGATAATTTTAACACAGGGGCTATGACCGGTTCATACACAGAGCCCGAATTACTTTTCGGATGACACGATGTAGTCTTTGAAGTAGCTCGTGCTGTCAGTCTTCGACCAGAGTCCAATCCGGCCCGCCACGGGAGGACGGAGAACGGGATTATTCGCCGGAAACAGGTCCGGGTTCGGAGTTGAGCCGTTGCGCCTCGGCGCGGGTTGGGAGCCCAGAGTGTATTCGAGCGCGAGTGCGCCATCCAACCACGCGCGGAAGTTCGCGCCGGAGACCGACATCTTCAACTCATGCCAGGCATTCCGGTCGAGCAGGAACGGTCTGGCTCGATCACTGAATTTTATATTACGACGGATGCCATTATGGAATTCCCACAGGGCTACGTTGTTCTCCGTATCATTGTAACGAACCGCCAGCCAGTCGCCGGTTTCCTTGACGTTGAACAAGATTCCGGAGCAGCGATCGGCCTCGCCGGCAATCGTCTTGAACTTCATGCTGATGGTTCCGTCGGAAAAGTTCTCCACACCTTTCAGCAGCGCCACCGGGTAATAAGCAAACTGTTTTGCATTGTCCATCAACTCTTCATTGGAAGTGCCATACAGTTTGCGAGCGGATTCGATCAGTAGCTTGGTGGGATTGTCCTTGCTCCCCACCCAGGGCCGCCCATCCACCATGATGACGTTATCGCCGCCGTCCTTCGTCACAATCCAGGTTCCGACAATAGGTTCAAAGGTGCTGGGAGCTGAGTTGGGTTTTTCCTTGCGGAGATCAACCTTGAGGTCTATTGCGCTCAGCGGTATCACCAATGCGGCCACCAGCACTATGGCGGCAATGAGTTGTTTCGTTGTCTTCACGCCTTCCTCCCATGCGAAATGAATCCAAGAATAATGATGAGTCCTGGCCAGACTAAATAAAACACCACCGCCGCGCCATGGGGAGGCACAGCCAGCGGGTGCCCGCGAAAAACGTCCTCGGACATTTCCTCCGGCGGTTTCAGTCCGGCGAGCTCATCGATCGTCGCCAGAACTGCTTCCTCCGTCGTCGCGCGGCTCATCAGGCTGCGACCGTTCAGCTTATACCAGATTTCTCCATAATGGGGGTTGGTTTGCTCGAAAAGCCCGATCGAGGTCGCAGAGACATAGCTGATTTCCACGGTCGGCATGATGCGGCGCAGCTTGGAAAACACGCGATGCTCCAAGTCGACCCGCCGGGGATCTTCCGGGGCAAGATGAGCTTCAATCTCGAGTGGGTTATGAATCTGCCGCAACGCCTGTTCGTCTGCCTGGGAGAACGAATTCATCCGGTTTTCAGATGTGTCCCAACTGGGGCGTGCCAACCGGCAGAGGAGGATGAAGGCCACCGTCAGCACAACGACCGCCAGCGACTCCGCGATCCGGCGCCGAACGGCCACGCCCAGACGCATCCAAATCCCTCCCAGGGTCAGTCCTGCAACAATTAAGGTCACTGCGGCCAGCACCACATCCAAACGCACCAGACCGTGCTGGAATTGCGCCACCATGGCGGTGGGAGTGTACTCAACTGCGCGCTCCCAGAAGCCGCCGTGGACGGCAGCGATGAAACTGATGATCCAGGTTCCAACCGTAATCGCCAGCGTTAGAATCGCCGCGGTGGAAGGATGCTCGGCCAAGGAAGCCGCCGCGACAGCGAGCGCAATGGTCAGGCCGGCATTCAACATATGTCCCGCCAACACCGTGGCGAGTTCGGGCCAGTATAAAGTGCCGCCGTAGCTCCGCCACAGCACCACAGCTAGCGCCGGCGCGGCGAGGGCGAGGAGCCATCCCGCCAACAACACCAGCGCCTTGGCAGCGATACGCGCGAAGGCAGACATGGGGTGCTGAATTTCCAGCTTAAGCGCTCCGCTTTGGCGGTCGCCGGACACTACTCGGATGGCCACAAAGGGGAGCAGAAACGCCGCCGCCACTTCGCAGGCGCTGAACGTGGGCGCCCAGATTCCCACCAGAGGCGAAAACGCTTCCCCCACGCCACCTGCCGTTCCTCCCCAGCCGCTCGCCTCTGCGTAAGTGCGCACGGCACTGATAAAGGACACGCCCACCAGCGGTCCCATGAGGAATACCAGCACCCACCACGGCCATGAACTGACGAGCTCGCGCCATTCTTTTTGAACCAGCCACATCCACGGGCTCTCAGGTGAGCGCAAGGAAAATCTCCTCAAGATCTTGTGCGGGTGCGTGCCCCAGCCGGCTGTTCGCGGCCTCCCTTAGTTCCTCCAATGTTCCTTCGGCCACCAGGTCCCCGCTGCTCAGCAACACAAAACGGTCGCAAATGCGCGCGGCATCGGCAATCTGGTGGATGGACAAAACCAGCGTTCGACCGGTGGATACCTGCTTACGGAGAGTTCCTTCCAGCTCCCGGCTTTGCCTCAAATCCAATCCTTCAAACGGTTCGTCGATCAGGATAACGGGCTGCGGAGCAAGCAGGGCGATCGCCAGTAACACCCGCTTGCACTGTCCCTTTGAAAGGGCGCCCACAGTCCTCCGCAGCAGCGGGTCCAAATTCAAATCGCGAGCGACCTCGGGATACAGATCGCGCCTTCCGCCGAAAAAGCCCAGCATAAAATCCATCGCCCATTGAACTGGCTGGTTCGGCCAAGGGGCGATGCCGTCCGGGACGTAAAAGAGAATCGCGGATCGGCTGTGCCGACTGCTTCGCAAGTTTTCAAAAGAAACCTCGCCGGAATCGGCTGCTTGAACGCCCGCGATACATTCCAGCAGCGATGTTTTGCCCGCGCCATTGGGACCAATGACGCCGAGGATTTCTCCAGATCGGATCGTAAACCCCACGTCGCGGATGGCCGTGATGCGTCCGTAGCTCTTGGTCATGCCGCTAACGGAAGCTAAGATTTTGGTTTCCATAAGGCCAGGACCATGCTGGGGACTAGTGTTCAGAAGAGCAACTCGACGGAGAACTGGATTTCGCGAGCGGGAAGTTGGTTTGTGATGCCGGCGTTGGGCTGACCGAAGCCCACCCCCGCGCTGGTTCCGTTGCCATACGTAGCACTATAGCCGACGAAATTGGCGTGGTTGAAAACGTTGAAGGCTTCCGCCCGCAGGTTAAGTTTCAAATCTTCCCTGCCCAAACCGATCGGGCGCTCCACAAATGGCGATATGTCGTAGATCGGCCGCCCGTGCCCGGCGTTGCGCGCGATGACCGCGCCGTTGATGACCGGACGATCGGTTTCCGCCCCCGTGTCACCGCCATTCGTGGAGCCGGTAACGATGTTGTACGGCAAACCCGAAGCCAACGTGCCTACACCGCCCAGCCGAAACGAAAAAGGCGCGGTGTAAATGCCGCTCAACACGAACCGATTCCTCTGATCGTAAATGGCGTTGCCCACCTCGGCAGCACCGGTCACCCTTGGATCATTGGGATTCTGGCTGGGAATATCCGGATCGACGTTGTCGATGGCGTGTGACCATGTGTAGCTGGCCAACATGGAAACGCCGCGCCGGAAGCGCCGGCTGAGGCTCACGTCCAGGGCATCATATTTCGCAAACCCATCATTGACGTCGCTCTGGATCACACTGTAAGGCGGCTGCGGACTCGTGGCCTTGGCCGTATTGCAGGTGGTTCCGGCCTGGGTGTACCAATAAATCCAATAGGGCCGCGTGCAGTTGGCCGCTTGCGCGGTCCGCGTCTGGCCCTGCGCCGTGCGCACAAATGAAGTTGGCGGATCGACGTCCAACGGCCGGTTGATCCGGAGAGTGTGCGACCCGACATAATCCACATTCAGCACCCAGCCCGGTTTCAGTTCGCGCTCGACGCCGAGCGTCCATTGCTCCGTGTAAGGGCTTAGGAGGGCGTTCTGATAGCCGAGCAACGTCGAGGTGGGAAAGAATTGATTGAGGTAGCTGCTATCGCCAGGCCGCACGTAGAGACTGAGCACCGGGGCCACCGCTCCCGGCGGAAATGCGGGCAGCGGCGCCGCTGAAACGCTGGAGGGAAATCCCACTTGCGCGGGCCCCGCCGTATAGTTGAAAACGCCCGTGGGACCGGACAACGCATAATTCGCGGCGTTATTATCCACAATCTGTGAGTAGTAAATACCGAAGCCGCCACGAACCACTGTTTTGCCTTCACCCCTCACGTTGTAAGCGAAACCGATGCGCGGGGCAAAACCTCTATCAAAATCCGTAAACGTCTGCCGCTCGTAGCGCAGGCCGAGATTCACCGTCAGGTCGTGACGCAGTTTGTAGTCATCCTGTACGAACATCGAGAAAAGTGTGTCATCCACCGTATATTGCGCGTTGCCGTAACTCTGCGTATACGATGCGACGTTACTGATGTTATCCAGGTATGAGGAACCCTCGCAAACGGTTAAGGCAAGCGTGCAGGTGTTGTACGTGAACTGGCCCAGGTACATCGGGCCCCCAAACTCTTTGCTGTTTCCGCCGTTATGCGCCTCGATGACATCGCCGCCGAAAGTGATGGTGTGGCGCGAGCGCATCGCGGAAACCACATCGTTCACCTCGTATTGATGATTCAGCAGCAGTGCGGATTGCGAAGTGCCGGAGGTGAACGTTCCGCCGGTGGAGATGGGAACGACAAATTGCGTGCCATAAACCACCGGATCGAACTCTGTAATAGGCGAAGCGAGTTGAAATTGCAGGCGAATGTTGTTGATCAGGGTAGGGCTTAACACCGCGGTTTCACCCAACACCGCATCATAAGTGCGCTTGCGGAAGATGCGGTCAACGCTGGGCAAGCTGTTGCCGCCGACCGTGCCATTGGGGTTGGTGTCGTAAAACCTGTCGAGATTTCCGCGGAAAAACAGGTTATTGCCCGCATTAAGCTGATGGTCCACGCGCAACAGGCCGAGCCAGTCTTGATAGTGGCCGACGAAATTTCCCGGCGCAACGGGCGAGATGACGGGCGATGTCCGGCTCTGCCAGCTATATTCGCTCTGCGCGAAGAATTGCGTGTGGCCACCATGGCCGAGAGGCCCGGAAATGCCCGCCGCGCCCTGGCCCAGCGTGTCATTGGTGATTTGATTCCCGCTGGTCGCCGTGGTGGAAGTGAATCCGGAGAGCCGCGCCTCGGTGTCCGAAGGGCGTCCTAAAGCCAGCACGCTGCCGTGAAATTCATTCCCTCCCCTTTGCGTTACGATGTTGATGACGCTTCCCGCCGTAAAGCCATACTGGGCCGAAAACGCGTTGGTGAGCACATCCATTTCCTGCACGGTATCGACGCCGAAATTGGTGAAGATGGTTTGGCGGCCCCAGGCATCATCGGCGTTCACGCCATCCACCTCGAACCAGGCCTGACGCCGCCCGGTGCCGTTGGTGGTGAACAGATCCTGGTTCATGAACACGTCACCCTGATTGATGGCCGGACGGTTGGCCGAACTCAGCAGCGGCAGGTAAGTGATTCGCCGGTTGATTAAGGGCGTCGTTTCGATTTGCGGGGCGCTCAGGGTGGATCCCAATTCCGGCTCGTCCGCGCGCACACCGCCGGCCTCTCCCGTGACAGTCACTTTCGTCTGGCCGCCTGCAATGGCAAGTTCCAGGTTCACCTCGGCCGTGGTTCCCGCAGCCAGAGTGATATCGCTGAGCGTTCGCTCCCCGAAGCCCTCCTTTCGCGCCGTTAGACGATACGTGCCCGCGATGGATAGACCGCCGAGAGAGAATCCACCGGACGTGTCCGTCTGCGTGCTGCGTTTGAATCCGGTGATGGAATTGGCCGCGGTCACCTGCACGCCGGGAATCGCCGCATGGCTCTGGTCCGTAATGCGCCCATGGATGGTGGCCGTATCCGGCGTTTGCCCGCGCAAAAGTCCGGCGCTTAAGGGAAAGCTCAAAAGAAAAATTATAAGGACAACCCTTGCAGTTCGAAGCATCGATCCTCCGGCAAGTCAGGTTAGCTGCTTATCTTCTCAAAGCTTCAGCACCGGTGGCCCTTACTCCTCATCCTGCGACTCGGACGCGGGCTCGGCTTCAGCCTTCAGTTTGATTACGGTAAGTCCGGCTCCGCTCAATTGGCGGTTGAGCGCGGGAATGTCCGTTGACTTGACCACCTTCCAGCGCGCCATCACCGCCGCATCGTCTTTCTCGGCGGCAGCGTACGCCGCAATTTGCGTTGCCGTGGGGGCGGCATCGGAGCCGACAATCCCACCGTAGAGTCCGCCGATTTCACCCGACACGCGGGAAAGTGTGGGCTCCGAAGAGGGTGGGGCGGAAAATCTTCCGCGGCCCCCCCCTCCGCCTGCGAGCGCCGTCACCTTCTTGCGCAGTGCGCCCACGGCATCCGCCACCGGCCCGCTCGCCTGCTTGGCAAGTTCTTCGAGCTGATGATCAAGAGCGCGCGCTTCGGCCTGCGCATCGAAACTCTCATTCATCATCGCGGCCAGATGGGATGCCATCTCATACTGTTGCCGTAGACCCGCAGCGGGCGTCGTCACGCGCGGGTCCATCACCACGTTGAGCGGCGCGGTCAGTGTCTTGCCGCCTGCGGTGAGCCGGACGGTGTAGCGCCCCGGCAGCACGGCCGGCCCCAGCGGCTCGCGCGGCGTGTCGTGCGGAACAGCGGATATGGGATAGCCGTAACTCGACGATTCCGGCGGGGTCTCGTGCAGGTCCCACACCCAGCGATGCATACCCGGCGCGCTGGAGAGGGTGGCCGGCATGCGGACCCAGTAGGTTGGTATGGTCAGGGTCTCGCGCAGCGACTCCAGCGTGAACGGCGGTTTGTCGCTGCTCGAGTAGCGGCGTAGGCGCTTGCCCGATGCGTCCAGGATTTCGATGCTGACAGGACCCGTTACACCCGCACCGAGAGCGTAGTCGATCACGGCGCCGTCGGGAGGATTCTGGCCCGCAGGCTCGTCAGGAGGCAGAGGCGTGTCAGTGTAAGTGTCGCGCCGGACGCGATAAGCAGAGGCGGGTTTGAACAGGTAAACGTCTGCGTTCGCCGCCGCGGCCAACTGGCGAAGTGGCGTGATGTCGTCAAGTACCCAGAACGACCGGCCGTGCGTGCCCACCAGCAGGTCATCATTATGAATCCACAGGTCGCGCATGGAAGTGTGCGGCAGGTTCAGTTCGAGAGACTGCCAATGGTCGCCCGCGTCGAACGACACCCACACCGAGTTCTCAGTACCGGCAAACAGCAGGCCCTTCGCTATGGGGTCCTCGCGGACGGTGTCCACCGGACCCACATCCACCAGGCCCGAGACTATCTTCTGCCACGTTTTGCCCCCGTCGTGCGTGCGGTAGATATAAGGGTGCAAATCGTCAATCCGGAATCGGCTGACCGAAGCGAACGCGGTGTCATTATCGAAATGCGAGGCAGAGATCTGCGTCACCTTGCTCCACGGCGTTAACTCCGGGGGCGTGATGTTGGTCCACTTTTTGCCGCCATCGCGCGTGATCCAAATCTGACCGTCGTCGGTGCCGGCCCAGAGCGTGTTGATGTCCTTGAACGACGGCGCCAGGGCATAAATGACGCCGCGAACCTTGGCCGCGTTTTGGTCTTTTGCGGCCAAGTCTCCCAGGCTCGCGGGGATGCCAGGTTGAGCCCGGGTGAGGTCGGGACTTATGGTTTGCCACGACACGCCCCCATCCCGGGTCTCGAAGAGCACGTTGGCGGCAAAGTAGAGAATGTGCGGGTCGACGGGCGAAAAAATAATCGGTTCGGTGCGGTCGGTGCGGTAATTGCCGCCGCGGAGGGCGAGAGGCGATACGTTCTGCACCTGTCCGGTGACCCAGTCGAACTTTGACACGTCACTGCGGCCCGCCCCGTAAACGATGCGCGGATGAAGCGGGTCAGGTGCGACGTAACCGTATTCGATGACGCCCACCGGGTGCCACTCGCGGAAAGTGATTTCGCCGTCGTTGCCGCGGCTGGCGGTCCCTGCGGAGCCGCTCTCCTGCTGGCCGCCGTAAACGCGATAAGGAAACTCGTTATCGGTGATGACGTGGTAGAACTGCGCGGTCGGTTGGTTGTACCAGGAACTCCACGTTTCCCCACCGTTCACGGTGATGATGGCGCCCTGATCGCTCACCAGCAGAATAATGTTGGGGTTGTCAGGATTAATCCAGATGTTCTGGTAGTCGTCGCCGCCCGGCGCGCCGCGAATACCCGTCCACGTCTTGCCGCCGTCATTCGAGCGCCAGGTGACGATGCTGGTGGTGTAGACCACGTCGGGATTTTTCGGGTCCACCCTGGGTACTGCCAAATCGCCGCCGCCGATGCGCATCGCCGGACGCGCGTCGGTGGTGATTTGGGTCCAATGCGCACCGGCGTCATCGGAACGGTAGATGCGCGTCCCGCGGGTCACGGCCAGGCTCGAATAGACTCGCTGCGGGTTGCTCGGCGCGATGGCCACATATGCCTGCACCACGTCCTCAGGCAAGCCGCCACCGAGTTTATTCCACGTGTTGCCGCCGTCTGTGGACTTGAAGATCCCGCCGCCCGCGCCGCCATACGAATTCCCGTCCTCCCAGGGCCCCTGTCGCGCGCGCCACAGGCACGCATAGAGCACATCGGGATTTTGAGGGTCCATCTCGATGTCGGACGCGCCGGTGTTCTCATCCTGGGAGAGAACCTTCTGCCACGTCTGGCCGCCATCGGTGGAGCGATAAACGCCGCGCTCCTCGTTGGGGCCATAAGGATGGCCGAGTACCGCCGCAAACACGCGGCTGGGGTCACGAGGATCAACGGCGAGCGCGGGAATCTGCTGCCCGTCGCGCAGGCCAAGGTGGGTCCAGGTCTTGCCGCCGTCGGTGGACTTGTAGATTCCATCCCCGACGGAGAGATCCGGCCGCTGCAAGCCCTCGCCACTCGCCACGTAAATAGTATTGGGATCAGAGGGGGCGACGGCGATGGCTCCCACCGACTGGGTCGGTTGATCGTCGAATATGGGGTTCCAGGTGCGGCCGTAATCGTTCGACTTCCAAACGCCGCCGTTAACCTGCGCCATGTAAAAAACGTTAGGTTGGCCGGGCACACCGGCGACTGCGCGCGTCCTCCCGCCGCGGAACGGGCCGATCATGCGCCAGCGCATCTCCTGAAAGAGCGTCGGTGAGTACTGCTGCGCGCCCGCCCAAGTCGCGACCGCGCACAAGGCAAGAACGCTAAGAATAAGACAGCGGCATCGATTCATCAGAACCTCCGGTGAAAGCGTACTAGTGTACCGTCCCGGCTGGGATTTTCCAATTGGGAGATCGGTTCACGAACCGTCCTACTCCTTGCGTATCGCGCGCAAATCGATCCCCAACTGCTGACACTTCTTATACAGGTAGCTGCGCTCCAGGCCCAAAGCGCGCGCGGTCTGGGTGATGTGGTTCTGGTGGCGGCGCAGTTCGGCGAGGATGGTCTGGCGCTCGAAGGCCTCAACGCGCTGGGCGAGCGTGCCGGCCGCGGGCAAGTCCGCAGCTCCCGGGCTTGCACTGGTCTGGGGCGGCAGCGCAGCGAGCACCGTGGTTACGTCCACGGAGTCACCCGTCGCGAGCAGCAGCAACCGCTCCACCATGTTGCGCAACTCGCGGACGTTGCCCCGCCAGGTGTACCGCTTCAGCTCGTCGATGGCCTCGCTCGCGAACGCGGTGGGCTTCCAACCGTTCTGTGCGGCCACTTGGCGCGCGAAATGATCCACCAGTGCCGGGATGTCTTCCTGACGATCGCGGAGTGGAGGGAGGAAGAGCGGGAAGACGTACACGCGGTGGTAGAGGTCCTCGCGGAATTTCCCCTGCCGGATCAGCTCTTCCAGGTTGCGATGCGTGGCCACCACGATGCGCACATCGACGGCAATGGGCCGGTCGCCGCCCACGCGCTCGATTTCACCTTCTTCAAGTACGCGCAGGAGCTTGGCCTGCATGGGCAGAGGCATATCGCCGATCTCGTCGAGAAATAGAGTCCCCCGCTGCGCCTGCTCAAACTTGCCCGTGTGGCGCGCCCCTGCCCCCGTGAAGGCGCCCTTCTCATGTCCGAAGAGTTCGGATTCGATCAGTTCCGCCGGAACCGCAGCGCAGTTAAGAGTAACGAAGGGGCCGGCGTGGCGCGGGCTGCGCTCATGCAGCGTGCGCGCAATCAGCTCCTTCCCCGTGCCGGTTTCACCCAGGATGCACACCCGGGTCTCACTGGCGGCGACGCGCTCAATCTGCGCCATAACGCGGCGCATCGCTTCACCTGACCACACAATCTCGTGCTTGCCCAGGCGTCCGAGCAGTTGTTCGTTTTCCTCCTGCAAGCGTTTGAGGCGGAGAACGTTTTCCACCGTCAGGAGAAGCTTCTCGGTCGAAAGCGGCTTTTCGAGGAAATCCACGGCGCCAAGGCGAGTGGCGCGCACCGCCATCTCAATGTGCGCCTGCCCGGAAATCATCACCACCGGCGTGGGCAGTTCCATATTCTTCAGGTCTTCGAGAAGCGAGAGGCCATCTTTTTCGGGCATGACCACGTCAGAAAGAATCATGTCGAACGGTTGAGATTTGACCAGCTCCAGGGCGCGGAGGGCGGAGTCGCAAACGGTGGCTTCGTACCCCGCCAGGCGGAACGCCCGCGCCAGCGAAGCCAGCGTATTCGCTTCATCATCGACAATCAGCAAATGACCTTTGGCAGTCATGATGGATCCTTCCAGGGAATCAGCTCCACGGGATTGCGCTCATAGCGCAGCCAATTCCCCCGCCACACGCCGTCTTCGTGCCGGATCAGGCGGCACGTCACGGACTGATCCCCAAGAATCTCCAGAACGGAGGTGGCGCCTTCCGGAACCAACCGCCACTTTCTCTCCTGATCCGAACTGCCATAGCCGATCCGTTGATCGGGAAGAAACTCCAGCATCCGTTCGTGATCGGAAATCCGGACATAGCGAAACCATTGAGTGGCAGCGGGGGACTGATAATCTTCCGGGGGCCGCAACTCAAGCGTTGAAACCCGGCCATCCCAGAGCGTGGCAAGTTCGTCCAGAAATTCGAAACACTCCTTTTCGTGCGCGAAGCCCGGATAGTGGGGGTTTTTTCCGAACAGAATGAACTTCGGCCAATTTCGGTGTTGGAGAATCACTCGGCCATCGAAATCCCGCTGCCCCAATACAATGCCGATATAGAAGAAAAGGGGGTCTCGATGCGCCGCCGCCATTACTTGCGGCGCGTGCGGCACCATGCTGTAGGGCTGATGGAGCATGCGCCAGGCCATGTGAAACGTGTCCTTGTCGCCGTTTACATGCTGATAGTAAAAATCGGCGTGCTCGTTCATGTGCATCGTAAGCAGCAGAGCTTTCCAGCAGCGCTCCTTATCAAGCACCATCTGGCCCGACTCGAACGACGGCTCGTCGCGGTAGGGCACCCGGCAAATCTCCCAGATGGGCGACTCTGCTGGGATGGGGTGCAGATCCGGCCAGAAAATGGCGCCGGTCTCGCGGTAGGGCGCCGCCTCCAACAGCCACGCGGGGTCGACCACGGGAACGTTGTCCGCATCCAGAAACAGCACCTCCTGAAACCGGCTGTGGAGGATGGCGAACGGCTTCAGCGCCCAGCGGTGGGAGGGTGGGTGCGCCGACTCGATGGCGCACGCGTCAATCACTTCCACGTTGTGCCGCTCCAGGAGCGCACGCATTAGCGGATCAATTTCCGCGGCGCCCCGGTGCCACACCTGTATCGGCAAATCCGTCTTGACGACATCGCGAAGCACCCTGACCAGGACCCAGGCGCAGGTAAAGTAGCGCGGCCCTCCCGCGCAAGTCACAATCCCGCGTCCCTGGAAGCGATGGGCCGGGTACGGCGCCACACGCTCCATCGCCTGGTCCTGCAACCGGTGATATTCGGAATAGGTTTCCACGTTAAGTTGTGGCGTGGGCATCCTGCCCGCTGTGGCGTGGGCATCCTGCCCGCGCGATTTGCGGGAGCGTCCCGCTCCCGCCACCGTTTGTAGCATGGCCATCCTGGCCATGCCCCTGCACGGGCGGGACGCCCGTGGCACGCCGCTCCCGCGCGCGGCTCGCCTGCATTCAGCGTATGTTATACTCACAAGACGATGCGCCGCCGAGGTGAAAACACCCCGAAAGTTCAATATATTACTCCACGCCAGTTGAGGCCGGTGGAAGTTTCGCCCCGCCCGACCCCGACGCGGATTTCCGATGTGGTTCGACTGCTGCTCACCCCGCGCCGCGGTTCCGCTGCGGAACCGGCGGTTCGTCCCGGCACCGTCCTGATCCTAACGCCGTTAAAAAACGCCGCGGCCCACCTCGAGGGATATTGCCAGCTCTTGCGCCAGCTCACGTATCCGCATGGCGCGATTTCACTTGGCTTCCTGGAAAGTGACAGTTCCGATGAGACTTTGCCGGCGTTGTCGCGCCACGTCCGCAGTCTGCGCAAAGAGTTTCGCCGGGCAAACTTCTGGAAAAAGGATTTCAATTACCAGGTTCCAGCCGGCATCCACCGCGGCGCTGAGCCGATTCAGAGGGAGCGCCGCGCGATTCTGGCCAAAAGCCGCAACCACCTGCTGGCCCACGCGCTCGACGACGAGGAATGGGTGCTCTGGCTGGACGTCGACGTGATCGAGTATCCGCCCGACATCATTGAGCGCCTGCTGGCAACAGGAAAGGACCTCCTCCAGCCGCACTGCGTGTTGGACTACGGCGGCCCCACCTTCGACAAGAATGGGTGGCGCGACCATGGACGCCTGCACCTGGATGATTTGCGCTCGGAAGGCGACCTGGTGGAGCTCGACGCCGTCGGGGGCACGATGCTTCTGGTGCGCGCCGACCTGCATCGCGATGGGCTGGTCTTCCCCGCGTTCCCTTACGGCCTGCGCAACCCGCGCATCCGCGGAGAGCAGGGCGAACTGGAGACCGAAGGGCTGGGAATGATGGCCCATGACATGGGGCATCGCTGTTGGGGGATGCCAAACTTGGAAATTCGTCACGGGCGATGGTGATGTCCGAGAAACACCGCCTCCTCTATATCAGTCCGGTAATTCCCGCCCTGACCGGCAATGGCCTGGCCATGCGGGCCGGCACAGTGCTGGAAGTTCTGGCGCGGCGCTACGACGTCCACTTGCTGGTGGTTCCCCTTTACGCGGCCGTCACCCCGTCCATCCCTGGAACTTTCGAGAACCTCTGCCGAGGCGCGGCGATTCTCTCACCTCGACCGCAGCGGCAAGGATGGCTGCGCCACACGCGTTTTTGGGAAGATATCCGGTTCGATGTGGTGCACGTCTTTCGCCTGGCAACTGTACCGTTCAGCGAGCCCTATCTCGGTGGCTTCTTCCGGCGGCCGCAGCGGCATCTCGATCTGGACGACATCGAATCGCTGACCTGCCGGCGCCTTGCCGCGCTCTATCGCCAGAACGGCGTTGACGCTATGGCCGCGCATGAGGAGTCGGAAGCCGCCCGCGTGGAGAGCCTGGAGAATGAAGCCTTCCGACGCTTCGACCGCGTATACGTCTGCTCCGCCTCGGATCGGGACAAGCTTGCCGGGCGCACGCAAGCTCAGGTCTGCGTGCTGCCCAACGGCGTCCGCCTGCCAACGGGCGTTCCCGCCCGGACGGCGGACGGCGTCTTCACGTTTCTGTTCGTCGGGACGCTCGGCTACTATCCCAATGAGGATGCGGTCCGCTACCTGTGCGCCGAAATCGTTCCCCGGATTCGGGAACTCGCCGGCAGCGGCTTCGTGGCGAATATCGCCGGCACGGGCGCTTCGGAATCGCTTCGCCAAGCCATGAGCGTGCCGCAGGTCCGCTTTCTCGGCGCTGTCGCGGACCTTCCAGCCTGGTATGCACTGGCGGATGCCATCGTGGCGCCCATCCGTGCGGGCGGAGGTACACGCATCAAAATTCTCGAAGCGTTCAGCTATCAAAGGCCGGTGGTGGCCACGTCGGTGGCGACGGAAGGGATCGAAGCGCGCGCCGAAGAGCACGTCGTTATCGGCGATACGCCCGCGGACTTTGCCCAACAATGCGCCCGCCTCATGTCTGAAGGCGAATTGCGCGACCGGCTGACGCGGAATGCGTTTGCATTGCTGGAACAATCGTACACAATCGAAGCGCTGGGGCGCTGGATGAGGTGAAGCGCCCGTAGCGGCCCCCGGATTGCCCCCCTTCGGGTTGCCCCCAGTCGTATTGCCCCCCTTTCGGATTGCGCAGAGCGAAGCTCTGCGAATCGGCAGCCGCGAATCGACGGCGAAGCCCCGACCGCAGAGCTGCGCTCTGCGCAATCCGGCTGCGTGGTTGAAATTCGTGGCATTTGCGTGGTAAGAGCCGCGGACCCCAAAGGCGGGGGACGCGCTACGGTGCCCACAGGATCGAAGATCCAGATCCTCATTTGGCGGCAATCAGCAGTTCCTGTTGAAGCTCGCGATAAACTTTCAGGGCGAATTCGGGCAGCAGGTCCTCGGGCTGGCGGGTGTGCAGAGTGCGTTGCTTCAGGTCATCTTCAAGGGTGCGGCCATCGTGCTGGTGGGTCCAGACGTGGCCGCGGTCGAGCGTGGATCCCCGGTGCCGCACCGCGAGAAAACATTCCAGCGCCTGCACCGGAAGGACTGTACCTCCCCAGCGGAGCTGGTCCAAATAGAACCAGACGTCCTCGTCCTGAAACAGCGGGCGGAACTGGCGCATTTCCCAGGCATCGCGGGTGAACATCAGGGTGGCGCCCGGAGCGTTGGTCCGATGCGATTGCCGGATCTCCCATTGGGCCACATCGAAAAACAGGAACGGCACCAGGAACGCGCTGGTGGGGCGGCAGACTTGCGCGTGGCTCTCCAGCACCGCCGCCGCCATTTTTTCGATGAAGTCGGGAGCGTACCAGTCGTCATCGTCCATCTTCTGGCAGAGCGCGCCGCCGGCCTGCTCCACGCCCGCGTTCAGCTTGGTTCCCAGCGGCGTGCCGGGCCCCATGCGGATGAGGCGCCCCTCCAGGGCTTCGATGGCCTCGCGGTCGGCGGGGAACAGTTCGCCATCGTCCACCACAATCAGCTCGCGCCGCGGATAGGTCTGATAGCGGTAATAGCGCAGGGCCAGGGTCAGCAAGCGCGGCCGGTCACGCGTGGTGAGGATCACGGAGACCAGGGGCGCCGCGTCGTCGGACAAATTGTCTGCGGCCATATTGTCTGTGAGCATAAGGTTAGCCATGCGGCGTAGGAGCCGCGCGCGCGGTTGAAAACGGCCAGAAGCCTCTTGTTATCGGGTCAAGCTCACTGAGTATTTCCACTAGGCGTCGCGTCGCATTTTCCCAGGTGAAGCTATTCCGAATCCGCAATTGCGCGGTGGGCATTCCCGCGTCGCGGCCCTCAATCGCCGCGCAGATGTGGGCGGCGGCCTCGTCTTCGTTCGGCTCCCACCAGCAGGCGTTTTTAAACAGCGCCCCGGTGGCACGATCACCTGTCCAGTGGACGGGAACCTCCCGGCTGCTGATCAGGCTGGCAACCGACGAATCCAGATAGCTGGTGTAGGCGCTGTGCTTGGGAACGATGAGGCGCAGACCGCACGCCGCGGCCTCCATGGCCGGCTGGTCCCAACCTTCCCCAAACGACATGCTGCAATAGTGAGTGGCCGTGGAAAAGAGGCGGGGCATTTCGGAATCGGCATACAAATCGGGCAGGAAATGAACGGGCGCCGCTTCCGCCAGCGTCTTGCCCGATTCCACGCGCAGACCCGCAATCTCCGCGCGAAAGCGGTTCCACTGTTCGGCGCTGTTACACCCCAGCTTGACGATGAGAGCCGCATCGTCTCCCGGATTTGTGGCTTTTATCCAGGTGCGCAGCAGGCCCGCAACATTCTTGCGGGGGCTGAGCTCTGAGATGTTGAGAAAACGCACGCCGTACCGAGCGATGGGGACGCCGTTGGTCAATTGCAACGGCAGTGGCTGTGCAGCGCCGTTAAAGACTTGGGGATTGACGCCCAGCGGGCACAGTTTGATTCGCTCCTCCGGCATTCCCCCCGCGATCCATGCCGCGCGGCTGGACTCCGTGGGCACGATCACCAGGTCGTGCTCCCGGTTCCGCGCCACCCACGCCGCCGGGGCCCGAGTAGCTTCGAACATCGTGTAATTCACATTTCGCCGCCCGGCGTGCGGTTGCACCTGGTGAGGCATGCAGAAGTGGAGCACCGTAGTCGCGCCCGTCGGTTTGCCCAGAGTCTCAAACCAGGGATCGCGCAGGGCGGGGGGAAGTTTGCGCGGGCTCCACTGCGGCAAATCGAGCAGGCGCACAGAGACACCCTGGCGCACGATTTCGCGAACGAACTCGCGCACGTGGTGATCGTATCCCGTGACGCCCCGGAAGGGGCCACACACCGTCAATGCCCGCATCACACCTTATGGCGCCAAGCCGGGCTAAGTACGGTATACCGGGACGCAAGTGTAGGGGCTGCCGTTGACGCTAATCACCCCGGTGCCGTTGATGCCGAGCCCCCCGTTGATACCGATTCCTCCGCCGCAATTCAGCGTAACGTCGGCGCAGTAACCCTCAGCGCACGAGTCCGAAGCCTGCAAACAGTACTCCTTGAAGGTTTCGGCCTGCTCATGACAGAAGTCTCGGCACCGACGCTCATGCTGATCCAGGTCATCCGCGTAAGCTTTGCGCCCCGTCAAAGCCGCCACCACACCAAGACCACTCACGAACTGCCAAATGGCCTTGCGGCGCGACATCCCGCCTGCCAGGTTCCTGGCAAGCTGATCCAGTGATTTGCTCATGAAATGCTCTCCCTTCGATTACGATTCACGATCCGGCCCGAACGCTTGCCTCCCGGCGTGTTCCCGCCAACGCCAGAATTTTGTTTCCGCCCACTGCTACGTCCTCAACCAGTACACCATCCCCACCCACCAAGTACCCAATCGGGGTGGCAAACATGCCGTAAGCACGCGAGATTTCCCAACTCCGCTGCAATACCATGGAAAGGGTAAGCCCGAGCTTCTGCGCCTTGTCGCGGTTCGCCTGGGGATCTCCCCGTCCGATCACCAGCACCCGAAGATCCCTGGATTTCCGGTGAATCTCCTCCAGCCTGGGCAGGAGCTCATTGCAGGGCCGGCAGTGGGGATCTGAAAACACCAGCAGCAGCGGCCGGCCGCGGAACGAACTCAGTGAGACTTCGCTTCCGTCGAGTGCCGGCAGGTTGAATTCCGGAGCCTTGGTGCCGGCCTTGAGCCCGTCGCGGTTGATCCGGCTGGAGGCCAGAGAGGGATGGGACCGGGCTCGCGAATGGCCGTTCGACGGAGCGTCCTCAGCCCGGCCTGGATCGCGGAGCAGCCGCAGGATGGCCGTTGCCCCCACCGCCGCGCGTCCGATGGTGGCGCCGTGCTCATCCACCAGGTAAGCCATGGGGGTGGCCATGGCTTGATAAAGCACCGCAACTTCCGTTTCCTCTTGCAGGAGGATGGGACAGGTGATGTGATGCTCGCCGAAAAACCGCTGGTTCTCTTCCCCGCTCCCGGTCGAAATGATCACCAGCGCCGGGTCAGCCTCGGCGCTCTCTCCCAGCCACGCCGCCAGATCGGGCAGCAAGGTTTCACTGTGTTGGCAGTGGGGACTCATAAAGATCAGGGCGACCTTGCGGCCGCGCCACTGGGAAAGGGTCATGGTGCCGCCGCCGAGAATCGGCAGGGCGAAATCGTTCAGGACGGAGCCGGGTGGCCGCCCCAGGTTGGCGGGATCGGCTCCTTGCGCCAGGATGCCCTGCTCCGCCAGACGGCGCTCCAGAAATTCCAGGCGCAACATCAGGCGCCCGTTCTGCGTGATCAGGTGGTATCCGAACCACGCCACGCCGCAGAGCGTCACCGCCAGAGAGACGGCCAGGATGATTTCGACCGGACTCAAAGGGTAGTTCCCTCCCCTGTCGGGATCAGGTCACAAACTGAGATCAGGCTCGCTTGCCAACCGCGAAGAATCCCCGCTTGAACTTCCCGCCGGCAGACTGAGCGTTGGCTCTATGGGGCTTTGTGCCCCTCAAAACCAAGAGTGCCGACGACCAAAAATCAAGTTTGAGTTGTCTTGAGATTGCCCTT
>Ga0326728_10007073_pt1 | contig 29404 bp, 25 predicted proteins | sample MB3enrmetagenome_FD_207602 | JGI IMG/M metagenome (GOLD analysis project Ga0326728, IMG submission 207602) | Lab enriched peat soil microbial communities from McLean, Ithaca, NY, United States - MB31MN | ecosystem: Environmental > Terrestrial > Soil > Wetlands > Peat | place: USA: New York... | reverse complement strand
TTGTGGATGTCCATTCGATCTTCCCAGAAGTAAGTTGACTGCTCCACAATCAGCTTCTCTGGTCTGGGCCGGATGGACAATTTACTTCTAGGGAACAACGTGCTGAAACATCACATCTATGCATTTGTTTCTACAGCCTGTACACAAAAAGAAAATGCCTAGATCCATCGGAAGTCCGCAAAAAACGCGGCCTTCCTCGCGATGCAAGCCAAAGGTGGTGAATAATCCAGGCGGAGGGGCGACAGAAACCGCGCGGGACCGCCCGCGCTTATCCCTCGCACGCACATTTGTGGGTAATTGTTAGAGCCGAAGCCGCGGGGGAGGAATCTGCCGTTCGGCCCCGCTGTTTCGCTGAGATCAGCCATGCCCCTGATTTGCTTCAAATCCGCTCGTGATTCAAGCTTTATTCACGAGGAACGTTTATGAGATAGCTTCTCAGTTCTCAGTTCTCAGTTCTCGGTTGTCGGCTGAATACAGTCTCGCAGGGGCGCAGGACGACGAAGTGACAAGTAAACCCCGGCCTTGTCAAAAAAGTTGCGAAGTCAACAAAGTTTTGAAGCTAATCCCAAAGCTCAAACCCCAAATCGAAAATCCCCCTGAAGCGCCTGCTTTACTGAGAACTGGGAACCGAGAACTGAGAACTCTGTGCTACCTTTTAAGTTACGGAGTGACAGGCAGCGAATCCGTGACCCAAACGGTTTTGGCTTGCGGCTGGTTGCTTGCAGCTTGTTGCTGAGGTTGGAATGCGAAACTGGTCCATTCCTCTAGGACGAGTGTTTGACGTCGAAATCCGCGTGCACCTGACGTTCGTGCTGTTGCTGGTTTTTGTTTGGTTCACGCAAGCCGCGCCGCGCGGCGCAACCCCGGAACGGGCGCTCGCCCTGGTGGGAATCATCTTGGGATCCGTCGTGCTGCACGAATTGGGGCATGCCTGGGCGGGGCAGCACGCCGATTGGCCGGCCCGATCGATCATTCTGCTGCCCATTGGCGGGGTTACGCTGCTGGACGAGAGTGCGCGCCGCGAGCCTGCCAGCGACCTCCGCGTCGCCTTGGCTGGACCGTCGGTCAATCTTTTGGTTGCGGCCCTTGGGGCTGGAATTATGCTCGTCCGCGGCTCCCCACTGTGGCATCAGCCGCTGATCGACGCCGGCCATTTGGCGCGCAGCGGGATCTGGATCAACGCCTTTCTGGGTGCGTTCAATCTTTTGCCGGCCTATCCCCTGGACGGCGGCCGGGTGTTGCGGGCTTTGCTGCTGAAGCGCGGGGATGCCGCGCTCGCCACCCGCCGCGCCCTCGGCTTCGGGCAGTTCTTCTCCTCGGCGCTGCTTTTTGCCGGGATGGGAGGCGCCATCTACGGGCAGGATTGGAGTTACTGGCTGATGCTGATGGGATTCTTCCTGTTCGTCGGCACTCAGATGGAGGATCGTTCGGTGGTGTTTCATGCGGTTCTGGAGAGCGTCCGCATGGAAGACGTCATGCTCACCGACTTTGCCACCCTCTCGCCGGCCGATACCCTCGAGAGCGCTTTGAGCAAAGCGGCGCATTCCTTGCAGGATGATTTTCCCGTAGTCCGGGGCAACGAGCTGGTGGGAGCCATCTCGCGGCAGCGCATCCTCCAGGCATTGCGCGCCGAGGGCAACAGCTATGTTCAATCGGCAATGAACCGCGGTTTGGAACTGGCGCAGCGGGAAGATTCCTTGGCCTCGGTGTTCCGGAAGATAACCGGGCGCGGGACCAGCTTAATCCCGGTCGTAGACGGGGAGCGCTTGGTCGGCATCGTAACGTTGCAGATCCTGACGCACTCCATGGCTCTCCTGGCCGAAACCCGCAAACTGCAACAGGGCTAGAAAAACACCCACCACCACAACACCTGCCACAGAGACACAGAGACACAGAGGAAAACCAGGACTTAGGATTTCAGATTCGAGATCCAGCCCCCGGGACAGAGCTGCCGCCGCACCGGAAAATCTGCGAAACGGCAAAATCCCAAATCCACATTCCCCAATCCCAGATCTCCTCTGTGTCTCTGTGTCTCTGTGGTAGGTGTTGTGGTGGTGGGTGTTGTTCTATTCTGCCGTGGCGATACCGAACTGCTTGCCGGCAAAGAGTACGCGGTTGCGGCCGGTTTGTTTGGCGCGATAGAGGGCGTCATCGGCCGCCTTGATCAGCAAGTCGCGCGTGTTGCCATGCTCAGGAAAGCAGGCGATGCCGCCGCTCAAGGTAAGCGGGCGAGGCACACCGGGAAAGGCCCAGGCCGCCACCGTGCGGCGCAACTTCTCCGTGGCGCTGAAGGCTTTCTGGCCGTTGGTCTCCGGCAACAGAATCGCGAATTCGTCGCCTCCGTAGCGGCAGACTACATCGGCCTTGCGCATCTGCTGCGAGAAGATAGTGGTCATCTGGCGCAGGGCTTCATCTCCCAGCAGATGGCCGAACTCGTCGTTCAGGGCTTTGAAGCCGTCCAAGTCGACCATGACCACCGACAGCACCAGGTCATAACGGCGGGCGCGCTCCAATTCTTCCAGGATGCGCATTTCGAAGAAACGCCGGTTGAAGATCCCCGTGAGCCCGTCGCGATAAGCCAACTGCCGCACGCGCTCCAGGTTCATCACGTTCTGGAAGGCGGCGGCGCAGATATCGGCTACCGACTCCATGGGGCCGAGGTCGGTTTCCGAGAAAGCCTGGAGGCGGGCGCTGGATAACGACAGCACGCCCAACGGCTGTCCGAAGGAGATGAGCGGCAGACACAACTCCGAACGTGCCTCGGCCAGGCCGGCGATGTAGTCCGGCTCGCGGCTGACGTCGCTGGCCAACAGCGGCGCCCGATTGCGCAGCGCGCGTCCGCACAAGCCGGCAGAGGCGGGCAGATCGACGCCCTCCGGCAGCCGCAAGGTGAGTTCGCCCTCATGGGCTCGCAACACCAAGCGGTGCTCTTCCAGCAACAATACGGCCACGTGATCCACGTGAAACGATTGCCGCACCAAAGAGCAAGTTTGGGCCAGCAGTTCGGGAAGGTCGGTCAGCGCCGTGGTTTGCCGCGCAATGGCGTTGATGGCCTCCAGTTGTGCCGCCCGCCGTCGCTCCAGGGCATGCAACTGAGCATTTTGCAGGGCGATGGAGGCCTGGGTGGAAAACAACGTCAACAGGTCGACGGTCTCGGGATCGAAGAAATCCTGGCGATCACTTTGGCAGTCCAGCACACCCACCACCCGCTCCTGGACCATGAGCGGTATGGCCAACTCCGATTGCGTGTCGGCGAGGGTTTCCACGTAGCGCGGCTCGTGGCGCACATCCGCCACATAAATGGGATGGCGCAAGCGGGCGGCTTCGCCGCAAATCCCCTTGCCCGCCGGCAGACGGATTTCGGGCGTACCGGCCGGCCAGCCACGGTGGCTACGCAGGCAAAGCTCACGGCTTGCTTCGTCGACCAGCAGCACGGCGCTGTGGGGCACCTGAAAGTAATCGCGGATAATCGACAGAATTCGCCGCAACACCTCGTCTACGTCGAAGGTCGACAACACCGCCTGGCTGGCGTCGTATAGGATGGCAAGCTTTCGCATAACTAACGGCGACCAGCCCCCCACCTTCAGGTTCAACGATCGCTCATGCCGCCGCTGTGGAAAGAGCGTCAGCAGTGTAGCATCGCTCTGTAGGGAAGGCTAGGCCTTTATCATCCGGTTAATCATTCTCCAATCTGGAGGTGCTATAACATCGGTCAGATGCTTGAATTGCATACGCCGGTCCAGTACGTGAAGGGCATCGGCCCGCGCATCGCCGCCATATTGGCGGAGAAAGGCATCACCACGGTCGAGGACCTGCTTTACTATCTGCCCTTTCGCTACGAAGATCGCATCAATCCCCGCCCCATCGCGCAACTTCGGCCGGGCGAGATGGCCGGTGTGATCGGCGAGGTACGAGCCTTCGGGCTGTTTCGCACGGCGCGCTCGCACACCCCAATCTTTCAGTTGACGGTTGCCGATCCGGGAGGCCGGGTTGGTCTGAAGTGCATCTGGTTCAACGCCACTTACTTGCAGGATAAGTTTCGTCCCGGCCAGGTGCTGGCGCTTTACGGCAAGGTGGAGATCGACACGTTCGGCCGGGGCGGACTGCAGATGGTGCAGCCGCAACTGGAGATCCTGGGCGAAGACGAAGCGGGCGCGGAGACGGCTGCCGGAGAGTCGCTGGAAATCGGCCGGATCGTGCCCATCTATGAATCGGCCGGTAATGGCCGCTTGAGTTCGCGCTGGTTTCGCCGCGCTATCCGCACCACCCTGGAAAGCCTGACCAGCGAAATTCCCGACCCCGTGCCTGCCGCTGTTGGCGCACGCCTGAACTTGATACCGCGGACCCAAGCCTTCTGGCAGGTTCATTGGCCGGACCCGGGAGAGCCGTTCCAGGATTTGCAGAACGCCCGGACGCCGGCGCATCAGCGGCTGATTTTCGAAGAACTATTTTTCCTGGAGCTGGGGCTGGAGTTGAAACGGCAGCGCATCCGGGCCCAACCGGGCATCGGCTTTCAGATCCACGACGAGGTTCGCCAAGCCATCAAGAAAATTCTGCCCTTTCATCCCACGGGTGCGCAGAAACGGGCGCTGAAAGAAATTGCCGGCGACATGCAGAATTGCTCGCCGATGCGCCGCCTGTTGCAGGGCGACGTAGGTTCGGGCAAGACCATCGTGGCTTTTCAAGCGGCCATCATTGCCCTGGAGAACGGCTATCAGGTCGCCCTGATGGCGCCGACCGAGATCCTGGCTACCCAGCATTATCTTTCCGCGCGCCGCCTGCTGGAACCGGCGGGCTACCGGATTGTGCTGCTCACCGGATCGGTGGAGCAGGGCCGCAAACGCGCGCTTCGCCGCCATATCAGCCAGGGCGACGCCCAGTTGATCATCGGCACGCACGCTTTGATCCAGGAAACGGTCGAGTTTTCGCGATTAGGTCTGGTGGTCGTCGACGAGCAACACCGGTTTGGAGTGATGCAGCGGTTTAAGCTGATGAAGAAGCCTTTGGAGCACGCGCCGGCTGGCAAGGAAGCGTCCGGCAGCGCCCCCGCGCCGGAACCGGACGTCCTGGTCATGACGGCGACCCCCATCCCCCGCACCTTGGCATTGACCCTTTATGGCGATCTCGACGTAAGCATCATCGACGAATTGCCCCCGGGCCGCACTCCAATCGTCACCCGCCGCGTCGCTGATGACCGCACCGATCAGGTCTGGGACTTTGTCCGCCAGCAGGTCAAGGCCGGCCACCAGGCTTACGTGGTTTACCCGATCATCGATGAACAAGGGGGAGACGAACCCAGTGAACCGGAACCTCTCCGCGCCGACGCCGCTTCGGAGGCGCCGGACTTGCGTCCGGCGAAGGGTGCGGCGGGCGGCAAGCGGGCAGAGCGCAAGCCCAAGCGGCCCCAGCAGAAATCCCTCTGGTCCGGGCTGAAAGCCGCGGTGCCGATGCGCGAAAAGCTGCGGAGTGAAATTTTTCCCGATTTGCGGGTCGGCTTGCTTCACGGGCGCTTGCCGGCGGAGGAGAAAGAGCGGGTGATGGCAAGTTTTCAGCGCGGCGAGATCGACGTGCTGGTGGCCACCACGGTTATCGAGGTGGGAGTGGATGTCGCCAATGCTAACCTAATGGTGATCGAGAACGCCGAGCGCTTCGGCCTGGCGCAGCTTCATCAACTGCGGGGCCGCATCGGCCGGGGCGCGGCTAAGTCCTATTGCGTGCTGAAGACCGCGGGCAAGGCGACGGAAGATGCCGAATTACGGCTCGACGCCATGGTCCGCACCACCAACGGATTCGAGATTGCCGAACTGGATCTGCAATTGCGCGGGCCGGGGGAATTTTTCGGCACCCGCCAGGCGGGAATGCCCGAACTGCGCGTGTCCAATCTGATCCGCGACCGCGAGATCCTGCAAGTTGCGAAACGGGAAGCGGCGCTGGTAGCCGCCGGGCCGGGTAGCGAGCTGTCCGCGCAAGATATATCTCGCGCGGTGGCGCATCTTCGCTCCCATTGGCAACGCCGGTACGGATTGGTCGAAGTTGGCTAAACCTTGCTGAAGAGAGGTCACCGAGACGGATGGAGCAACCACGGTCGCCGGGCCCCGACTTGTCGTCTCTGAAAATCGAGGACCGCGCGCGCAAAACCGGCGGCGCCAAGGGGCCGCGCTGGTTAGCGGCGGGAATCGGAGTGTTGCTGCTGCTTTCCGCGCTGGGGCTGATGCTGCGGGAAAAAACCCGGGTGGTCGAGATTGCCGCGGCCCGGGTTCCCACCGACAATCGCAGTATTCTGCTGAACGCCGGCGGCTATGTGACTCCGCGCCAGCGTGCGACTGTGGCCGCCAAGATCACCGCGCGCGTCACTCAGGTCCTTACCGACGAAGGCATGCGCGTGAAGGAGGGCCAGGTACTGGCCACCCTGGACGAATCCGACGCCCGTGTCCGCTTAAATTCCGCCCAGGCTGACCGCGATGCCACGGAGGCCGGGCTCGCCGATCTGCAAGTGCAGTTAGCCAATGCCGAGCGCGAACTGTATCGCACCGAAGGTCTGGAGAAGGGCGGGGTCAGCAGCCGGCAGGCGCTCGATTTAGCGCGCACCACGGTCGACAGCCTGCGCGCCAGAATCATGCTGACCCACCAACAGGTGGAGGCCGCCGAGAAGCGCATCCGCATGGCACAACAGGACATCGATAACTGTATCGTGCGCGCTCCCTTTTCCGGGGTCGTGGTGTCCAAGGACGCCCAGGTGGGAGAGATGGTCTCGCCCGTTTCGGCGGGCGGCGGCTTCACCCGCACCGGCATCGCCACTCTGGTAGACATGAACTCGCTGGAGATCGAGGTCGATGTGAATGAGTCCTACATCGCGCGGGTCGAGCCGGGAATGCCGGTAACCGCGGTGCTGGATGCGTATCCGGAGTGGAAGATTCCCGCCAAGGTGCGCACGATTATCCCGACGGCCGACCGGCAGAAGGCGACGGTCAAGGTGCGCATTTCCTTTGACCAGCTCGACCCGCGAATCTTGCCGGACATGGGCGTAAAGGTGACGTTTCTGGGCAACGATGCGAAAGAATCGCAAACCGCGGTGAAAGCCCTGGTCCCGCAGAGCGCGGTGCGCGACGACGGCGGCAGCAAGATCGTCTACCTCTACCGCGATGGCCGGGTGGAACGCCGCGCCGTCCGGGTGGGCAGCGCGCGGGGGAATGATGAGGAGATCGTGGCCGGTTTGTCCGGCAGCGAGCAGGTCGTGATCAGCGGATTCGAGGGCCTGCGCGACGGCGACCGCGTGGCAGTAAAGAAATGAAACCAACACCTACCACAGAGGCACAGCGCATCGGGTGATCGAAAGACACAAAAGACATCGGAGAGCGAGGGCGCGTGTTTCAGATCACCCGATCACCCGATCACCGGATCACCCGATGCTCAGTGTCTCTGTGTCTCTGTGGTAGGTGTTGAACTCAGGAGCGTTATGGTACGGGTCGACGGCCGAGGCGAGGGCGCGAGTCTGGTCCGGGTTCGCGGTCTGGACAAGAAGTATCAGCGGGGCAGTGAAGAAATTCATGTCTTGCAAGGATTGAACCTGGACGTAGAGGCCGGCGATTTTGTGGCTTTCATGGGGCCCAGCGGTTCCGGCAAGACCACCCTGCTGAACTTGTTGGGCGGCATCGACCTGCCCACGGCAGGAACCATCACCGTGGCCGGCGACGAGATTACCCATCTTTCCGGCAGTAAGCTCACGGCTTGGCGCGCCCGGCACGTGGGTTTCATCTTCCAGATGTACAACCTGATTCCGGTGCTCACCGCGTTCCAGAACGTCGAACTGCCCTTGCTGTTGACCAGGCTTTCGAAGGCGGAACGGCGCCGCCATGTGGAAATCGCCTTGTCCGTGGTCGGACTCGCGGACCGCATGCATCACTATCCGCGGCAGCTTTCCGGCGGCCAGGAGCAGCGCGTGAGCATCGCGCGGGCCATCGTTGCCGATCCCACTTTCCTGCTATGCGATGAACCGACCGGCGACCTCGACCGCAAGAGCGCGGATGAGATCATGGCCCTCGTCGAAGAACTGGTCAACCAATATGGCAAAACGGTTCTGATGGTCACCCACGATCCGCTGGTCGCGGCGCGCGCCCACACCATCCTGCATCTCGATAAAGGAGTCCTCGTCGAAGGAGTCCGCGCCGGCCAGGATGTTCTGGCGGGAGGGGGAGCGTGAAATTTCTTCCGCTCATCTTCGCCAATCTCTTCCGTAAGAAGATTCGTCTAACGCTGACCCTGAATTCCTTTGCGGTGGCATTGTTTCTGTTCGCATTCTTAGCCGTGGTGAAAGACGCCTTTAACCGCGGCTCGGATGTGGCCGGAGCCGATCGACTGGTAGTCATCAATCGCGTCTCGATTATCAATACCATTCCGCTGAAGTACGCCGCCCAGATCCAGCGCATTCCCGGGGTGAAGTTTGTCACCCATAACAATTGGTTCGGCGGCATTTATCAGGAAGAGAAGAATTTCTTTCCGCAATTCGTGATCGACCCCGAAAACCAGCGCCAGGTCTTTCCGGAACTGGTGGTTTCCGACGGCCAATGGAACAAGTTCCTGAAAAACCGGCAAGGCGCCATTGTCGGGGCGCGCACGGCGCAGCGTTTCGGCCTCAAAATCGGCGACCGGATTCCCCTCAAGACCGCCATCTGGGGCGCTGGCTCGTGGGAGTTCAATATTGACGGCATCTATCACGGCAAGCGCGCCGAGGACGACGAAACCCAACTCTGGTTCCAGTGGGATTACTTTGAAGAACGCGTCCCGGAAAGAATGAAAGGCCAGGTCGGCTGGTACGTGGTAAAACTCGACAGCCCGGATTACGCGGTCAACGTAGCAAAAACCATTGATGAAACTTTCGCCAACTCCCCCTACGAAACCAAGACGGAAACCGAATCCGCCTTCGCCGCAAGCTGGGTCAAGCAGTTCGGGAACATCCAGTTTCTGATCTTGACTATTGGCTCGGTGGTATTTTTCACGCTGCTCTTGGTTACGGGAAATACTATGGCAATTTCCGTGCGCGAGCGCACTTCCGAACTGGCCGTGCTGAAAGCGATTGGTTTTTCCGACCTTACGGTTCTCTTTTTTGTCTTGGCGGAGTCTCTTTTCATTGCGCTGATCGGCGGCCTTTGGGGCTTGGCGCTTGCCTACGGCCTGATACCGTTTATGGGCGCCGCTCTGAACGGCTTACTTCCGAACCTGGTTCTGCCCCCGTCGATCCTGGGCCTGGGCCTGGGTGTGGCTTTGCTGATTGGGGCCGCCAGCGGTCTGCTACCCGGCCTGGGCGCAATGCGCTTGCGCGTCGTCAATGCGCTGCGGAGAGTCTAAGCATGGCCATTCCCGTGATTTACAACTTGCGCAGCATCAAGGCCCGCTGGACGTCGGCCATTGTCGCGGTGGTTGGGATTGCCGGCACCGTGGGAGTCTTCATCGCCATGCTTTCCCTGGCGCGCGGCTTCCGGGCCACCCTGATTGCCTCGGGATCTCCGGGCAATGCCCTCATTCTGCGCGCCGGCGCGCCCTCGGAAATGATGGGCGGCGTCACCCTCGATACCGTCAAGGTGATTCAGGATGAACCGGGGATCGCTCGGGACGACTCCGGCCCTCTGGTCACCCAGGAAGTAGTCGGCATCATGCCCTTCCCTCTTATCAGTACGGGCACCGACGCCAATGTGCAGGTTCGCGGGGTCTCCCCGAATGTTTTGCGCATCCGCCGGTTTGTCAAAATTGTGCAAGGCCAGATGTTTGAGCCGGGTCTCGCCCAACTGGTGGTAGGCAAGAACGCATCCACCACGTACTCGGGCTTGACTCTCGGCAACACCGTCACTTTTGGCGGCGGCCGGTGGCAGGTGGTCGGTATTTTCGACGCCGGCGGCTCCGCCTTCGACTCGGAAATCTGGTGCGACGCCCGGATTCTCAACCAGGTGCTCAAACGTCCGGACAACATCTTCCAGTCCCTAACCGTGCACCTCACCTCGCCGGAGGCATTTCAGCAGTTCAAGGACGCGGTGGTGACGGATCCGCGCATGAACGTGGATGTCACCCGCGAGGTGGATTACTATGCCAAACAGTCCACCACGCTGACCAAGCTCATCACCATCCTGGGCGGAATTGTGGCTGCCATCATGGCCATTGGCGCGGTGTTCGGCGCGCTCAATACCATGTACTCGGCGGTGGCAGAGCGTTCCCGTGAGATCGCCACCATGCGCGCCTTGGGGTTCAGCATCGGCAGCGTGGTCCTGTCGTTCGTCTTTGAGGCCTTGTGCATCGCATTCATCGGGGGCGCGCTGGGCTGCGTCGCCGTGCTGCCGCTTAACGGCCTGACTACCGGCACCATGAACTGGCAAACTTTCTCCCACCTCGCCTTCGCCTTTCGCATCACTCCGGGCCTACTGGTGGCGGGGATGATTTTTGCGCTCGTGATGGGAGTGGCCGGCGGCGTTCCCCCTGCTCTCCGCGCCGCCCGCGCCAAGATTTCCGTGGCGCTGCGGGAATTGTGAGAATGAATCAGGAAGTCAGAAGTCAGAAGTCAGAAGTCAGAAGTAAAAAGTAAAAAGGTAAAAATCAAGATTGTCACTCCGAGCGCACGGTTTGCCTGAGGAGCACAGCGACGAAGCCCCCGAGTGGAAGCCGAGGGGGAGGAATCTGCAGTTTCTTTTTCAGCTTCAGTCGTACCGTTCCCCTGCGGCGAAAAGCTCTGAGTTCTGGCTTGGCAGAATGCTGAGTGCTGGCCACTGGCCACTGGCCACTGCCTCCAAAATAAATCCGTCCAAACCGTCCAAACCGTCCAACCCGTACCCAGATACGTCGCGAAGTCGGCTACGCTGCTTCTTCAAGCAACGTTAAGTTGCTGTGCTGCCAACCACTTGGCCACTGGCCACTAGGTTGAAAATAAATCTGTCTAAAGCGTCCAAACCGTTCACCGGTGTAACGGGAAAGCGGTTACTCTCTGCAGCATGAGGCTCGCGACGGTAACAGCCGAGAGGTTTCGCGGCTCACAACTGAGAACTGATCCCGCTAAGCGGGAGGGAACTGAGAACTATCCCGATGGTGGCCGGGAGTCCCGCAGAGCCTGCCCTGAGCTTACCGAAGGGCGAAATCCCGATCCCGCAAGGCGGGAGAGCGGCCTGCAGACAGATGCGCCCCTTTTTTGCTTTTCCCTTGCGGCTTGTTGCTTGCGGCCTGTTGCTGTTTTTTCGGCCCGGTTTTGGCCAGCGTGGACACCCAGACTCACCCGCCACATCCCGCCACATCCCGCGACATCCCGCCTCCGACCGATTTTTTTTTATTTTTTTCGCTCGCCGGTCAGCCGCTTCATCAGCGGCTATCGCAAGTTAAGGACAACGGGCAAGAACCTTCGCGGCGAACAACTGAGAACCGGGAACTAAGAACTATCTTTCCAAACCGCAATCTCCGGGAACGCCCTTTGCCGTATAGACTGCATGCTGCACATTCCCTCGCAGTCTTCGTAGCCAGTTGGTGTTCGATAGAACATGTTCCGAGATGGGATTCAGGTACACGACCACCACCGCACATCCGGATTGCCGCACTGACTCTTCCAGGTTAACGACAACTTGTTCCAGCACGTGCTCCGGGAAAGGATCGAAGAGGAAAACCAGCAGCGGCTCCTGCGGAAAACAAAACAGGCGGGCGTCGCCGCACAGCAGTTCAATGCGCTGGCGCTGGGCGCCCGCTTGATACTGGTCCAGATTTTGCCCGGCGATAGCGTGCAACTCCGGCAGCAGTTCCACGCCGATGATGTGGCGAAACGGGAACTCCGAGGCCAGCAGCAAGGCTCTTCCCTTGCCCGAGCCCAAATCAATGAAGGTGAATTGCCGGTAGTCGATGCCTACCCCGCCGATCACTTCGCGAAACAGGTCGGCTTCGATCGGCTGATACATCCGTCCGGCAAAAATCTCACGCAGCCTGGTTCCCAACCGCAGGTTCGACCAGGTGGTATCGACGTGATATTCCCAGTCGTATTCCAGATCGCCGTAGCGAAGCCGCCGGCGGGCGGGGGCATAGTCGCGCAGCACTTCATACAGGCTTGTCCCCAAACTGGCCAGGCTGCGCCAGAAACCGCGCAGACGCAAAGATTCCCGCCACCAGGCGCTCAAGCCGCGGCTCAAAGTAAACGGTGGAGGCGCGAGGTTCACCGGCTAAAACAACCCGCCCTGGCGGCGATGCGGTTGGATACCGAAATGCTCGTAAGCGAGCTGGGTGGCGACCCGGCCGCGGGGGGTGCGGTCGAGAAATCCGATCTGGATGAGGAAGGGTTCGTAAATCTCCTCGATGGCTTCCGGTTCCTCCGCGAGGGCGGCCGCCAGCGTATTCAGGCCGACCGGCCCACCCTGGTATTTCTCGATAATGGCCAGCAGCAGCCGGCGATCGGTTTCGTCGAAACCGTGACGATCGACCTCCAGCATCTGCAGGGCAGCGCGGGCGGTCTCCTGGTCGATACGGCCGGCAGCCCGCACCTGGGCGTAATCGCGCACCCGGCGCAGCAACCGATTGGCAATGCGCGGGGTACCGCGGCAGCGTCCGGCAATCTCGTTGGCCCCGGCGTCATCGATCTCCACCTGGAGAATTTCGGCCGACCGGTGGACGATGACCGCTAGATCTTCGGGCGTATAGAACTCCAGGCGCAGAACAATTCCGAACCGGGAACGCAGGGGAGCGGAGAGCAGGCCGGCCCGCGTGGTGGCGCCCACGAAAGTGAAAGGCTTCACGTCGATGGTATGGGTGCGGGCCGAGGGCCCCTGCCCGATGATGATGTCCAGCTTGTAATCTTCCAGGGCCGAGTACAGCAACTCTTCCAACGCCGGCTGCAGGCGATGCACTTCGTCGATAAACAACACCTGCCGGTCGCGCAGGTTGGTCAGAACCGCGGTCAGGTCGCCTTTGATCTGCAGGGTTGGACCGGAGGTTTGCTGGAAGGCGGCGCCCATCTCGTTGGCGATGATACTGGCCAGCGTGGTCTTGCCCAGGCCGGGCGGCCCATAGAGCAAGACATGATCGAGCGCTTCACCCCGGGTGCGCGCGGCTTCGATGGCAACCAGCAAATTGTCCTTGGCCTTGTTTTGGCCGATAAACTCTTGCAGGCGCCGCGGACGGAGCTTGAGCTCAAAAGAGGCATCGTCTTCCACCGGCGCGGCAGAGACCAGGCGCGCCCGCGCGATTTCCTCCGCCGAGCGGTCAAGGTTGGGCTTGGGCGTGGTCAACAAAACCTCCACCCGATGTTACAAGCAACCCGCAGCCAGCAACAAGCCGGAGATTTGCAATTCGTAATTTGCAATTTGTAAAGTTAAGACCGGCCTGTACCTTGCGGGGGCGCGGCCGGGGCATGAGCTCGCCATTCAGGTGGAGCGTCGGAGAGTGTATCCTGATAGAGCCCTATCCCGGGTGGCGGTTGCCCGCCGGCGCAAGGGCACACTGACGGAAAGGTACTGGGGTACTGATGCGGAAAGCTATCTCCACGTTCGTGTTCATCAACTCGCGTCTGCATTCGGGGATGCTGGATAAGCTGGCGCAGGCGGGAGCGGAAAGCATCGAGATTTTTGCCGCCCGCGGGCACTTCGACTACACCGACCGGCAGCAGGTGCGCGAGGTGGGCAACTGGTTCAAGCACAGCGGCAAACCGTTGAACTCGTTGCACTCCCCCATGTACACGGATTACGAATGGGGGCGCACCGGTACGCCGCCCATCAATCTGGTGGATCGCGACAAGAGCCGCCGGGTAGAGTCGATGGACGAGGTTAAGCGAGCCCTGGAAATTGCCGAGACGATTCCTTTGGGCTACCTGGTTCAGCATCTGGGCATAGCAGGGGAGGCGTTCGATCCGCAGGTCTTTGAGAACGCGCTGAGTTCGATCGAACATTTGCACGCCTTCGCCAAGCCGCTGGGCGTCAAAGTGTTGCTGGAGAACATCCCCAACGAGATTTCCACGCCGGAGAAACTCGTCCACCTGATCGAGACCCTCCATCGGGGCGACTTGGGCATCTGTTTCGACTTCGGCCATGCCCACCTGCTGGGCGGCGTGGAATCCGCCTTCCATGTGCTCCAACCGTACATGCTGTCCACCCACGTGCACGACAACAAGGGGCTAAAAGACGAGCACTTGTTTCCCGGCGAGGGCACTATCGACTGGAAACGGTCGATGGCGCTGCTCTCCAAGGCGCCGCATCTCCCGTCCGTGCTTCTGGAGGTTGAAGGCATAGGCCGGAAAGACGTTATGGAAAAGTTTGCCAGCTCGTTTCACATGCTGGAGAACGAGGCGGCGGCATACTCAGAGACAAAGTCATGAGCACTCATTCCGAAACGGCGGCACAAACCGCGCCGGTAACCACCATCGGCGAAATCGGCAAGCATGAAGGCCAGACGGTCACCATCCGCGGCTGGCTCTACAACCTGCGCGAAAGCGGCAAGTTGCTGTTCCCCCAGATACGGGACGGGAGTGGTTTCATCCAGGGCGTGGTACCCAGAAACCAGGTCTCGCCGGCGGTGTTTGAATCGCTTAAGAATCTGACGCAAGAATCATCCCTGGTGGTCACCGGGAAGGTACGGGCGGACAAGCGCGCCCCCGGCGGTTATGAACTGGATGTCAGCGACGCCACGGTCATCCAGCGGGTGCCGGAGGACGATCCCTATCCCATCGCGCTTAAGGAGCATGGGATCGATTTCCTGATGGAGCACCGGCACCTGTGGTTGCGCTCGCCGCGGCAGACCGCCATCTTGCGCATCCGGGCGGAGATCATTCGCGCCATACGGGACTACCTGGACGAAGACGGATACGTCCTCACCGACCCGCCGATCCTCACGCCGGCCGCGTGCGAAGGCACCAGCACGTTGTTCCCGGTCGAGTACTTTGAGGAGCAGGCGTATCTGACCCAGTCGGGACAACTGTATGCCGAGGCGACGGCCATGGCGCTGGGCAAGGTGTACTCGTTTGGGCCGACCTTCCGCGCGGAAAAGTCGAAGACCCGGCGGCATTTGACGGAGTTCTGGATGGTGGAACCGGAGGTCGCCTACGCCACCCTGGACGAGATCATGGTGCTGGCCGAAGAACTGGTCGCCTTCGTAGTGCAGCGCGTACTCGAGCGCCGGCGGGACGACCTCAAAGTCATCGGCCGCGACCCGGCTCCTCTGGAAAAGGTCCGCACTCCCTTTCCCCGCCTTAGCTATGACGAAGCCGTGAAAATGCTGCAAGAGGCCCACGCCGCAGGCAAGGTGGAAACCAGGTTCGAGTGGGGCGGAGATTTGGGGTCCCCCGACGAGACCTACCTCTCCGCGCAATTCGACCGGCCGGTTATGGTGCATCGCTACCCCTCGGCGGTCAAGGCGTTCTACATGGAACCCGATCCGCAGCGTCCGGAACTGGCTTTGTGCGTGGACATGCTGGCTCCGGAAGGCTACGGCGAGATTATCGGCGGATCGCAACGCATCGGCTCCTACGAGCTGTTGTTGAAGCGCATTCGGGAACATCAGCTTCCGGAAGACTCCTTCAAGTGGTACCTGGATTTGCGCAAGTACGGAGGCGTGCCGCACTCCGGCTTCGGCATGGGAATCGAGCGGGTGGTGGCCTGGACCTGCGGCTTGGAGCACGTGCGCGAAACCATTCCGTTCGCCCGCACCTTATATCGGCTGTATCCGTAAACGGTAAAAGGCCTATTTACCGCAGAGGACCCAATGGACGCAGAGGAACCAGAAAAAGAGTAGTGAAAACAAGAGCTAAAATCTCCCTCTGCGTACCTTTGCGTCCTCCGCGTCCTCTGTGGTAAAGGGGTTTTGAAGTTTCTTGCGATTTCAACATCCAGCATCATGTTGCTTCGGACGAGTGGGACATGGCCGAAATGCAAGCATCACGAATCAGCCATCCGCAGGTTGCCATTGACGGGATCGTGCCGCGCCGCATTCGGGTGATCGGCGTGCCGCTCGATCTGGGACAGACGCGCCGGGGAGTGGATATGGGACCGTCGGCGGTCCGCGTGGCCGGCTTGGAGGCGCGCCTGGAAGCCCTCGGCCATAGCGTCGAAGATGCGGGCAACCTCGCCGTTTTCCAGCCGGAACAGAAGAAGGAAGGCAATCCCCGGGCGAAGTACTTGAAGGAAATCACCAGCTGCTGCTCCCGCCTGGCGGAGATGATGCTCAAGGCCCTGGAGGCGGGAGAGACGCCCTTGACGCTGGGGGGAGACCACTCGGTGGCGGTGGGCAGCATCAGCGGCGTCAGCGAGTTCTATCGCCGGCGCCAGCAGAAGGTGGGACTGATCTGGATTGACGCCCACAGCGACATCAATACTCCCGAAACCTCACCCAGCGGCAATGTGCACGGCATGCCCCTGGCGGCCATCATGGGCCTGGGGCCGTCCGAACTGGCCTCGCTGTTGGGCTTTTCTCCCAAGATAGCGCCCGAGAACTGCGTCATCGTCGGGGTGCGCGATATCGACGTCATTGAGAAGGAAAATATCCGGCGCGCCGGCATAGAAGTTTTCACCATGCGCGACATCGACGAGCGCGGCATGCGCACCATCATGGAAGAGGCCCTCCGCCTGGCGGGCCGCGGTACCGCCGGCTATCACGTTTCCCTCGACATGGACTGGGTGGATCCCGAGGATGCGCCCGGGGTGGGAACTCCGGTGCGCGGCGGCGCCACCTATCGGGAAGCCCATCTGGCCATGGAGATCATCGCCGACCACGGCCGCATGCTGAGTTTTGAAGTGGTCGAGGTCAATCCGGTGATCGATGAGCACAACCGCACAGCCGACCTCGCGGTGGAACTGGCGAGTTCCGCGTTTGGGAAAAAGATCCTCTGAGAATTTGGTAATTGGGTAATTTGTTAATTGGGTAATTGAAAAACCCTGAGCAATGCCACCACCAAGTTTCTCAATTACCAAATTACCCGATTACCAAATTACCTAATTAGCCGACTGGGCCGGTAAAGCAGACAGGTCGTCGTGGTGGTATTCTTTCGCCCATGAGCAAGTTAAGAGTGGGAATTCTGTTTGGCGGGCGCAGCGGGGAGCACGAGGTTTCGTTGCTTTCGGCTGCCTCGGTGATTGCAGCCATCGACAAGAAAAAGTACGAGGTGGTCCCGATTGGCATCACCAAAGAGGGCCGGTGGGTAACGGCCGCCCATGCAGAACGCCTGCTGCAAGGGAAGGGGGAGGATGTCGCGGCCGAAGCGCGGCACCTGCGCGCGGGTGATCCGGAAGCGACCACGGCGGCCGCTGTGCTCTCCGACGGGCAATCGATTGTCGTTCCTCCCGTACCCGGCAGCGCCCTGGCGCCGTTTCAAAAGGGCATGCCGCAGCGCCGCCGCGAGGATCACGTCATCAACGTGGATGTGGTTTTCCCCGTGCTGCATGGCACCTTTGGGGAGGATGGGACGGTTCAAGGCCTGCTGGAATTAGCGGACCTGGCCTACGTTGGGGCCGGCGTCCTGGGTTCGGCAGCGGGCATGGATAAGGATGTCATGAAGCGGCTGTTTCGCGAGGCCGGCCTGCCCATCGTGAAACACGTCACCGTGCTGCGCAGCGACTGGGAACGCGAACCGCGCAAAGTGCAAAAGCGAGTCGAGGCCGCACTGCAGTACCCGGTATTCGTCAAACCCGCAAACCTGGGCAGTTCGGTGGGAATCAGTAAAGCGCGAGCTTCCGGCGAGCTGCCGGCGGCGCTCGACGAGGCCGCCAAATTCGACCGCAAAATCGTCATCGAGCAGGGGGTGGGAGGAAAGAAAGCCAAGGCCCGCGAACTGGAATGTTCGGTGCTCGGCAATGACAGCCCGCAGGCCTCAGCCGTGGGCGAGGTAGTACCCATCCGAGAGTTCTACGATTACACCGCCAAATATCTGGAGGAAGGCTCGGAACTGATCATTCCCGCCAAGCTCACCAAAACCCAGACCCGGCAGGTGCAAGAGATGGCGGTGCGGGCCTTCCAGGCCGTGGATTGTTCGGGACTGGGAAGAATCGACTTCCTCATGGATCCGCGGAGCCAGAAGATTTATGTAAATGAAATCAACACCCTTCCCGGTTTCACCTCGATCTCGATGTACCCGAAATTGTGGGCGGCGTCGGGACTTCCCTACCCGGAACTCATCGACCGCCTCATCCAGCTCGGCCTGGAACGCCACCGGGATAAGGCCAGGAACCGGTATACGAAGGACTGAACTAAATTTTGAATTTCGAATTTTGATTCAACACCCAACGCAGAAGCGCAGAACCGCAGAAAGAATCAGGTTGGGAACCGTTCTTCCGTCGTGTTCTGCGTTTCTGCGGTTCTGTGTTGGGTGTTGGGACAAGGCCTAATGCAAAATCCCCCTCATGGTTGTTGTTGCAGGTTAGCAGGCACCTGATAGCCCTTTTCTCGCAGGCGGTTCACCAGCCGGGCAAGGATCTGGCCGCCCCACTTTTGTCCGGCGGCCAGGCTCTCCTGCTGCAGCGCCGGAGTCTCACGAATGATCTTCTGCCCGACCGGGCTTTGATAAAAACGGAGCAGGTCGCGAATTTCCTGTTGGGTGAAGTGCCGGTCCCAGATCTGGTAGGTGAGCTCGATCATGTCGTCCTCGCGCACTTCGGAGCGCAATTCCTGCCAAACCTGAGGGGGGACTTGGGGCATGGCCTGCTTGAGCATCGGCAGCAGCAGATCGACCGCCTGTTCCGCTCCGCCGGCGGCTCCCGTCAGGCGCAACAGGCGGATGATGTCGGCCCGCTTCGACTGAGCTTCCGGCGTTTGCGACAGAACCAGGCTCGCGGACAGCAGCACGAAACAGCAGAGGGCGGCAAGTTTTCGGGAAAGCATAGGCGTAATCCCAACCCCCAACACAGAACCGCAGAAACACAGAACATAACCGGAGAACGGGTCCCAAACCTGGCTCGTTCTGCGGTTCTGTGCTTCTGTGTTGGGTGCTAAATCGATTCGACCGTTAGTTCTGGAAATTGCCTATCTGTTTTGCAGTTTACTCGCTCTCCAGTTCGATCACATCCCCTACGTGAGCGTCCTCCAGAGAAAAGGTAATCATGGCGGTGGCGGTACCGGAAGTGGTGCCCAGAACGATGGCCTCTCCCACCACGCGCTTTGGCAGCTCAGCCAGCCTCTTTTTAGGTAATTGCTGGGGATTTTTCTGGGTCTCCTCGCCGAAAGGCTCGTTGTAAACATCCACGTCCACCAAGTCGTTGGACTCGATCCGGTAATCGCGTACGACACGGAAGTAGTCGCCCACTTTCACGCCATTCCGCGCCCCCAGGTTGATGTAGATCTTGGAACCGGCGGACAGGTATTGGTCGAACTCACGCGCCGCGACGATGCGGCCGGTTACGCTGGCCGGAGCCGCGGGGAACCGGTCCATGCTGGATCGTTTGCGATACGTCAGCGCCGGCTTGGGCACGAAAGGCACCGCCAAATCGCCCGTGACTATGCCTTCGCAGGCGAATTCTACCTGGGCGACCGCTACATCGCGGCCGCGAATTTCCAGCACCCGCGCGTAGCCGAGCTCGTTGTACATCTGGCCGGTACGTAAAAGCAGGTTCCGCGTCGCCGGAAAAGGCGAAAAGGCGTTCAGATCGCGCATCTCGCGCACCAGGCTAACGCGCATGCCTGGTTCGTAGCCGCCGCCGTGAATATAGATCAGGTCGCGGTCGCGAAAGTGAGACTCGATGGGAGTTCCCAGTCCGCCCGCCACAAAACTCTGGCGGGGCAACGATTTTGGCGAGACGAAACCGGCGCAATACAGATCCGAATAATTCACCGGCACGTTCGACTGGCTAATCTGGGTGTTGTCGGTTACGGGTTGTACGCCTGTCCCTCTGGCGGCGAGGGTTGGCTGCTGGCCATGAACGAAGGCGGTCAGAAGGGCTGTGAAGGTGATCAACAGGACCGAGCGTCTCACATAAACTCCTCTACTGCTATGACTTACCAACAGCCAGTAGGAGGCCTCGAAGGACCTCTGGCGCGCAACGTAACAAAGCATTCGGCACGGGTCAAGCCAAAGCTGTTAACCGGAAAGGTACGAAAGTGTAATTGCCCTCCTGACCCGGGCCCAAAATCTGATATTGCATAGCGAATGGTGCATTGTTACGATGACGCCGCAAGTGGATGAACCAGACACGCGCCAATTCCTCGCTATCCCGGGTGCGGCCGCTCCGTTTGCCGCGGGTGTGCGTCGCGGTGGCGGCCGCTAACTGTTCCGAGCTGCTGGCCAAAGCGGAAGCCGCCGTCGTCGAAAGCCCCTTTCTGGAATTCCGTTTGGATTACCTGAAGCAGCCTGCCGCCAGCTTAGCCAAGCTCCATTCTTTCTGCCGCGCGCATCCCGAGGCCGTGTTTATCGCGACCTGCCGCCGGGCGGCCAATGGGGGCAAGTTCCACGGGTCCGTGGAGGCGGAACTCAAGATTCTTCGGAAGGCCGCGGTCTCCGGCTTCCAGCTGGTCGATCTGGAACTGCAAAGCGCCCACGCCCTGAAACCGGGCGAAATCGCCAAGCTGCGTTCGCAAGCCGGATTGATTCTGTCGTATCACGATTTCCGCGCCACCCGGAAGTTGGAAGAAACTTTCCGCCAGATGGCGGCGATTCCGGCGAATTATTACAAGCTTGCCACCACGGCAACCTGCCTCTATGACAACGTGCTGCTGATGAAGTTCCTGCAAGCCAAAAGCCGGGAACATTCGGTGGTCGGATTATGCATGGGCGAGCAGGGGATAATCAGCCGCCTGCTGGCCCTGCGGGTGGGCAGCGCGTTTACCTTTGCCTCGGCGATTCCGGGGGAGGAAACCGCTCCCGGCCAACTGACGGCGCGCACTCTGCGGGAAGTCTATCGCCTGGACCACCTGGATGCGGCCACGCGGATTTACGGGGTCGCGGGGAATCCGGTGGCGCAGTCCTTGTCTCCGCTCATGTTGAACACCGCCTTTCGGCGCGAGAACGTGAACGCCGTTTACCTGGCCTTGTGCACCAAAGAGCTTGACGACCTGGTGGCCTGCGTTCGCGAGGTCCCGATTTCCGGCCTCAGCATCACGATGCCCCACAAAGAGAACATCGTGGGCTATCTGGACAACACCGACACGCTCACGCAGAAGACTGGCGCCTGCAATACCGTTGTCCGTTCCCCGGACGGCCGATTGTTCGGATTCAACACGGATGTAGCCGGCGTGCTGGCCCCTTTGGAACAGCGCTTGCCCCTGACGGGCGCCAAAGTTTTGCTGATTGGGGCCGGGGGCGCAGCCCGCGCCGCAGCCTTTGGCTTAAAAAACCGCGGCGCACAGCTCTTTATCATCAACCGGACCTCCGCCAAAGGTCTCAAACTGGCGCGGCAAGCTGAGGCCAAATACCTTAAGCGGGCGGAGGTAAAAAAGCATTCCTTTGATGTGATCATCAATGCCACCCCGCTGGGCATGGACTCCACCCAGATACCCCTGACGGAACAGGAAATTCATGCGCGCTTCGTGCTCGACATGATCTACACCAGTGCGGAGACGCCCTTCACCCGGGCCGGGCGAGCCGCCGGGGCCGAGGTAATCGCCGGTACGGAAATGTTTGTGCAGCAGGGCGCGCGGCAATTCGAAATCTGGACCGGCAAACCCGCTCCCGCACAGGAAATGTTGAACGTAGTCGCCGCGGCGCTGGCGGCGGGAAACCGGAAAGCAGAAGCCAGAAGTAAGAATTCAGAAGTCAGAAGTCAGAACACAGAAATCGTAAGGTAGAGGTCAAAACGGATAAGGTCGAACGTTTCCGAGTTCTGACTTCTGACTTCTGGCTTCTTACTTCTGACCTTGCATATGTTGGCGGGCAAAGGAAGCGGCCGTGGCGCCGGGATTCTCCTTCACGATTTCCTGATACAGCCTGGCGGCCTCCGCGTTCTGCTTGGTCGCTTCGTACAGGGATGCCAGTTCCAGTTGGGCCATCGGCTTGGAAACCGAGGCGGTAGGATGGCTAACCAGGTCCTGGTAGAGATCCAAAGCTTCCTTATCGCGATGGGTATTGCGGTAAATGCCCGCCAGGGCCAACTTGGCCAGAGAAGAAAGATCACGGTCACCCGCGGCGGCCACCTGCCGCAGCTGCTCCTCGCCGCTCTTGTCATCGCCCATATTGATCGCCGTCAAAGCCGCCATGTAACGGGCGATTCGGCCCGATTTGGTATGACTATACTGCCCGGCTACCTGATCGAACTGGGCCCGCGCGGCTTTTGCGCGCTCCACTGCCGTGGCAAAATTGACCTCCTCGCCCGCCGGCGGAGTGTCGGGAGCCCGCAAGGGCGCATTGTAGATCTCCATGGCCTTGCCCAAAGCCGCGCTGGCCTGCTGGCTGTGGTAATTCCAATACCACCACGATCCCAGCACCACCGCGGCCAGCACCGCCGCGGCAGACAGAACCCAAATCAGCGGGGTTCGGTGGCTCACCGCCCAGGAAATGGTTTCTTTGGTGGTCTCAGCAAAGCGGTCCTGTTTGAGTTGACGCCGTTCAGAAGTACGCACAATGGTCCCTTCAGTTTCTGTCGAGGAAAAGTTGAGTCTATCAGCGGGAATTTAGGAAGGTCAAACCGGGGATGCTAAATTCAACACCCAACGCAGAGACGCAGAGCCGCAGAGAGAAACCAGACCGAGAACTGTTCTTTCTCATTCTGCTCTGCGGTTCTGTGTTGGGGGGTTGAGGCGCATAAAAAAACGCCCGCAGGCGGTTTTTCTGCAGGGGCGCATAGTCTTAACTCTGCGCGTGCTCCAATCTGCCTTGTTCCATTTTCTCCTGGCACTGGATGCAGTAACGCGTCCAGGGTACGGCCTCCAGACGCTTGGGATTGATCTCCTGGCCGCAGGAGATGCATTGGCCAAAGTTTCCCTCACGAATCCGTTCCAAGGCGCCCTGCACCATCTGCAACAGCTGACGTTCGCTGTTGCTTTGATGAAAGAGAAATTCTTTGTTGTATGAGCTTGCGGCGCGGTCGGCAATGTCCTGCGCTGCATCCTCGTCACTTTGCCGGCCATCCATTTCTGTGCGCGAGACATTACGTCGTAGCGTATGTTGGCGCTCCTCCAGCCGCTTCTTAAAGTAGTCAAGCTTCTTCTTGTCCATCGGAATTCTCGAACGGTGTCCCGGGAGAAATATCCCGCTCAGACCCAAGTCGCAAATCATAAGCGCCAAGCCGAAGCGGCGTCAACTCCTCCCCAAGAACTACCACCCATTCAAAGTCGAATAGCAGGTTATTCGATGCGAAGTGGCCCCCCGACGACGCAAACGGCAAAAGGCAGCCCCGGCTTCAACCCGGGGCTGCCGAAAGAGGCAAGGGAGGGAGGGAACAATCAGGGAAGGCGATGCAAAGTGCCGTTCCGTCGGGAACAGAGTCGGAAAAGTCGAAAAACTTGGAAGAGGGTCGAACTCATGTATCAATGGCCTCTTTGTTGCTCTCCCAAGTTGCACATAACCAGCCAAAAGATGCCCGTCCGACTCAAACCTTCAAAAAAATATAAGCCATTTAGAATAAGCAGATTGCAATTATTATGCGGTAACTTTCGCACAGTATTTCGGCAATCGCTTAAATACCCCTGCAACCATAGTGAATACGAATACCTATTATTGGAATATAGCTACGCACTTTTGGAATTTCTGTTCTCATTTTGGTCTTCCATCGCCTTTAGCTTGTTAAGCAGAGCTTTGTAACTTATTTTCAATATCTTGGCGGCTTGACGGCGGTTCCAGCGGGTCTGTGCCAAGACTCGGCTAATGGCCTCCCTTTCGGCGTGCATAGCGGCCCGGCGGCCTATCTCCAGTAAGGAAGGCGTCTCCCGCTCCCGGCCATCTGCCAAATTGATGGCGACGGGAGGAGGCTGGGTGGGCGTGGCAACTGGAACCCGGGTTGAGCTGTCTTCCGTGATCTTCACTTCCCAAGACGAACTATTAGCCCCCAATGAAGAGACAATTGGCTTATGGGTCGACAGTTCCCGAATGATCTGCGGTTCATTGCCGACAATCACGTAGCGCTTTACCAGATTTTCCAGCTCCCGGATATTTCCCGGCCAGGAATACTCCATCATCCGGCCGAGCGCATAGTCGGAAAACACCGCGGGATTTTTGCCGTAATACTCGCTGTATTTGCGCAAAAACAGGTCCAGGAACAAAGGGATTTCTTCGCGGCGTTCGCGCAGCGGCGGGATGTGAATGGTCACTACATTCAAACGGTAGAACAGATCCTCGCGAAACAATCCCTCTTCCACCGCCCGCTCCAGCGGCTTATTGGTAGCCGCCAGCACGCGCACGTCGACGGCGATGTCGCGCTTGCCACCCAGCCGCGAAAATTCGCCGTCTTGCAGGACATGCAGGATCTTGGCCTGCAGTGCCGGGTGCATTTCGCTGATTTCGTCCAGAAACAAGGTGCCGTTATTGGCCTGGTCGAACTTGCCCAGTTTTTGGCGATTGGCGCCGGTGAAGGCGCCCGGCTCATAGCCGAACAACTCACTCTCTAGCAACTCGTGCGGAATCGCCGCGCAATTGACTTTCACGAAGGGCTTCTCGCGGCGCGTCGACTGCGCGTAGATCATGCGAGCCACCACTTCCTTGCCGGTGCCACTCTCGCCGCGAACCAGCACGGTGACGTTGGTATCCGCCACCTGCTCAATGGTCATTTTGACTTCTTCCATTTTGGGGCTGGTCCCGAACAGCGTGGTGAAATCCGACTGGCGGCGCACCTGCTCGCGCAGCTGGGTCACTTCCGTGACCACCCGCTGCCTATCGAGCACCTTGGCGACCCGCAGGTCCAGTTCCTTGGGTTCGAACGGTTTGCCCAGGTAGTCGTCCGCGCCCAGCTTGGAGGCTTTGAAAATCAATTCCGGATTACTCTGCGCGGACAACACGATGACCGCCACGTCCGGTTTGATCTGTTTCATGCGTTCCAGGGTGTCGATTCCGTTCATGCCCGGCATGGCGAGATCCAGCAGCACCAGGTGGGGATCGCAGACCCGAAACAGGCGGATGGCTTCTTCCCCGCTGCCCGCCGTGCTGACATCAAAATTACGTCGCACCAGATAGACCTGCAGGTACTTAGCCATACTGGTGTCATCGTCCACGATGAGTACGCGCATTCTATGGTTCGTCATATGAGGATTTGAGCACCGGAATGCCCAAGTTGCGCCTAGTTGGGCTGACACCGGTACTTACGCGTGCACACAAACACCCCTTCCTATGTCCCAGGCCTCTTCTTGTGTGCTGATCCGCTCCGGGCACATTGTATTAGGATTCCACTTATAAGAATCGGGATGCCCTCGACAGAGATGGAAATGGTTAGCGCCCGCGGTAAAGATCGGTAAAGGCGCGCCCCAGTCGTGCCCGCGCGCTTGAAGAGGAATGGCGGCTTTAGACGCTGGAGTTACTGCGGAAATTTCACTCCTGGTTTTCCGGTTGCGTTCTCACGCACACCCGGAAGCCCGAGGTTTGGTACCGTCTACGCCATTTACGGTGCGCAGCTTGCCCGGCATGAAATGATAGGGCGGCCAGGGGCCGCTGACTACCACTTCACAATCTTTGAGCTGGCGCATCGCCGCCGTGCACCGGTTCTGGTACTTGGGGACCGTCTTGGAATCGATGAGATGGGCAATATCGAGCAGCAGCGCCCCGGAATCCGCCTTTTTGCAGCAGACTTCTTCCTGGAGGGGGTTCAGCAGTTTGTGGACCTGCACGCTGAGGGCCCGCGCTTTGGTCTGCGCTTCGCGCTCCCGCGCCGCCCGCGCCCGCAATTGCGTAAGGTATTGGTTGCCCGTACCGGCTGGGGTTTGTTCCACCACGGCCTGCAACAGGGAACCTTCCCGCACGATCAATTTGAGGTGCATTTCCGATTTGCCGCGCAGATTCGCTACCGAGGCCAGAAATATCCGGCGGTTGCCGCGGACCGCACGCCGCAGGGCCTCGTCGCTGTCAAATACGGTGCCGAAACGGAAAGGGAGAACCGTAGTATTGCGAAAACACTCGCTGACGACCCTGGCATGTTCCAGTACGGCCCGCTGATCCAGCAAGCCATCGCGCACGTATTCACTCACAATCACCGCGAACTCGCCGCTGGGGTAGCCGAGAATCTGGGCGCCGCCCACCCCGTGCATTTCCTCAATCGGAAAAGGACGGCGGGCACGTACACTGCCTTGAAAGGCCCGTTGTTCGGTGATGCAGTACGCGTACCATGCCATGAAGGTTCTCCGATTCTTGCCGGGCCTGGAAACCGGCAGCCAATCAGGGGCCGATTAGGTGACGAAGAACGGCTCGGTACTGCTGGTTCCAGAGACAAGACTAGTACTGGCTTACGGCACGTTCTGCGCCGCTCCGGCCCGTCTTAAACTCTGGCTTGCAATACTACGCTACTACAAAGAGGCGCAACTTGCGAGAGCTCACGACGCAATTTGTTGGAATCCGGCTGCTCTGACGCCTCAAAATGAGAAAAGAAAGCTATGGACAGCAAAATTCTGCACCAGGGACCGTATCTGCCTATGGCAGGGAAATTTTTGCCTCCCTTTCGTGCCGTCCCGGCAACCATCTGTTCACCCCAGTTTAACCATCTTAGACAGTGGAAATTGGAAGTTTAGTACGTGATCCTCGGGCCGCAGAGCAGTGGCAGCACGCGTGCTTCCAGGATGGGTGGGCGGCCCCCGACCCATCGCGTTCCCAATGACGAACCCGAAATATCACACACCGTATCCGTTGTGTCCGCCGGAAACCTTTGTGGTCAAAGTGTTTTCCGAGCTCAGCCGCGCCACCGTGCAGGAACGGTGGGAGGCGGTAAACGTCATTTTGCGGCTGTCGATGCTGGCGGGTCTCCAGATGCAACTGGAGGCTACGCTCAACCTGCTCTGCGACTTCGCTACGGAGATCGTGCCCCACGACGCCACCCTGGCCTATTTCTGGAAGGAAGATGAACAGCAGGTGCAGTTACGCGTCGCTCGCACCTTCAATCCAGTGCCGACGGAGATCCTCGCCCGGGGTAACATTCTGAATTTCTGGGCGACGAAATACAGCCGCCCGTTGCTCGTGCCGCATGGGCAAAACACGCAGGCCGATGCCCTGTTGGAACGGCTCCAGGTTGGCTCGGCCCTAGCCGTCCCACTGTTCGTCAGCAATCGTGTCATGGGCTCGATTCAGCTCTTCGGCCGCGCCCCCGACGCCTTTTCTGAAGAAGACGCCCAGTTGTTGTGGATGCTGTCGCTGGTCGCCGAAACCCTGTTGACCCATGACTATGCCAACGAAGGCCTCATTCGCTTCGCCTTTACCGATTACCTCACCGGCCTGAAGACCCGGGGCTACTTCGAGCAGCAACTGGAGTTGGAAATCAAGCGGAGCGAGCGCAAGAAGACGCAGTTTTCCCTGTTGATGATCGACATCGATTTTTTCAAGCAGCTCAATGACCGATACGGCCACCATGTTGGCGACCAGGTGCTGCGGGACGTCGCCTCCATTCTCATGAAGGATATGCGCGAGGTGGACACGGTCGCCCGTTACGGCGGTGAAGAGTTTGTCATCGTGCTGCCGGAGACGGGTGGAGCGGGAGCTCGCTTGGTGGCGGAACGCCTGCGCCGGGCGGTGGAACAGGCCAAGTTTTTTGCCGGCTCGCCCAATGCCATCGAGCGGCTGACGATCAGTATCGGCATTGCCGTCTATGAACAGGATGCGCAGTTCCGGCGCGACCTGATCGAGTTTGCGGATGCCGCGCTGTACGCGGCCAAGTCCCAAGGCCGCAACCGCCTGGTTCTGTATTCCGAACTGGCCCAGCAGCAGCGCCGCGAAGTCTCCTGAGGTTGCTTGCGCCATCCGGCAACCCCAGCTTGCCATTCGCATCTGTTCTCAGCGGAGTCACTCCATCGAAGACGGGACGGCCTGTTTCTTTCGATAACCCACAGGTGACTACGCGCTATTGAGGAGACAGCGATGAGAGCATTTCTATTTGGTTTGGGGCTGGGCATTGGGCTGGGCGTTCTGTTCGCGCCGATGAGCGGACAAGAGACAAGAGACAATATTGCCGAACGCGCTAATGACCTGGCCAGCACGGCCAAGGAGACGTTCGACCAGGGACGGGAACGCTTGCGCAGCGGCATCAGCGCGGTTCGCGGCGAAACGCGTCCTACCGGCACGGAAACCTCAGGGATCTAAGCCCAGCAGCGGCCAAAACCGGCATCCCAACACCCAACACGGAACGGCAGAACGGTTCTAAACCTGCAGAATTCACTTTCCCCAGGCGCACCTTTCCGGTGACCCGACAGGTTAAGTTCAACCGATTTGGCCCTCCTCCCACCTGGCAGATCACCCGATCGGCCGATGGCTTTTCTACTTAACCCCGTTGTTACTACCTATTTGGGGAGCAGGTTTCTTGACAGTGGCGGACATCACCCGTATTCTTAGTTCTTGTTCCAGGCGCGCTTTCCCGCCCGCCGCAACGCCCCGCGCAATTCGATGAGAGTCTATTGGCCGGTTCGGCTTCCGCCGGTGACGCCCGGGGAGGTAAGGTTTGCGATGTTCATTGACGTACATGAATTGGAACTCCACCGCATCGATTTTAACCAGGAGTTTCCTCCCGAAGTACTTGAATTTGGACCGGATATACGGCAGATTGAGCCTTTGGCCACGCGCGGGCATGCCGAACTGATTGAGGAGCATCACGGAGGCAGGAACCGGACGGTCCAGGATATCCGCCTGGTGGGGCGGCTGAATACGCGATTGGAGTTGAATTGCGCCCGTTGTCTGGAGCCGGTCGATCGCGTCGTCGAACGGCGTTTCGACTTGCTGTACCGGCCGCAAGGTAGCGACGGGGGCCAAGAGGAACTCTCGGTCAACGCGACCGAGGCGGAGATTGGTTACTACACCGGGGAAGGCTTGCTGCTGGAAGACGCTTTGCGCGAGCAGGTATTGCTGGCCGTTCCCATAAAAACGGTGTGCCGCGAAGATTGCAAGGGTCTATGCCCGCAATGTGGGAAGAACCTGAACTTGGGGGAGTGCTCCTGCCCCCTTCCTGCGGATCCTCGCTGGCACGCTCTTGATAGCTTGAAAGATAAGCTGCACGGGTAAAAGGGCGGCTCCCGGCACTCTGGCTTTTGTGTCGGCCGGAGTGCACAATTTCATTGAGGTTCTCGTTATGGCCAATCCGAAACGGAGACATTCCAAGCGGCGTACCGCAATCCGGCGCGCCCACGATCATCTGTCGGCACATTCTTTGTCCGAGTGTCCCAACTGCCACGAGCGCAAAATGCCGCACCGGGCCTGCCCCAAATGCGGGCACTACAAGGGCCGGGAAGTGCTTACAGTGGAAAGCGAAAGCTAGCTCGCTCTCTAAGTCATGGCAACCGTGATCGCGGTGGATGCGATGGGTTCTGACCGGGCGCCCCGTCCGGAAATCGAAGGCGCCCTTCTGGCTGCACGTCATTACGACGTGGAAGTGCT
>Ga0326728_10007071_pt1 | contig 29406 bp, 29 predicted proteins | sample MB3enrmetagenome_FD_207602 | JGI IMG/M metagenome (GOLD analysis project Ga0326728, IMG submission 207602) | Lab enriched peat soil microbial communities from McLean, Ithaca, NY, United States - MB31MN | ecosystem: Environmental > Terrestrial > Soil > Wetlands > Peat | place: USA: New York... | reverse complement strand
ATGTGGAGTCGTTCTTTGGTACGCTCAAGACGGAACTGGTCCAAGGTGAGCGGTACCGTTCAAGGCTGGAGGCGAGGCTTAGTATTTTTGAGTACGTGGAAGTGTTTTATAACCGTCAGAGGAGTCATTCGGCATTAGGGTACAGGAGCCCAGAGCAGTATGAAAAGCTCCTTAATGAAACTTAATCCTGTGTCCACTTTTTCAGGGGAAGGTCAAATGGAAAGAGTGGGTAACAAGCGGGTCAAGCCGCTCTGAGCGGAACGGCGGAACCAGAAACGAACCCGCGCAACAGGGGAAAAACCTGGTGCGCCAAAATCGCTCACCAAGCCGCACACAAAGTCAGGCTTCAACCCGGTGTTAATCCGCTTTTGAAGAATTGTTTTGGCCACTCATGAATAGCCTTTTAAAAGGGAAAAGGACCTTCCCATCCTCCCGAAGAGGATAGTCTTTTTCAATCTCGCACAGCACTTCTCGTTCAAATTCGGCCTGCTCTGACTCCTTGCTCAAACTGTCAAGATAGGGCTTCATTCCTGTAGCTCTTGTCCATTCAATGATAGCAAGCCGTGAATCCAAAACATGCAGATACTGTGTTTCCCACATCTCAATCGAAGTTAATCTCGGAAGGGGTACTTCCTCCGACCACCAAACAGAACCCTTAGGGTTATAAGCACATGTCCATGTACCCTGCTGATTTGCGAGATTACTTCCTAAACTCCATCATCATCTCCAAATCCCGTCATCCCGATATAACTCCCCTTTTAAAGCAAGTCGTTTTATTAACGCCCACGACTCGGATGACGGTGCACTTGAATCCTGAGAAGGTTCTGGTTCGGACAATTGTCTGAAAGGAAATTTTGGGGAACTCTCATTCCGAACCGCCAGGACTATCAGATCGCCAAAGCCTTCCGGCTCTTCGCAGGGGACTTTTCTATGCTTACACTTGCAAGGTTTGCACAGGTTTATCCAAATACCTGGATTTTGACATTCCCACAATTGACATTGATAGTGCCCGGATGCATCTTTGGGTAAATAGGTATTTGGAATACACTTCTGTGCCCCCTATTCGTTTGCATATCCCAGATGACTGACCTGCAAAAGCTGATCCCACCAAAAACACGCTAACCAACCATGAACAATATTTGTTTTACTTTTCTCCTTTATCTGAAACTTTCTATATACTCATTCCCACCTCTTAGTCATTGGGTTCCAGTGTTTGGGTGGCGGTGTATAGGTCCTTGGTGGAGGAGTATATGCTGGTGGCGGTGTATACGTCCTTGGTGGAGGGGTATATGCTGGCGGCGGCGTATTCGCCTTTTGTGGAGGAGTATACGTCTTCGGAGGAGGTGTATACGTGTTTTTTGGAGGCGTAGATGCCTTCGAAGAAGTGTACGTTTTTGGTGGAGGTGTAGACGGCTTCGAAGAAGTATATGTTCTTGGTGGAGGTGTAGATGGCTTCGAAGAAGTATATGTTCTTGATGGAGGTGTAGATGCCTTATTAACCGGAGCATCGCGATGAATTTCACGCTTTGGATCATTTCTCCAAGGTTGTTTATGGGACTGTACCCACCGATCATGAAATCCATGCCATCCACTTCTCCAATGATTCCGATAATATTCTAGTCGATCAGGAGGACATCTATGATGAAATAACAATCTATGCGGGTCACCCGGCGCTACATAATAAAACCCTCCACCATAATAGTATAAAGATATGCCATCAATATCAAAAGGCCCATCGTAATATACGCCATTTCCTTCAGGAAGACCTTCAACACCTACATCAAGAGTTACATCTGGATCGGTCTCCGGCGGATCAGCAGATACCTGTAATTCTTCATGAAGTGGTTGAACCATTGCCACTTCTTTCTTCATATCCGGGGGATCAGCAGGCGCCTCTACCTCTTCATGAAGCGCTTGGACCATTGCCACTTTTTTCTTCATATAAGGTGACGGTAATGGTGCTACTGATTCGGAGGGTTCCCATGTTTGACTTTTAGAGAGAATATTTCCGGCGTTATCGCAAGTTAATGTCACATTTAGCACGCCGGAACCTCTCCGGCTTGCTTTATTGAAAGAATAATAATAAATGGTATAATCGTCTTGTTGTTCTACTCTTGCCGGAGGGCCCCATCTTTGCTCAACCCTACCTATGGTGTGAGCACATCCAAATAATCCTAACACCATAGTTAACAAAACAAATAACAAAATCCTTTTCATTTTTGACCTCCTTGGTTAAACTTACAAAACTGGGAGTAAATACGGTCACATCTTTACTACACGGTTTAAAATGTTAAAAATTACTCTGATATTTTGTCTTCCTTCTTCCCCTATTCTCTCTACCTGGACTGGCCTTGGTTATTTGGGATCGATCCGTTCTTTTATGGGAAAACCCGTTTCCTTAGTCCGGCCAAAAAGGTCGATATAAAGGATCTTTGGTGGCCCGGCCAATTTTTCTTCGGATTTTATGTAGATTCTTTCGAGGATACTTTTCCTACCGTCGATGGAAACCATAGCCTTAAAAGAATCGTTCATTCGTTCGACGATGATCTCCAAGCCTTTAAGACCGGCCAGAATGACCCTGAACCTGTTCTCGTCGAGTTTCTCTTGACGAACAATTCCATAAACATACCTCCTCTCAATTGAATTAAGTTCCTCCCGCCTGCCATTTCCCAAAATCCAGTAAACACTAATAGGGTTTGGATCAGGAAGATCGCGATCTTCTGTGAGGCGGATGTCATACTGAACAAGGTTCTTGTTTTTACTCCGTTCAATAAAGAAAAGATGATTGGTTTTTACCCCGGAAACGGCAAAAATCGACCGGGGGAAAAGACTCAGGACTATTAAAAGCAAGACAATAAATGATGCTCTCATAGAATCATCCTGCCAGAACCATAAATAAAAAACCGGATTACCTATTTGACTAAAGCCACGGTAATCCGGTTCATTTATCCTTCGGCAACCCGGCTATCCCGATGGGACCCGTGGCTTTCCGTCCCACGATTACTCGTGGTTTGGCTTTGTCGGCAGTCTTTTTTTAAGAGAATTGTTTTCAGTCAGTTATGAGCAATTTCAATGCCAATAGACCTCCATCGTCGCAACCAATTGATTCTTAAAAGAATTATTAACAAATTAAACTTAAATGAAAATAAAATAAGTGACACTTTTTGCTACAAGGAGATAAAAATTTTGTAATTGTCATTTTATTAGCAGAACAGCCAGTGCAAAAGCCATTCCTCATATACAGAAGCGGTCAGCGGTGTGGGAATGGTGCAAGATTATTTGGGACATGCAAGACCACGGATGACGAGACGATATGCGAAAATAAATCCTGGTGGATGACTGGGCAAGGAAGGGTAGGGGAATATCTGAGCCCTATAGCCATATGGATTCCTGACCTGATGACTTAAGGAGAGACTGTCGAAAAAGTCCCCAAGCGGATTCTTGGGTGAGATGCAGAGAAAAATAACTTCACAGAATGCGCCACAGTCAACGATCTCATAATTATGAGGGGTCATGGGACCCCCAAAAATCAGGCATTAACTATACTGAAGGGTTTTTCGACAGTCTCGGAAGAAATCCTGAGAAATTGGAGATGAAAGGGGGACCTATTGGCCGTTCGGTCTCAAGCATTTCAAGATGCTTCTGCCACTTTAAGGGTCTATTCCGATCTTGACTGGCAGGGTCTTATCTGCGGACCACTCGACCCAGGAGCCCCGGTATAGAAAAACATGGGGAAACGCGAGAACATATTTCAGGGTGAAGTAAAGATGGCTCGCTTCCCTTCCTCTCTGGCTGTAGACGACGATCTGTTTTCCCCGCGTCACGCCGGATTCAGCAAAGAGTTTTTCCAAATCCTCTTTTCTCTTCCAAACCCGCACCTCTTCTCCTTCCAGAGTCGTTTCCCAGAATATATTTTTGGCACCGGGGATATGGCCGCTCCGGACCTCTTCTCCCTCCTCTCCGCTGTATTGTCTTGGAGGACGGGCGTCCACGATCACAACATTCCTGGCGGAGAGTCGATCTTGAACCCATTTCTTCTCGGCGGTCGTCTCCCGGATCACTTTCCCAAAAAATTTATTGGGCAAAAGAGAGGGATAGGCCTGGGCAACGGGATATCTCTCTGAAACCCATTTCTCCCAGCCTCCGTTCAGGACCCCCACTTTTTTGTGGCCTAAGAAGTCCAAGGTCCAGGCAAGGAGCGTTGAATTCGGATTTGATTTTTCGGAGTAGAGGATGATCCCCATGTGATTGGAAATGCCCAAGTTATCTCCTAATAATCTTTCCAAACAGCTCCGGTCGGGAGCCTGGTCGGGGACGCCCTTATCCGGAATCTGGAGATTCTCAAAATGGAGATAGACGGCGCCCGGGATATGGCCTCTGAGGTAGTCGGAGAGCGACGTCCTCATGTCAACGATACGAATGGAAGGGTAGTCGGTCAGATTGAACAATTCTCGTGTTTCAATCAGCCTGGGGTGGTCAAAATTAATTAAGGGGAACGGTTTGGCAGAGAGGAAGCCCGGAGGAAAGAAAACCATGATGGCAAGGATTCCTCCGATCAAGGTGAGAGATCTTAGATTCTTCATAGGGACCTCGTTTTCTCCCCCAATGTTTTCCGGTAGAGTTGAAGGTAATCTTCAGCCGATCTTTTCCAGGAGAAGTCCGCTGACATGGCATTCCGGAGGAGCTGTTTCCAATGCTCCGGCTGGGAATAAAAACGGATGGCTTCCTTGATGGTGTTCAGGAACTCTTTGGCCTCGTAGCGGACGAATTTAAACCCATTTCCTTTTTTTGAGACGGGGTCGTAATGGGCGATAGTGTCGTCCAGCCCGCCGGTCGCACGCACGATGGGGATCGTTCCATATTTCAGGCTGTAGATTTGATTGAGGCCGCACGGCTCAAATTTAGACGGCATGAGGAAAAAATCTGATCCTGCTTCGATCTTATGGGCCAGCCGGTTATCATAGGCGATCCGGATCCCTGCCTTTTGAGAATACCTCTGAGCGACGCGGGTGAAGAGCTCGTGGTATTTCTGCTCCCCTGTTCCCAGAAGCACGAATCCGATGTCGAGGCTGAAAAGCTCCTCTAAAATTTCCATCAGCAGATCGAATCCTTTCTGATCGGTTAACCGAGAGATTATTCCTAAGAGAGGAGCCTTCATGAGGGAGGAGGGGAGACGGAATTCTTTGAGGAGATCCTTTTTGCATTCCCTCTTGCCGGAGAGATCTTTCAAATCGTATCGGGCGATCAGGTGCGGGTCGTGAGCGGGATCCCAGTCCTCATAGTCCACGCCGTTGAGGATTCCGTAAAGACTTTTCCTTCTCTTTCTCAAAATACCCTCCAGCCCGTATCCATATTCCGCGGTCTGGATCTCTTCGCTATATTTTTTGCTCACCGTGTTGATCACATCAGCATAAACAATTCCCGCCTTCATGAAGTTGATCCTCTCCCAGAATTCGATCCCTTCCGGGTTGTACATTTCCGCGGGGAGGTCGGTGAGCCAGAATTTCTCCTTCTTGAATAACCCTTGATAGGCGATGTTGTGGATGGTGAACAGCGCCGCCGTATTGGAAAAGAGAGGATCGTTTCGGTAGACCGATTTGAGATAGGCCGGGACTAATCCGGTCTGCCATTCGTGATAGTGGATGATGTCGGGGGAGAACCGCATATGGTGACAAAAGAGGAGGACTGCTTTGGAGAAGAAGACGAAGCGCCCCGCATTGTCGAAGTAATCGCCTTTGGCCGTACCGTATAGGTGTGGCCTGTCAAAGAACTCTTCCCGGCCGATGAAATAAACCGGGATGTCCTGGTTCAGACGGCCCTGATAAATTTCCGCCTTGAGCTTCTCATATCCAATGGGGACCTCAATCTCGTCGCCCAAATATTGAAGGGGGAAGCCGGAGTCTTTCACCATCCGGTAATAAGGCATGATCAGCTTTATCTCGCATCCCAAGGCCCGCAGGGATTTAGGAAGGGCTCCAGCTACATCCGCCAACCCTCCTGTCTTGGCAAAAGGGACAGCCTCCGGAGTCACGAAGAGAACGCGCAAGGAGTTATCCATAGAGCCTCGATTTCGACGTGGGATACGTTGAGCCTATTCGCTCTTTTCTGTTTTCCGGATGGCCTTTTCCAAACGTTCCAGCGCATCGGCCGTCTTCTCTCTCAGGGAATCGGTCATCGCCAGCAAAGCATCTATCTGTTTCTTCAAATCAGGGGAAGAAGCGGTGCCCTCGATCTGCCGCTTCAACTCCGCGGTTCCTCCTGTGCGCTGATAGGCGAGGATAGCGATGATGAGCGCAACCACTGCGATCAGAAGCGTGATAGCCTCCATAGTCAAGAACCTCCTTCCGCTTTTGGATTAAGATACTTCATCCCTCTGAAATTTTCAACCTATTCCTTTCCTATTCCTTTTTCGATTTCGAACTGGATAGGGGAACCGAAAGCGTGCGGGGAGTAACGATTCCCACGGACATGATGGCTTTGATCGCTTCTTCGACGGTCAGCTGGGCAGGGAGTGTCTTTTCTTTGGGAAGGAAGAGAAGGAAACCCTGAGGCGGCACAAAGGCGGTAGGGACGAACACGGTCACCTTTGTTTGGCGGTCGAGATCCGTTAACTCATTCGTCACAAATCCAAGCACATAATTTCCTTCCTGCGGGAATTCGACAAAAACGGCCTGGCGGAAGGAGCCTTTTCGCGTGGCCGAGAAGGCATCGGTCAGTTGTTTAGAGGAGGTGTAGATATTCTTGACCACTGGGATAGCCGTGAAGAGGCGATCCCCCCAGCCAATCAATTTGCGGCCCAGGACGTTGGTGGTAATCAATCCGATGAGATAGAGCAGCAGCAGGAAGCTAATGAGTCCGACGTAAGGGAGATGGAAGGGGTGATGGAAAAGGAAGACATTGATGTCGGGGATCAAAGGGCCGAGGATGCTGTCCAGGCTGTTGAAGACGAACTTCAGGACGAGAAAGGTGATCCCGAGAGGAAGGATGACCAAGATTCCCGCGAACATCTTTGCCCGGAGATGTTTTAAAATTTTCTTTGTCATGCGCTGGCGGGGGGTAACTCAAGAATCTTTTTCAGATCCGCCTCCTCAACGACCTCTTTTTCAAGTAAGAGACGGGCAAGCTCCCCCAGCTTATCTTTCTTAGCCGTCAGTATTTCCCTGACCCTGAGATAGGTTTCATCGACAATCTTCTTCACTTCCTCATCAATCTGTTTGGCCGTGTCCTCGCTGTACTCCCTGGAGGGGAAAAGGGAAGTGGGAAGAAAAAGAGGCTGTTTTTCTTTTTCAAAGGTGACGTAACCCAATTTTTGGCTCATCCCGAATTCTTTGACCATGCTGGTGGCGATGTCGGTCGCCCGTTGGAGATCGTTATGAGCACCGGTGGAGATCTCTCCGAAAACGATTTCCTCGGCGACCCTTCCACCCAGCAGAACCGCCAAGCGGTCGAGGAGCTCTGTTTTAGTCATTAAATAACGATCCTCCGTGGGCAACTGAAGCGTATAGCCTAATGCAGAGATCCCTCTCGGGATGATCGAAATTCGATGAACCGGGTCGGCGTTGGGCAACAAGGAGGCCACAATGGCATGGCCGGATTCGTGAAAGGCTACAATCTCTTTCTCCTTCTTCGACATCAACCTGTTCTTTTTCTCCAGGCCTGCCACTACCCGGTCAATGGCCTCCTCAATGTCGGCCATTTCTACGGCCTCTTTGTTCTTTCGGGCGGCCAGAAGGGCCGCCTCATTCACAATATTGGCAAGATCTGCGCCCACGAATCCAGGAGTTCTCGAAGCGATGACCTTCAAGTCGACGTCCGGAGATAGTTTGACATTCCGGGCATGAAGCTTCAGAATTTCCTCCCGACCGACGATATCGGGCCGGTCGACCACCACATGACGATCGAACCTTCCCGGCCGGAGAAGGGCGGGATCCAAAATTTCAGGCCGGTTGGTGGCGGCCATAATGATCACGCCTGTATTGGGGTCAAAGCCGTCCATCTCCGCCAAAAGCTGGTTGAGGGTCTGCTCCTGTTCGTCGTGTCTACCCATGGGATTGACCCCGCGGGCCTTTCCGAGGGCATCCAGTTCATCGATAAAGATGATACAGGGGGCATGGTTTTGGGCCTGGGCGAAGAGATCCCTGACCCTTGCCGCTCCCACGCCGACAAACATCTCCACAAAATCGGAGCCGCTGATGGAGAAAAAGGGAACGTTGGCCTCCCCGGCCACGGCCCGGGCGAGCAGCGTCTTTCCCGTTCCGGGCATTCCCACCAGGAGGACTCCTTTCGGGATTTTCCCGCCGAGGCGTTGAAATTTTCCCGGACTTTTGAGAAACTCCACCACCTCTTCCAATTCCTCTTTGGCCTCGTCAATTCCTGCCACATCGGCAAAGGTGATCTTCTTCTCCTTTTCGGCGTAAATTTTAGCCCGGCTCTTTCCGAAGGACATCACGCTGGTCTCAGCTCCGATTCGGGAGAAGAGGATCCGCCATAATATAAAGAAGAAAATGAGGGGGATAATCCAAGAGACAATATTGGTTAACCATTTACTCTCGACCTTCCCTTCGAAGTTCACATGGTGGGCCTCCAATTCCTTCACCAGATCCGGATCTTCCACTCGCACCGCCTGAAATTTTCTTAAACCTTTTTCGGTCTCCCTCTTTCCTGTGATCAATTCGGAAGTAATGGCCACGTCTTTGATTTTGTCTGCCCGGAGGGACTGCTTGAATTCACTGTAAGTGATGACATCCTCGTCCTTTCTTGAGCTGATGTAATTCTGGATGAGCAAGATGATGAGAAAGGCGATGACGAAATACCAGATCGTAAAGTGGGCCTTTTTAAAGATAGGTTTCTTCCCGCCTCGTTCCGGAGGAGGCTCTTTGATTCCGAGGAGATCTCTCAGGTCAGGGGTAGGTTTTTTATCCTTCTTCATCTTAAGCCTCTCCAAATACTCTTCGGAAGATATCATCGACGTGTTTCAGATGCGCCCGGACATCGAGCAGACCGTCCAATTCCTTTCCGGTCATGAGGTGCTTAATGGTCTCGTCCTGGGAGAGAAGGGTCTTGAAATCCTCGCCCTTTTCCCAGACCCTCATCGCATTCCTCTGCACCACCCCGTAGGCTTCTTCCCTCGAGAGGCCCTTTCGGGTTAGGGAGAGAAGGATCGATTCGGAAAAAATGAGGCCTCCCATCTTCTCCAAATTGGCTTTCATATTCTTCGGGTAGACGATGAGATTCTCAATTAGGGAGCTGAGGCGGTTGAGCATGTAGTCGATCAAAATGGTGGCATCCGGAGCGATCACCCTTTCTACGGAGGAGTGGCTGATGTCACGCTCGTGCCAGAGGGGAACGTTTTCTAAAGCCGCCAGGCTGTAAGATCGTACCAACCGTGCCAGACCGGAGAGATTTTCTGAGGAGATGGGATTCCTTTTATGGGGCATGGCAGAGGAGCCCTTCTGCCCCTTGGAAAAGAATTCCTCGGCTTCCAGGACCTCCGTGCGCTGGAGGTGACGAAGTTCTACAGAAAATTTTTCTATTGAGGAAGCGATGATGGCCAGGGTGGTGAAGAATTCGGCATGGTGATCCCTCTGGACAATCTGTGTCGAGATGGGCGCAGGTTTGAGTCCCAATCGGCCGCAGACAAACTCCTCAACAGAGGGCGGGATATGGGCGAAGGTTCCCACCGCTCCTGAGATCTTTCCCACGCTCACCGCCTCTTTGGCCCTCTCCATACGGATGAGATTTCGTTTCATCTCATCATACCAGAGCGTCATCTTGAGGCCGAAGGTGATGGGCTCGGCGTGAATGCCGTGGGATCGACCGATCATCAAGGTCTCCTTATGTTGGAAAGCCTTTTTCTTTAACACCTCTAAAAGCCGCTGGATGTCTTGCAGGATGAGTGCAGAGGCGTCCTTTAAAAGCATGGCCAGAGAGGTGTCGAGGATATCGGAAGAAGTGAGGCCGTAATGGAGATATCTCGACAGGGGACCGATCGACTCCCCCACATTGGTCAGGAAGGCGAGGACGTCGTGTTTCGTTACCTTTTCTATTTCATCAATACGGCGGATATCGAAGGAGGCTTTTTCTTTGATTTCCCGGACAGCCTCTGCCGGAACCTCACCCGATTGGGAAAGAGCCTCGCAGACCAGGATCTCAATTTGGAGCCAGGCTTCGAACTTTCTCTGATCCGCCCAAATCTTTCCCATCTCAGGGCGGGTATATCTTGGAATCATCTCAGGCACCTCATGGAATCCATAGAACAATATTACTGAATGGTGTTGAAAAGTCAATAAAAAACGGGTTGTTAAATATTTAGCCTTCGGGAATACAAACCGTCACCGCTGGGAGGATTTCGGGGGTCGATAGGTTGACAATTCCATGGTTCAAATGCATATTAGTGCTATGGTTATCATAAAATCCCAGCGGGAGATTGAGCAATTGAAGAGATCCAATGTCCTGGTGGCAGAGGTCTTTGAAAAATTGAGGGGAATGATTGAGCCCGGAATCACCACAAAGGAATTGGATCAGGTGGCCGAAGAATATATCCTTTTAAAAGGAGCCCGTCCTGCCTTCAAGGGTTACAGGGGATTTCCGGCAACCCTTTGTATTTCCATCAATGATGAAGTCGTTCACGGCATTCCAGGCCAGCGCCGCTTGAAAGAAGGCGATATTGTGAGCCTGGATGTAGGAGTCAATTATCTTGGCTATTTCGGAGACGCAGCCATCACGTTTCCTGTGGGAGAGGTCGACCCGGGAGCCAAAAGACTTCTCGAAGTAACGGAGAAGGCTCTCTATATTGGCATTGAAAATGCGAAAGTGGGGAATCGACTTTTTGATATCTCCTACGCCATTCAGAGTTGGGTGGAATCCCACGGATTTTCTGTGGTCAGGGACTTCGTAGGACATGGGATCGGAAAAGAGCTCCATGAGGAACCACAGATTCCAAATTTTGGGATGCCCCACCAGGGACCGAGACTCGGGAGAGGCATGGTCTTCGCCCTGGAACCCATGGTGAATGAAGGAACGTATGAGGTCAGGGTTCTCTCGGACGGCTGGACCGTGGTGACGGCGGATGGAAAACGCTCCGCCCATTTTGAGCATACCATTGCCATCACAGATGACGGAGCTGAGATACTGAGTGTCCTTTGACAACGCGACGAAGTTAGCTGAGGATGATGAACATTAAACGATAAACGAGGAACAGTGTATTCTTTTTGTTCATCGTTCATTCGGGCGGAAGAATTATTCTTAGGGAGGTATGAAAACAGCGATGCATCGTGTGGCTAAGAATATGGTCGATTTAGTGGGGGATACGCCTTTAGTCAGGATCAACCATATCGTTTCCGGCAAAAAAGTGAAAGTCTATGCAAAACTGGAGCGATATAACCCGGCTGGTTCTGTCAAAGATCGGATTGCGAAGTACATGATTGAATATGGAGAGAAGGAAGGTCTCCTGACGAAAGATAAGATCGTCATTGAGCCTACCAGCGGAAATACCGGTATTGCGCTGGCTTTGGTCTGTGCGGTGAAAGGGTATCGATTAGAATTGGTGATGCCGGAAACGATGAGTGTGGAGAGAAGAAAGATCCTCACAGCCTTTGGAGCAAAGATCATTTTAAGTGAGGGCTCCAAGGGAATGGATGGAGCGATTGATTTGGCTGAGGAGATGGCCAAGGATCCTAAATATTTCATGCCCCAGCAATTTGAGAATAAGTATAATGTGCTCGCCCATTATGAGACAACCGGCGAAGAGATCTGGAGGGCAACCAAGGGAAAGATCAATATGTTTGTCGCAGGTATTGGAACCACCGGGACCCTCATGGGCGTTTCCAAGCGACTGAAAGAATATAATCCTGAGATCAAGATTGTTGGCGTGGAGCCCTATCCAAACTCGAGTATTCAGGGGTTGAAAAACCTTAGCTCCCAGTATGTGCCGGAGATCTACGATCCAAGCCGATTGGATGAAAAGATCAATGTGAAAGATGAGGATGCTTTCGAGATGGCAAGGGTCCTCACCATTCGAGAAGGAATCTTTTGTGGAATCAGTTCCGGGGCGGCCATGTGGGGGACATTACAGAAAGCAACAGAGATGGATCGGGGTGTGATCGTCACCCTCTTTCCGGATGGCGGAGAGAAATATGTGAGCACCCCGCTCTACGAGCCGAGCAAATGTTTTGAATGCCTGCAGAAGCACCGGATCCCCACCTGCATGACAGCGGAGTATATCACAGCCCTGGAATGCCTGGTAAAAGACCGGAGCTAATCAACAGATCCAAATCCATACCGGTCCCCGGCCTACCGGCAGGCAGGCTCGAACAGTGAAAATCATAAATCCTCCCTCTCTCCCCTTTATTAAAGGGGGGTTGGGGGGATTAGATGTTAGTATCATCTTGAAAGTTGACAAGACAAAGAAGGTCTTGGATTATCCTCGCAATAAATGTCGAATCGAATTCCTTCCCCGTGCGAGACGCCCTTGAGAGAGACGTAGCTTTTGTAATAGACGGGTCCTTTGAACAATGCCAGTAGACGGAATCTGGACGGATCGAAATCCGAAAAGCAACTCAGGCTTTTTGATAGGATTAACAACGGTTGAGCAAAATCCTTTTTAAAACCGAATAGCCTCGCGTACAAACTGCTGTAGTGAATCCCGTTGGCATCCCCGGAAATCCTGGCGAAGCGAAACCCGATTCCATCGGGAAGATACCAGGAGGCCAATGTTTTAGGCTCCGAAATGGGCGGGAGTTCCGGTTGGCCAAAATTGGAGAAATGCCCCTCTCCGAATTTCCCACGATAGTAAAGGGTATGTAAAGATTCCCACACGGTTTCATCACCGGCCTGAACAGCAGAGGTCAAATCTAATTCAAGCCCCTTAGGGACAATCCGCAAAGATCCAGTTTCACACACGATCCGCAGAGGCTCATGCACTCTGATTCGGCGATAAGAAGTAACCTGTAATTTCGTATTTAACATTCGAAATATGCTTAAGGGTGCCTTTCTATGACCGAGGACCCTGAGGACAAGGGGATAAATGAGCGTCAGAGGATACAGAGGATAAAGAAACTGCCCATGAGAAGGAAGTCCGCAGGCTTGTCCGAAATCCTTAAGATGATCTGGGTCCATTTTCATATCTTCCCACACCGCCCTGATTTTCGGCACTCGGTCACCCATCTTGAAATCAGTCGAAATTCCATAAAGGGCGAGAGCAATGCTCACGAGAGCATTGGGCCGTCGATGGAAAGGTAAGATGATTTCATTCTCTGTCATAAGGATTTCTCACCGACTGGCTACAGTTTATACTTGAACTTCCTCAACAGGTTTTTCCTCCACGCAATCCCGTCTTCTTTTTCGACGCCTTTCGGAGAGGAGCCGTCGATCACACCCAGAACCCCTCTGCCCTGTTCTGACTGAGCGAGGATGACTTCCAGCGGGTTTGCCGTGGCACAAAAAATGGTACATACCTCCTGACACATTTTGACCGCGTTGAGGACATTAATCGGGAAGGCATCCTTTAAAACAATGACAAAGGTATGACCTGCACCAATCTTCAGGGCATTCTTCTTGGCAACTTCCTTCAATGTCTCGTCGTTTCCCTCCAGTCGGACGAGACAATCGCCCGAGGCTTCACAGAATCCGATTCCAAATTTCGCCCCGGGAACGGAACCCACGATGATCTCATAAAGGTCTTCGACCGTTTTGATGAAATGGGTCTGGCCAAAAATGACGTTACATCCTTCCGGGATCTCCAATTGCTCTGTCTTCAGTTCCATAATTTACCTCCTTAAATCTAAATAGAAGGGTTCAAGGATTCTAGGGTTCAAGTGTATTTGACTCGACCCCTTGAATCCTCGATCCCTTGAACCCTTTTTAGTCTTAACATATCGTTAGGTGGGTGAATTGTCAACGGAGGTTATATACTGTGCGAGAGTCATCCATATATCGAAATGATTTTATTTTCGTTTTAAATCTATTGCGGTCATGCAGAGGAAAGTCAATGGAAAATAAGGGGGGACGTAGGACTACTTATTGAAAACAAACGCCTGACAAAGGGAGGGAGACGGAAAAACGCTTTGCTCTATGCTCCACCCATCCTCCACCGCAGCCTACTGCGGAGGGCGGGTGAAATATGCCCGCCTCGGTCAGTATTTGGCATTCGGCAATCCGAATGCTCCGCGATCCGATTACGTTCCCGTTCCGATCTCCTTTAATTTTCCGACAATCTTTTCCTTTTCCATCATTCCGACATTTCGAAAGGCTTCTTTTCCCTTCGCATCGAAGAAAACCAGCGTGGGAAGCATGAAAACTTTATAATTTTGGGCAAGATTCTGATTTTTGTAAACATCGATGACCAGAACCTTTGCCTTTTCGGAATATTCTTTGCCGACTTCCTGAAGGACAGGCCTCATCTGGCGACAGGGAACGCAAGAATTTGCTCCAAAATCCACCAAGACGGGCTTTCCACTCGCGAGAGCCTTCTTCAGATCCTCCTCCGTATTCATTTCAGGGGGTTTGGCTGCAATTTTTTGTAACCGATCCTGGTTGATATCCACCTTAGCATTTTTCCGAAGCTCCACCAAATACTGCTCCAGGGCATCCTGTCGTTTCGATTCCCGGATATACTGTTCAATCGCCGGAGCGACTTCTTTCAGAGGTTTCCCCTCCATTCGATCCTTATACATCTTATAAAATCCCTCAACCTCCTCGCGTTTTACCTCCGGCGGGGAAGAGAACTTCTTGCCGACAAACTCAACGATAATCGATTCGTCGGGTGAGAGAAGATTTTTGGCCGGATCCTTATAGGTTTGAACGGGAGCTGATATTCCCTGCTTCTTTGCCTCTTGTAAAAGAAGGGTCTTCACGATCAATCTATCGAGAAATTTGCCAGGTTCTTCCCGAAACATCTCTTTTATCAAGGGGGGGTCAATTTTGGCAATCTCCTTGTTGAATTGGTCGACCGTAATTTTTTCATCGTTCACCCGGGCAAGAACCAGGCGGCGTGGGCTTTGGAGATAGAAAAAGTAAAAGAGCAACGCCCCTGCCACGATAACGATTGCAGCGGCCGCAAAGAGAATGGTTTTCCGATTCATCTTTCCTCCCTTAGGTTCGGCGGATTGTCCTTCAACCGTGTTATTCATCTTAGCCCACTCCTTTCATTGTTTTGAGACGATCTGTCAAGCGAATACCTCAACGATCACCCGGATCTTCTCAGGATCGACCAGACAAGGAAGAATACGGGCAATTTTGTAAGATTCGAGTCGCATCTTTATGACTTATATCAAGGTCAAAATCAATATCCCTGCCAGGGCAAAAAAGAAAGCAGAGGTGAGGAGCTTAATGGTGGATGCCCTCTTCTGGAGAAAAAAGGAAAGTTGCTCGGAAGTGACTCCCCAGTAGACGATCCCAAAGATGACCAATAATGGAAGGATATAGACAAGATTATACAAAACGAGGTACAAAACAGCACTCCCTCTGAGGGAAGGGATATTCGTAACAAAAAGGATCGTGGGAAGATAGACCTGGCTTGTACAAGTAGATTGCAGGAGGGTGACAATGAAACCAATGACGACAGCGGCAAGCAAGAAACGGACAGACGTGCCTCCCCTATTCGCCTCCAACTCATCACTTCTTACCCGAATGATCCGGTGGATCCTCTTTTTCAAAAAATCCGGGACCTGAAGCTTCATCTTGGAAGGGCGTCCCTTTTTGAGCTGGATGTAATCATAAAGGCTGAAGATTCCAAGGAGAACGGCGAATACAAAGGTGATCAAGTAAACGATTTGTGAGAAGAGAGGCAAGAACGAGAGATGCTTGATGAAACTTAGAATTCCAAGACCGAGTGATAAATGGGTGACGAAGCCTATTCCTGAAAAACCCAGCCCTACGTAGAAGATCTCCTTTCGTTTTCTGCCAACCATGGTAAGATAGGAAATGAAAAAAACCAGAGTGGCTAAGGCACACGGATTCATCCCCTCAATCGAGCCTGCCAAGAGGATGGCCAGGACTCCAAAGGACTTAAAGCGTTCTACAATTGACTCTTCGGCTTTCTTGGACTCCTCCGGTGACAGGGATAGGGATGGTGCCGGCTCAGATATCTTACTCTTACCGACGGCGACGCCAACACTTACCCGTTCGTATCTCTGGATCAATGCCTCCACCTTGGATTCCGTGATCTCACCCGAAAGAAGATAATCGTTTCCAATAAAAATACTCGGTGCGATCAAACGCTTATCCATAGGGAGGTTGAGCCGGCTGGACAGGGTTTCGTTTAAACGCTTCCCTTCCGGTGTATTCAGGTCGATCTCTTTAATCGTCAATCGGGGGTACTTCTTCGTCATGTACTTGAGGAGGACGTTTGCGCGGTCACATTTCGAACATCCTTTCTGATAAAAATAGGCAAGATCCACTGACCCCGTGGTTCGTGAATCGTGTTTGGTGATTGGCATTTTTCCCAAATCACGAGTCACGCTCCACGAGTCCCTCAATTCAATAGGCGGAGGGGAGGCGCCCCCTTTTGCCTGAACCTCCAAGAGGAGAGGATTCAATTTCTCCATAATCTCCATCTCTCCGGAGAGCATTTGATCTCCGATGAAGACGATAGGCAGTTCATTTTCTTTAGGACCAAATTTTTTCTCCAGTTTGGTGAGGACTTCAAAATAGGCCGGGTTGCTCACATCGAACGTCTTGATCTTGAGCGTCGGGACCATCGTCTTCAGTGTGGGAAGATAACTCTGGAGAATGACCTGACAGGGTTGGCAGTCCTCGGTATAGAAGAAATAGATCTGGATAGAAGAAGGATGTCCTTGAGCTATCCCATAAACAGGCCAGCAGAAGAGAACAGTGCAGAAAAGAAAAACGATCAGTCTTCGCATCACTTCCCTTTTAGGTACATTCTCAAGTGCGATCTCCAGAAAAATTTGGCGCTCAGCCTCAAACCTTACGATTTCAATCGGGTCTTAAGCGATCAGATCCGGCCTTGGGATTTCAAATTCACAGGGAACATCAGTTTGACAGAGGCCACAGGAAGGAGGAGGGTTCTGGAGCCCGTATTCTAACCGCTTTGCTTGCAGAGACTCAGAGCGGATATACTCATAGCATTTGTCCTTATTATGGCCTTTTCCCGTAATCGCGCCGGCCGGACATCTCGGTATGCACTTTCCGCATTTCTCATTCCGAAACTGGAGACAGTTTTCCCGGTGGTGGCGATATTTCTTCTCATTCGGTGTCAGCTTCAATAAAGTAACCACACTCCCGAATCGAACGGCCATCCCCTTTGGAGTGATGAGACCGTCATTGAGGCTGAAGGTTCCAAGACCACAGGCATAGGCAATATGGCGCTCAGACCAGGGAGAGGCCCAGCCTACCTTCTCATCCCTAATATACTGAAACGTTGAGGAGAGGGTGGGTGCCACCGCAAGATGTCCTAAATCTTCCAAGAAGGTCACGACATGTTTCTTCAGGGCACCATTGCAGGCCTCGCCAAAATCTCTGGTGTAAGCCCAGAGTTTAGACGGGAATTGTTTCTCCTGACGATTGCTCTTGCGAGTATCTTCGGATGCGGGGAGGACCCACGAAATGACGCTAATCTGTTCAATTTCGGTAAAGAGAAGGCCTCTTCCCCTCTCCCTCAGAGCTGCCGAGACGATCTCTCTTGGAGTGAGATGGAAGGGACCAATCAGTGTTTTATATTCAAGAAAAAGTGGGTCAATCCCCGATGCAAAGCCCACCAAAGGTTCTTCCCAGTAAACTCCGTGGTCGAGTTGGGTTCTTCGATTCGGTTGAGCCTCGTTGACAAAGTTTTTGACGAGTTGTTCCAGAACCGTGTTTGGGTTCTTGAGGAAAACGACCTTTTCTTCTTTTGTCATGAGGTAGCCCTTCTTATTCCTTCTCCTTTTCTTTCATATCGAACCCCTCCTCGTGAACCCCTGTCCGTTTGCAACGGTATTCCTCGATTGCCAGTTTTAGAGCGTCGGTGGCCAGCGTGAAGCAGGGGACTTTCTCTTTGGGTAATTGGGCAAGCACTTCCTTGGAAGTCTCTTCCGATATCTTGGTAGCCTCATCCAGTGTGGCTCCCTTGATCCGCTCCGTCAGGATAGAACTGGTGGCGATCGCGGCGCCGCAGCCGAAGGTCTTGAACTTTGCTTCGACAATCCTATCGCCATTGACTTTGATAAAGATCTGCATGATGTCCCCACAGGAGGCGTTTCCGACAGTCCCGACCCCATCCGGATTGGAAATCTCACCCACATTTCTTGGATTCTGGAAATGTTCCATCAAAAATTTCGGATATTTTGGCATGTTTCATCCCTCAGCGGGAGCGATTTTTTTCCTCTGGGTTCTCCAGTCGCTTGACTCTATCTTCCAGCTTATTGTAGAGCTGAAGAAGCATCTTCATGAGATCTGACAATGGGTCCGGGAGATTTCCATGTTCGAAATCGAGTTCTTCCTTTTCTGGAGTCAGGGATTCCACAATGCGGCCGGGGACACCGACGACTGTGGCACCAGCTGGAACGGGTTTAACCACCACAGAGCCTGAACCGATTCTTGCTCCGTCGCCAATGGTGATCGCTCCCAAAACAGTGGCATTAGAGCCAATGATCACACGGTTTCCCAAGGTGGGGTGGCGTTTCTTCTTTTCAAGAGTTGTGCCACCCAGTACAACGCCTTTATAAATCAGGCAATCGTCTCCGATCTCAGTGGTCTCTCCGATCACCACACCCATTCCATGGTCGACGAAGAGTCGCCTGCCGATTTTCGCACCAGGGTGGATCTCAATCCCTGTGAACCAACGGCTGAAATGGGAAACCAAACGGGCAGTTGTAAACCATCTCTTTTGATAGAGGAAATGGGCAATGCGGTGGAGCCAGATCGCATGGAGACCCGGATAGCAGAGGAAAATCTCCACGACGTTTTTCGCCGCAGGATCTCTCTCTTTAATGGTTCGAATATCTTCCTTCAAGCGCTCCCACATTGCTAAATTCTACTTACACTAAATTGACATAATAACTTAAAAATTGAATGAAATACAATGGCGACAAAGTAATAAAAATTTTGAGATTGACCCTAAAATTTCCTTGACAACTAAACAAATGTATAGTATCTATAAATACAGTTCGGAGTGATGAGTTCGCCTGCCTGCACGAAGCGTTTCGGCGAAAGCAGGGAGTTGGGAGTACGAATTAATAAAGAGGGAATGATGAATGCAGAGATTTGATTTTGAAAACGTGGAAGTCTATTAGATGAAGAGGTGACGATGGAGCTGACATCCCGGCAGAGAGAGATCTTCAATTTTATTAGAGGATTTATCAAAGAGAGAGGCTATCCCCCTTCGGTAAGGGAGATCGGCGAGCACTTCGATATTTATCCCCGAGCAGCCTTTGATCATCTCAAGGCGTTGGAGAGAAAGGGCTATTTAAAGCGGAGGGGTTCCATGTCCAGGGGCCTTGAGGTCCTTGTCTTTCTGGAAGAGAGATTGCACGGGGAACCGCTGAGGAAAGAAGGAAGGCTACAGAGTCGGGAGATTCCAATCTTAGGCAAGGTGGCTGCGGGGAAACCCACCTTGGCCGTAGAACATGTGGAAGGGACGATTCCCCTTCCTGCGGAATGGGTGAAAGGGAAAGAAGTCTTTCTTTTAAAGGTGAAGGGCGACAGTATGTCCCCCTATATCCTCGCCGATGATTATGTCGTCGTCCGATCCCAACCTTCGGCAGAGAATGGGGATGTGGTGGTGGCACTGATGAGGGAAGAGGCAACGGTGAAGCGGTTTTTCAAAAAGGGAAGGAAGATCGAATTGAAGCCGGACAATGAGCGCTGGGAGACGATTCAGATTGAAGAAGGATCAGGGGAAGCTCAGATTCTTGGGAAAGTCATCGGGGTGTTCAGGAAATGCTAAATGCAATGCGGATTGCAGAGTGCGGAATGCGGATGCATTTACCGATAAAGCATTCGTTCGATGAAATTTTACTGCAACTGACACGGGTTGGTCTATCCTCTCAACCCACCTTTCCCCAAAAAGTTCTCTTTTGGGGGGAGAACGCAGGAGAAATTTCATCCTATGTGGCGGGATGGCTGGCAGGTAAAGGAAGAGCGGTCATCGTCTTGGACGGGGCCAATCGTTTCGATCCTTACACGGTCTCATCCCTCGCAAGGAGGGCATGGATTCCTCCGGAGAGGCTTCTCAAAAGCATTCGGATCGCAAGGGCCTTCACCTGCTATCAGATGGCCGCGCTGATGGGAGAGCAATTGACCTCCTTGTTGAGGCAAGAGGAAACAACAGAGCTATGGCAAAGGCCGTGGGTGATCCTTCTGGGACCGCTCACCACCTTTTTGGACGAGGATGTATCAGAAAGGGAGGTTCGTCCTCTCTTTGAAAGATCTCTGAGAAAGATAGAAGGGATGGCTTCGAAAGGAGTCCCTTTTCTTCTATTTCAGTCTAATCCCCACCCCCCCTTACGAAAGGGGGAAGAGGGGAGATCTATGAGTTTAAAGAGGGCTTATCTTATGAAAAGACTCTTTCAATTTTCGAATCTGGTCTGGAGGATGGATCTGGAAGAAGAGGAATTGAAACTGATTCTGGAAAAGAGACCTACTGAAAAATTTCAAATTGCAGATCGCAGATTGCAGATTGAAAAAACTTAAAATCGGTCAGCGGGTTTATCTAAGATTTAGAATCTGTAGTGCCTCCATTTACTGGGGGCGATAGATGGTCTCGTCGGCAATAAATGCCGTCGCTACATCTCTGACACGCCCTGAACCATATAAGGTTCAGGGCAGCCATGCACCCGACGTGGTGCATGGCGGAGCACGAGTGATGGGAAGAACCGTTCTTCCTTTTAGCAGGGTTCTGGAACAGGAAGCCCAGGAGTGGAGGAAGTTTCGAAGAGGGCTGAGAAGAGAAGATCAGGAGTTTCTCGACCGGCTCTTTGAAGAGGCGAGGCTTCATGTCCAAGCCGGGGTCTATGCTTCGAGACCATGGCCTTTTGAGACGATTCTGATCTCTATTCTCCTTGAGCACGAGAAGGCCTTGGTGGAGTTGAAGGCCAAACTGAAAAGTATAGAAGAAAAAGAGCAAAAGGGATAAATCTCCGAACTAACTCATCGTTAGGTAAACCCATGGAAATCCACGGACGGCTCTTCGATCTTTATCCTCTGGGATCTTCGATGATCCTGTGGATCAAGGAAGAAGACGGGAGGCTCCGCCGATTCGAAGATCCTTTCCGGCCTCGATTCTATGCACAGGGGAGAAAAAGCGATCTTCTCGATCTCTTCCACTCTCTCCAGAAAGAGCGGTGGACGGCGGGGTATCAGTGGGCCAGAAAGAAGGAGTTCTGGAGCGGTGATGAAGTGGAAGTGATGGAGATCGAGGTCGTCGATTCGGAGCATTATGCTCAACTCCCCAGAATTCTCCCTCCATGGGAAGAGAAGATTACCTTCTACAATTGTGACATCCCCTTGCCGCAGACTTATCTCTATGAGAAAAAAATCTTTCCGACAGGCCGATGTCTTATTGAGGTCGAGGGAAATCGAACCTTTGAAATTCACCCCGATCCGTCCGAATCTGTGTGGATGAACGACGAAGACCTTTCTGACTTTCGGATCCTGGAATTGCGGACCGAAGGAGACCCCATTTGGAAGAAATCTCTTATTTTAGAGTGCGAAGGGTATCGTGTGGAAATGGAGACGATCGATGTCGGAGAAATCGAGAAGTTTCTCAAACATTTCGATCCTGACGTGATCCTGAGCGATGATGGGGATGCCTCTCTTTTGCCACGTCTCTTTTTTGAAGAGAAAAGATGGAACCTTTCTATTCCCTGGGATCGGGAGCCTTACCCTGTGAAAAGACAGATTCATCCGAAAGGCTTTTCCTATTTCTCCTATGGCAGGACCTATTACAAGGCCCCTGCCCATCTCTTTCTTGGAAGGTGGCACATCGATCGTAGAAACTCTTTCATCTACGGAGAATCGGGAATGGAGGGAGTGGTCGAGCTGTCGCGCTTAGCCAAAGTCCCGGTTCAACGAATGGCCCGGACCTCTCCGGGAACAGCGATCACCTCGATGCAACTCGACCGAGCTTTTCAGGAGAAGATCCTCATCCCCTGGAGAAAGGGGGAGCCGGAACGGTTCAAGACGGCGTGGGATCTGCTCGTTGCCGACAAGGGGGGCCTTGTCTTCCAGCCCAAGTTGGGAATCTTCGAAGATGTGGCAGAGATTGACTTTGCCTCGATGTATCCCACCATGATGGCGATTCACAATATCTCTCCGGAGACCGTACTCTGCGGATGCTGTGAAAACCGCAGTGTCCCGGAGGTGGGCTACACGATCTGTGAGAAGAGGGAAGGAATCGTGCCAAAGACCCTTAAGCCTATCCTAACAAGAAGGGCATGGCTGAAGAAAAAAGTCAAAGAGTTGGAAAGTCGAAAGTGGAATGTGGAACGAGGAAAGGGGGAGGGGGAGGATTGGGAAAAGAGAAGAGAAATCTACAATCGGAAACAGACAGCGCTCAAGTGGATGCTCGTGACATGCTTTGGATATCTGGGCTATCGAAATGCCCGCTTCGGAAAAATTGAAGCCCATGAGGCGGTCACTGCCTTTGGGAGGGAAAGGCTCCTCCAAGCCAAGGAGATCTGCGAGGCGGAGGGGTTCGAGCTTCTCCATGCCATTACCGATTCCCTCTGGATTCGTAAGAAAGGATTCAGAGAGGAAGAGGTTCTGGAGCTCTGTCAGAAAATCAGCGAGGCCACCGGGATCACGATGAGTCTGGAGGGAATTTATCGATGGATGGCTTTTCTTCCTTCAAAAGGGAACCGAGAGAGTCCGGTGGCCAACCGCTATTTCGGGCTCTTCCGAAACGGAAAGATCAAAGCGAGGGGATTAGCGTTTCGACGGGGCGACACGCCTCCCCTAATTCAAGAGGCTCAGCTTCGAATGCTTGAGATCCTAGCAGGAACAAAGGACATGGAGGATTATCGGATGAAGGTTCCCAAAATTTTAGACCTTCTCCTTGAATATAGCCTGTTGCTAAAGGACGGACGGGCGAGAAGCGAAGAGCTGGCCATCGGGAAGAGGATCTCGCAGGAGCCCAGCGCCTGCAAGGTGGATAGTCTGACCGCTCTTGCCGCTCAAGAGCTTGAGGATCTCGGAATTCCGATCCATCCCGGAGAGAAGGTCAAATATGTGATTAAAAATGCCGAGTCCAAAGACAAGGCGGAGCGAGTGAAACCTTTTCCGTTGGTGGGGCCGGATGACACCTACGATGTCAAGAAATATCTGGAGATGCTTGTGAAAGCGACCGAAGAGATATTGATCCACGTGGGCTATGATAAGAAACGTCTGCAGAAGATGATGACTGATATATCCTCCCTCTCCCTTGATGGGAGAGGGTCGGGGTGAGGGTGGATCAAAAACAATTGACTTATTCACCAGTCATGATATTTTGTGCATAAAATAAATATCTCCGATTCCTCTCCGCTTAACCTCAACAGAGGATGGAAGGGCTGATGGCTAGAAAGCTTGTCAGGATTACAGATGCCTGAGATTTCAATAACATTATCGCGGCATCTCAAAGCGTGAATATGCCAAAGTATGACGAAATCGGTTACTGGTCCGAGGTAAAGCTTGATATTATCAGCAAGTATGCTTCTGCTTATTCGATTATCATGAACAAACAGAAAAGTATCCAGACTTATTTATACATTGACGCTTTCTCGGGGGCCGGAGTTCACATAAAAAAGCGGACACGTGAATTCGTTGCGGGCAGTCCCTTGAACGCATTGGTCATTTCTCCTGCATTCCCCGAGTATCATTTCATCGACTTGGATGGTGACAAGGTAGACAAGCTTCGTCTGGCTACTGGTGATCGGGGAGATGTCTTATTTTACAAAGGAGATTGTAATAGAATCCTCCTTGTTGACGTTTTTCCCAAGTGTCGATACGAAGATTATCGCAGAGCATTGTGCTTGCTTGATCCTTATCGTCTTAACGTTAACTGGGAGGTTTTACAGAGAGCTGGGGAAATGAAGAGTATCAAGATCTTCTATAATTTTATGATTATGGACGCAAACATGAATGTTCTTTGGCGTTCTCCTGACAAAGTCCAAGCCAGTCAAGCTGCCCGGATGGATGCGGTGTGGGGTGACCATTCATGGCGTGAAGCAGCTTACAGGAAAACGCCAGGATTGTTCGGTGAAATGGAAGAAAAGGCGACGAACAAAGCTGTGATTGATGCATTCCGTGCCCGCCTCAAAAAAGTCGCAGGGTTCGAATATGTCCCCGAACCGATGCCCATGAGGAACTCAAAAGGTTCTGTGATATATTATTTATTCTTTGCTTCACCAAATAGAACCGGTGCAAAGATTGTGAAGGACATTTTCGATAATTACCGAAACAAGGGGGTGACGTCATGGCAATAAATTCCGCCATTGAATGGACTGAAGCCACATGGAATCCCGTCACCGGTTGTAGCAAAATAAGCCCTGGATGCGGCCATTGCTATGCCGAACGTATGGCCAAACGGCTTCAGGCGATGGGGCAGCCCAACTATGCCAACGGATTTGAACTTGCTTTACACGAGAAAATCCTAAAACTGCCACTGGCGTGGAAGAAACCGCAAACTATCTTTGTCAACTCGATGAGCGATCTTTTCCATGAGGATGTTCCAGCTGAATTTATTCATAAGGTCTTTCATATCATGAAACAAGCCCACTGGCATCGTTTCCAGATTCTGACGAAAAGATCAGAACGCCTTCTTGAATTCAATCCTAAACTTTCCTGGAATTTCAACATTTGGATGGGAGTCAGTGTTGAAAATCAAGAGCATACTTTCAGAATCGACCATCTGCGCAAAACCGGAGCAAAAATTAAATTTATATCTTTTGAGCCACTTCTTGGACCTATACGTACTCTTAATCTTACAGGGATAGACTGGGTCATTGTGGGGGGAGAATCCGGGCATCAGGCGAGACCTATGGATGCCTCGTGGGCGGTTGATATCCGTAACCAATGTCAGAGGGCGAAAATACCATTCTTCTTTAAACAATGGGGTGGTCCAAACAGGAAGAAGACCGGGCGGAAGCTTGAAGGCAGAACGTGGGATGAAATCCCGAGGGTTTTCGATATAACAAGGGCTGTATCCCATTATTGAGAAGAAGAGGGGAAACTGCAGACATTGATAATTCACTTAATCAGGCATTCCCGAAGCGGGCAGATAGCAAAGGTTAAAAGATTATATCCAAATGCTGTTACATTTCTTCTGGCCCTGAACGTTATATGAAATTCTAGAAAGAGTTGAATAAGACAAAGCGAAGGACAAATTAGAATAACGATCCCCTTAATCAATGAACAAATTGGAAGCTTGGCAACCGATATTTCGATTTCTCGAGAAAGTTAACAAGAGCGAATTCGTCGGTTTAGCTTTTTCGATAGCCTACTTAATTGGTGTAGTCGTGGGATGGTATTGGGTGTGTTTTAAAGGTGGCGCTGATGTATGGAAGGCTGGAATAGTCTCATGGAACAAACGATTTGGTATCAATCTTGAGTGGATTCCTCCGTTCGTTTTAAAAGTATTTGCAACTGTATTCCTTTTTGGATCCATTCTCGGGTTATCTCTAGCCCTCGTTGCAAAGATAAACAGGCAATGATAGAGGGATAGGGTGGGGATCGCAATAATTCTCGGATCTATTCTACAACCTCACCAGATTGGCGCCGTAAGTCAGGCCGGCTCCGAAACCAACAAGGATCACAAGATCCCCTCTCCGGAGCTTCCCCTCTCGAATGGATTCATCAAGAGCAAGAGGAATCGAAGCAGTAGAGTTGTTGCCGTACTTTTCAATCGTGACGATCATCTTTCTTTTGACGGCCCCGGTAGGAAGTTCGAGCTTGGATTCAAGTTCCTCGGCGGCGCTCACGATGATCCTCGCATTGGCCTGATGGGGAATGATTCGGTCAACCTGATTGAGCAGCGTCCGAAGCTCTTTCTTGTTCGCCCTCCCCTCAGGGTCAAGGACTCGCAGGCAGCTTTCCGCCATCGCGGTCTTGGCAAACGCGTAGACTTTTCTACCCTCCATCCACATGAATCGATGGCCATTGTCCTCATGATCGCGAAGCACAAGGGTATGGCGCAATTTGTATTCCCCGCCCAAATAGGATCGGATAACGCCTTCCTTAGCCCTCCGCCGCAATACCACGGCTCCTGCTCCGTCTCCAAAGAGGACGCACGTATTTCTATCTTTATAATTCGTGATGGCTGAAAGCTTGTCCGATCCGACCACGGCGACCGTTTTGTACTGCCCTGATTTTACAAATTGTTCTGCGACGGCCAGAGCATAATTGAAGCCCGTACACCCCGCCTGCACGTCAAAAAAAGGCAGGTTTCTACTGAGGTTGAGGAGATGGGCGATGTGGCCCGCCGCAGAAGGCCACATCGGGTCAGTGGTATTGGTGCCCACCACGAGCATCTCAATTTCTGTGAGGTCAATGCACGCTTTCTCCACGGCTCGTTCAAGGGCAAGTCGACCCATGGTCACGTTGGTTTCTTCTTCTGCTGCAATCCTTCGCTCACGGATGCCCGTCCTTTCCAGGATCCATTTATCACTGGTCTCGACCATCTTTTCGAGATCGTAGTTGGTAAGGACTCTTTCCGGCACATAAGAGCCCGTTCCAATAATTCCTGCGTGGTGCATGTAAAGCCCCTTTCGAAGGTAGTACGGCCAAGGGTAACATTTTCTCCAGTTTGTAGCAATGGGACAGCGAAATTCCTTTCTCTCGTTTGAAGTTGAGCATTGTACTGGGATCGAGTAAAATACGATTCAGATTCATCATTCCAGGAGATCGCGCTGGATGACAATTTCGGATTTCATTCAAAAAGTGTTGATAGAGGAATTCAGGGAAATTCAACAAGACGAAGGCCATCCTTATATTTCATATAGCCTCGTCTGCCAGGGGATAGAATTTTTGGGAGCCTGCCTTGATTCAGAGCCTTTTTCAGCTGAAGGTTTAAGCGCTGCGCGCTTCAGAAGAGCTGTTTACGATCTTTTTCCGACATCCTATCGTAAATTTAATCAAGGAAAGGGGAGGCCTTTTGATTTGTATGAGAATCTGCGTTGTGGTCTACAGCTCGTTATTTTGCCGGGGACACCCATAGAACTCATTCAGCAATCCGAAAAGGAAAAATTTGATGTCCATCATCTCGAAGTAAAGGAGATTCGGGGGATAGATAGACTTGTCTTGGTATCAGAAGATCTGTTTGATGATTACGAAAAAGCCTGTAAAGAGATTATTGCAAGAATTCGTGACGGTCGTTTAAGGGGTTGGAAGTTTGCAGGAGATGTTTTAATCACCGGATGACCGATGGAGTATGTGCTGGTTAGAAGGGTTATTCTCACGGCCCGGCGCGCGGCTTGACAATACGAAGAGGGATCCCGACCATGGAGGAACTTTTCCGTTTATGCGAAACCTCTTGACGAGGCAATCCTTAGATTGGATATAATACAGACATACTTCCATGGTGATATAAAAAGTGTTATGTAACGCAAGTAAAAACGATGGACAGAGAGACTTTTTTTGAATCCCCCGTGACCTCGCTGGGCAGGATGGCGATAGGATGGGTCAACGAACTCGGCGCCATGGTGGTCTTCCTTTTCCGGGCCTTTGTGATGATCTTTCATCCCAAGCAGTTCCCCGTCATCGCCCATCAAGTCTATTTCATCGGAGCCAGATCCGCCACGATCGTGATGCTTGTCGGCCTGTTCACGGGCATGGTTCTGGGACTTCAACTTTTTCATACGCTCGTGAAGTTCGGGTCAGCTGGCGTTCTGGGCACAGCGGTCGCGCTGTCGTTGATCAGAGAACTGGGCCCGGTGCTGACGGCCATCATGATCACGGCTCGAGCCGGCTCCTCCATGGCCACAGAAATTGGTATCCAGCGCATCTCCGAGCAGATCGACGCTCTGGACACGATGCGGATTGATCCGCTCCGGTATCTGGTCAGCCCAAGGATTGCCGCTTCCATTATCAGCTTCCCCCTGCTGACGGCCTTCTTCGACCTCATCGGCATCCTCGGCGGGTTTATCACTGGAGTGATGATGATGGGCCTCAATGCAGGCACCTACTTTTACCGGATCCGTACCGGCGTGGAATTGGAGGATATTACGGGGGGGTTTGTCAAGGCGCTGGTGTTTGCCGTCATTGTGTCGATGATCTGCTGCTTTCAGGGTTACTATACCCATATGCGAAGGGATAGTTACGGTGCGAAGGCGGTGGGGCTTTCCACCACGTCGGCGGTGGTCCTGTCGTGCGTGCTCATCCTGATCGCAGATTATGTGGTGACGTCGCTTCTTCTTTAGGGATTGATGGAAACTCCGCTGATTGAATTCCAAAAAGTGAGCAAGCGTTTTAACAACCATGTGGTCCTCGATCAGGTTGACCTGACGATCTACGAGGGACAGGTTACTACGATTATCGGAAAGAGTGGCAGCGGCAAGAGCGTGCTGCTCAAACACATTATCGGGTTGCTGAACCCCGACGAAGGCACGATCCTGTTCCGGGGTCAGCCTGTTCAGAAAATGAGCAAGAGCCAGAGGGATCGGACCTTCAGTCAGATTAGCTATATGTTTCAGAATAACGCTCTCTTTGACTCGATGACCGTCTTCGATAATATTGCCTTGCCCCTTCGACAGACCACCCATCTCAGCCAGAAAGCCATTGAGGAGCGGGTAAGGGCGAGGATGGCGCAGATGGAACTTACGGAAGTGGCTCAAAACTATCCGTCGGAGCTCTCGGGAGGCATGCAGAAGCGAGTCGCGTTGAGTCGGGCTCTGGTGACCGATCCGAAGGTCGTCCTTTTTGACGAACCCACCACGGGCCAGGATATCATCCGTAGGAATGCCATTCTGAGCATGATCGCTCTGTATCAGCGAAAGCTCGGCTTCACTGCGGTTCTCATCAGCCATGACGTCCCGGACGTTTTCTTCATCTCAAACCGTATCCTCGCCCTCAACGAGGGGAAAATCATTTTTCAGGGAACGCCGGGGCAGTTCGAGGAATTCGAGAATCCTTTGATCGACGAATTTGTCCAAAGCCTTGAGGACTTCCAAGAACATCTTACCGGAATTCAAACCAAGCGGCAATTTAGGATTCGGAATCAGATCGGCCTCAGAAAGAAGCGGCCTCAAGAAAGCTATGTCATGGCGTTGTTTACGCTGAAGGACTTTGATGAACTCTGTGAGTATCTGGGGCACACCCGAGGGCAGGAAGTTCTCAATGCCATGGGAGCATACCTGAACAAGCATTTCGGCGCCGTCGGAGGGTTTTCTGCGCGTCAGAGCAAGAATCAATTTAGCACGTTTCTTCCCTTTTCAAACCTCAGCGAGGCGGAACGAATAGTGGAAAAATTTGCCCTGGATCTTCGGGAGGAAGGATTGC
>Ga0326728_10007070_pt1 | contig 29407 bp, 26 predicted proteins | sample MB3enrmetagenome_FD_207602 | JGI IMG/M metagenome (GOLD analysis project Ga0326728, IMG submission 207602) | Lab enriched peat soil microbial communities from McLean, Ithaca, NY, United States - MB31MN | ecosystem: Environmental > Terrestrial > Soil > Wetlands > Peat | place: USA: New York... | reverse complement strand
ACATGTCAACAGGTGTTTTTGCCGCTTTGGGACCCCGACGAGAGATTGGCCGTTGGAACGGCAACCTCCTTAAAAACGCGAATGTCTCCACTGTACTCGGAGCGTCTTGGTGCGATTTGGTGCTAAACTTTGGAGCAGGGCCGTTTCGGAAGGCAGCAGAACCTGCAAGCGTTGCCTTCCTGTCAGGGGCGCATGAGAGGGTGTCCCCCCACCGTAACTGACCGTAACTGACCGTAACCTGGCGCCTCGTTGTCCCGCCGGCCAAGGCGGAAGCGGCCCCAAAAGGACCGGTCTTGGGCGGAAAACACGGCCCTTTGGGGTGTGTCCCCCCCCCCTGCAATATTCTGCAATCATTGCAGTTTGGCGTCTGGGATGGCCCGTCAGCGGGCCCCCAATGACCGCCTGGATGGCCGGATTAGCCGGTTTTTGCGTTTAAAGCGCAACTTGCGATAGCTTGCGACAGCCTGCGATTACTTGCGATTTATGCACCCTTGGGCTGGGTTTTTCGAGGATTTTCGCAAGCAGTCCAAGGATCCGCCGCCGTTAAGCGCCAAGTTGCATGTACCTGCATGTACCTGCATGTACCTGCGACTTTATCGTTATCGGCCAGGGTTAAACCAGCCGCAGCCTGGGGGGATTTCAACGCCTCCGCCGTCGTTGAAACTTCCGCCTTCGCCAAGGCTACAGCGGAGAGGAAGGCGGACAGGAAGGCGCGAAGAGGCAACGGCGCAAAGAGGATTTGGCCTCTGCCTTCTTCCTTTAGCCTTCAGCTTTCATCCTTGCCTTCCCGGCCCCCATTGCCCTGCAAAATGTCAAAGAACGGGCGCGTGAGCGCCGCACAGGTTCCATATTACCACAGTGTAGTGGGAATGCAACATTTATTTTCATATTTATTTTTCACCTGAATTCACCGACGACGACGGAATACGGAGAAGTGGAACGGGGAAGAATTTCCGCCAATGGCCGCAGGCCGTGTTTTGCGGTTTTCACTGCTGTTGGCAGCACGCTATTCGGGGGATTTTTACCACGGATTTCACTGATTTCACGGATGGAAGACGATGCATTTTGAGCGGCGTAATTTGCAAGTTGCCGGCGTTGTGCGGGTTATCCAGTGACACCTGCATGGAATCACCGCAGAATTCGCAAAATACGCAGACGCGGGAAAGCGGATGGCAATGGCCGACGGTTCAGAGCCCGCGCGTTCATTACCAACGCTTACGACGGCAACGCCCGGATGACGGTCACGGCGCTGGTCAACAGCGGCGGAACCAACTTGGACTCAAGCGTTTACACGTATAATGTCGGCAACCAGCGGACGGCGGTGGTGCGCGGCGGGGAGAATACCGCCGCCTACACGTATGACGCGATTGGGCAGGTGATCAGCGACCAAGCCTCGGAGGTGTCGGGCGGGGCCACGCGATGGAACGAGCAGTTGTCGTACGGCTATGACCCCGCCGGCAACTTGCATTATCGGACGAACAATGCGCTTGTGGAAAATTTCCAAGTGAACACCCTGAACGAGTTGACAACCAATACTAACGGTGGCAGATTGACCGTCATGGGAACGACTACGTCCCAAAACTCGGACACCGTGACCGTAAACACCAGCAACGCGCTGGTTTATGGCGATGCGACGTTCGCGGCCACCAACATGCCTTTGACGACCACCTACACCGCCATAGCCTCCGACAGTTACGGCCGACGGGCGACTAACACCGTCACCGTGAACATCGCCGCCAACACGACCTACCAATACGACGGCAACGGGAACCTGACCAACGACGGGTTGAGGAATTTCGTTTATGACGATGAAAACCAACTGATTCAAATTTCCGTGCCTAACCAATGGCTGTCGCAGTTCGCGTACGACGGGAAGATGCGCCGGAGAATCCGCCAGGAGTGCGCGTGGCAAAGCGGCGCCTGGGTGCGGACCAACCAGGTTTACTACGTGTACGACGGCAACGAGGTCATCCAGGAGCGCGACGTCAACAATCTGCCCACCACCACCTACACAAGAGGCAGAGACCTCAGCGGCAGTTTGGAAGGGGCGGGAGGCATCGGGGGCCTTCTGTCCATGACTTTGAACGTTGAACCTGGAACTTCGAACTCCAATTCCTCCTATTATCATTCGGATGGCAACGGGAACGTGACGATGCTGATCAACGGCAGCCAAGCCATCGTAGCCAAGTATCTTTACGACGCCTTCGGGAACGTCCTCTCCAAATCCGGCTTGCTGGCCGATGCCAATCTTTACCGTTTTTCGAGCAAGGAAGCGCATCTCAACTCCGGCCTGGTCTATTACCTCTACCGCTACTACGATCCCAATTTGCAACGGTGGCCAAACAGAGACCCGATAGCAGAGTGGGGCGGAAACAATGTTTACCAGTTTGTTAGAAATTGTCCGATAAATGCCTGCGATATACTTGGACTTCAGTTGTATCCGCCGATATGTATCGTGTTTCCAAAGGTGTGTCCCTGTCAGGTCACATGTGACATGACATCGTTCACCCTCGGAGCCGGTATAAGCTCGCCTACATGGGGCTATAATGTTTATAATTATACGTGTACGGATTGTAACGGAAATACAACTCAGGAAAGTAGCATACAATACTATACACCGTGGTATGCAACGCCTAAACCGCCGTCCAGTTATAGTTACACGATCTGGGTCAAATGCCCCGAGGAAGGAAGCGCATAGTCCGCATGCGGGATCACGTTGCAATGATCTCTTGTGTAGCCTTAACGGCACTATCTCTGTTAGTATGGCACTTGAGCTGTGCGAGCAATCGGAATCCGTCTCTCGTGGATCTTACTGCTGATCGAATGTGGAAAACAGCCGCATTGTGTAAGACCTATAGAAGGCTGACGGGTTACTGGCCGACTAATACGGCATCTATCACTACAGCTTTACTCGTCACAAACCAGTCAGTTCTCTTGGATGAATGGGGACATCCATTTGGACTTTACACCGACTCTTCGGGGAGAAGCCTTTACATTGTTACCTACGGCGCAGACGGCCTGCCAGGCGGACTTGGGTCAAATGCCGATGGCGTGCTAAAGGTACGGTAGCCTTGAGCCGGTGCAAGCATCAGTTCTGAATGGCGCATAGGTAGGAACTAAAACTTCCTTACCCAAGCGGACGCAAGTGTCAGTTCTCACTTTTTAAACTCCCGTTCTAAGCCATCAGGGTAGAGTAGGCGAAGTGGAAGGAGGCGGGTTGAACTGACCGTAGTTGTCGGTCCCGCACTGCCACTTCACCCCTCATCAAACCGGACGAACGGATTTGCCGTATCCGGCTTTCCGAGTCTGGTTCCAGCGCGCCGTTGGCCAGCGCGACGAGAGACAGGGTTGGTGACGTTTTATCATAGAGGCTTATCTCCTTGCGGAGCCATCCACCCGGACCGCTCCTGCCGCCCAGACCAGCATCCCACCTTCGCTCCACTCCCATTACAGGAGCTTCCTCGCTACGACGCAGGACTCCGACTTCTGCACCGTCAGCCGCCGCCTTATCCCGGTTGACCTGGACTTGCTCGACGGGTTGATGTCTTTGCTACTCCATCATCGGCACAGACCTCCCCGCTTTATCTCAACGTAAAATGACGTGCCACTGTCGTGCAAGTATCGGTTCCACACATTGCCGCATTGTGGGTTGACAGGGCGGGCGGGAGGGGGCGGACTTCCGGCATGGCGCGAAAGCTTCGCCTGCAATATCCAGGCGCGATTTATCATTTGACGGGCCGCGGCAACCGCCAGGAACCGTGCGGTTCCAACCTGACGCTCTCCTGGCCGTTGCCGTCGGCGGGATTTGTGCTGCAACAGAGCGTGGATTTGACCTCGACTAATTGGGCGAACGTGACCAATAGCGTGACACCGACAAACTATTGGAACCAAGTGACCGTCGCGCTCCCCGCCGGCGGCAACGCCTTTTACCGTCTGGCCGGGCCGTGAGCCGGGTTGTGAGCGGGGGAGGTTTGGAGGGCGGAAATCAGTTTTGGCAGGGTCGGCGCGTTGCGCCGACCAGGACGCCTCGGCGAGGCGTCCCTGCCTGGGAAATGTCTAAAAACGGATTGGGGCCCGACGTTGGAATTGGCCCAAGCAATGACTTGAGCCGGGGAGGGGGAGAAGGCGGGGAAAAGGGCAGAGGAATGATGGGCAAGGGAGTGGAGGCCAAAGAGTGATGGGATGGTCTGCGTTCAGCCACGGCGGGTCGAAAGTGTTTGCTTTCGGAGAAGGGATGGCCATCATTGGCCGGTCAATGAACCTGTGCGACTCCAGAATTCCGCGTTTTAACGCGATGACGCCGGCAAAGCAAACGGACCCATTCCATTTGACGCGAAAATGAAACATCCCATCCAACACATCACCAGCGCGGCTTTCCTCGGCGCGTTGATCTCCACCCAGGCCGGCACCGTGCGGCTGGATGAACTGAATCTGGCCGCCATGACTTCCGGCTGGGGCAAAGCGCAACAGAATCAGTCGGTGACGGCCCATCCGATAAGTGTGGGAGGCATAAAATTCGAGCACGGCGTGGGCACGCACGCTTACAGCGAATACGCGCTGGCGCTTGACGGCCAGGTGCAAAGCTTCACGACCCAGGTTGGCGTGGACGATGGGGCGGCTGGTTCGGCGGCGGCGATTGAATTCGTCATTTATAGCGGCGACTGCCCGCTATGGCGCAGCGGCGTTTGCCGGGCTGGCGAAAAGCCCCGCGAATGCCGCGTCGAACTGGCCGGCGTCAAGAGCCTGGAACTGGTGGTCAACGCAGCCGGGGCGGGCATTGATTACGACCATGCGGATTGGGCCGAGGCGGTTTTTGAATTCGAGGGGACGCCGCCGCAGGCGGAGGCGGCGGTCGTGACGCAGGAAGAGGCGGTCATATTGACGCCGCCCGCGCCGGCCGCGCCGCGCCTCAACGCCCCGAAGGTCTATGGAGTGCGGCCCGGCTCGCCGTTTTTATACCGCATTCCGGCCACGGGGGAAAGGCCGCTCACGTTCGGGGCGCGCGATTTGCCAGCGGGCCTGACGGTGGACGCGGGCAGTGGAATCATCACCGGCCAGGTCGCCGCGGCGGGGAGCTATCGCGCCACACTGACCGCGAAGAATGCGCACGGCCGGGCGAAACGCGAGTTTCGCATTGTGGCCGGGGAGAGGCTGGCGCTGACCCCGCCGATGGGCTGGAACAGTTGGTATATTCTCTACCAAGAGGTGAGCGAGGCTTACATGCGGGTGGCGGCCGACCAAATGATCGCCACGGGCATGGCCAACTACGGCTATCAGTATGTCAACATTGACGATTGCTGGATGAAAAAACGCGGGGACGAGCCATATCGTGACGCCGGGGGCGCGGTGTTGCCCAACGCGAAATTTCCCGACATGAAGGGCCTGGCCGATTACATCCACAGCAAGGGACTGAAAGCCGGGCTTTACACCTCGCCCGGACCTTGGACCTGCTGCGGGCACGTCGGGGCTTACGAGCACGAGGCGGTTGATGCGCGTAAATTCGCCGAATGGGGTTTTGATTTCCTGAAGTACGACTGGTGCAGTTACGAGTCGGTGGCGGGCGGACGCACGTTGGAGCAATTGCAGCGCCCCTACCGGCAGATGTGGGATGAAGTGCGCAAGCTGGACCGGGACATGGTTTTCAATCTTTGCCAATACGGCATGGGCGAGGTGTGGAAATGGGGCGGCGAAGTCGGCCATTGCTGGCGGACGACGGGCGATCTGGGGGCCGAACCAGACACGCGCCTGCCGGGCTTTTTCAGCATTGGATTGAGCAACGCCCGTCATTGGCCCTACGCCAAACCCGGCGCGTGGAACGACCCCGACTATATTCTCATCGGCTGGATCGGGACTGACGCCGGCAGCAAGCCCACGCCGCTGACGCCCAGCGAGCAATACAGCTACATGTCCATGTGGTGTCTGATGGCATCGCCGCTCATTTTCAGCGGCGACATGGCCAAGCTGGACGCCTTCACGCTGAACGTGCTGTGCAATGCGGAAGTCATCGCGGTGGATCAGGACGCGCTGGGCCGGCAGGGGCGCATCATCAAACAGACGCGCAATGAATTTGTCTTGCTCAAGGACCTGGAAGACGGCTCCAAGGCGTTGGGCGTGTTCAACCTTGGTTCCAGGCCGCAAAAACTATCGGTTTCGTGGGCTGATCTTGGTCTGGCTGGCCGGCAGCGAGTCCGCGATCTGTGGCGTCAAAAAGACCTGGGCAAATTTGCCGGGGCCTTTGCCATCGAGGTGCCGCGGCACGGCGTTGCGCTGGTGCGCGTGTCCGGCAAATGAGAGCGTGATGCCCAGCGTTTATATCAAGACCTACGGCTGCCAGATGAACGAGCGGGATTCGGAGGCGGTCGCGGCCCAACTGGCGGCCCGGGGCTACACCCTGGCCCGGTCGGAAGCGGTGGCCGATGTGGTCCTGCTCAATACGTGCAGCGTGCGGGACACGGCGGAACAAAAGGCCATCGGCAAAATGAAGACTATCGCGGCCGATGTCCGTCGGCACCGCCCCAATGTGGTGCTTGGTTTTTTGGGCTGCATGGCGCAGAGCCGGGGACAACAGCTTCTGGACCAATTGCCGGACGTTGACCTGGTCGTCGGCACGCAAAAATTCCATCGCGCGGCCGATTATCTGGAGGAGATTTATTCCGGGCGGCGCGACAAGATCGTGGAGGTCGGGGCCGAGGCGGGGAGCGAGGGGGCGATCAAGGAGCATCTCCCGAAGGCCGAGCAAAGGCCGCGGGTGACGGCCTTTGTGAGCATCATGCAGGGCTGCAACCAGCATTGCACGTTCTGCATCGTCCCTGACACGCGCGGGGCGGAGCGGAGCCGGACGATTGAAGATATTGTGGGCGAGTGCCGCGAACTGGCGCTGGGCGGCGTGAAGGAAATCACGTTGCTGGGCCAGATCGTCACCAGTTACGGCAAGCGTGACATTCCGCGGAGAAATGGCCGGTCGGCCTTTGTCCAGCTTCTGGAGGCGGTGCAGGAGATTGAGGGTCTGGAGCGCATTCGTTTCACCTCGCCGCATCCCAAGGGCTACGGGGACGATTTGGTGGAGGCCTACGGGCGGCTGCCCAAGTTGTGCCCGAGCGCGCACCTGCCGGCGCAAAGCGGCAGCGACCGGGTCTTGAAAGCGATGCACCGCGGCTACACGCGGGCCGGCTACCTGGCGCTGGTCGGGAAATTGCGCCGCATCCGGCCTGCCCTGGGCCTGACGACCGACATCATCGTTGGTTTTCCGGGCGAAACGGAGGAGGATTTTGGGGAGACGCTCACGCTGCTGCGGGAGGCGCAATTCGACAACGCCTACCTGTTCAAGTATTCGCCGCGCCAGGACACGCCCGCCGCCGCGCTGCCGGGCCAGGCGCCCGCGGAAATCAAGGAGGAGCGCCACGCCCGCGCGCTCGAAGAGATCAACGCCATCGGCCGGCGGCGTTACGCCGGGCGCGTCGGCCAGACGCTGCAAATACTGGTCGAAGGGCCGAGCCGGAAGAATCCGGCCCGGCTGATGGGGCGGACGGGTTGCAATAAAATCGTTCTCTTTGACGGCAGCCGGCGGCATCTGGGACAATTGCTGGACGTGAAAATCACGCGCGCCGGTTGCTTCACGCTCTACGGGGAGATAGTGGATAGTGGTTAGTGATTAGTGGTCAGCGGGGGCGGCGGCAAATAGTCTTGCATTCCAGCGGGCGCCGATGGTTCTTATGAAAAATGCGAATCAACCGGCGTCGTTTTCTTCTGCAAGGGGGCCTGGCCGCGGCGGCCCTCGGCGCGGGCGCTCCATTTTCGACGGCCACTTCGGGCGCGGAGCCGAAGACGATGAGCGAAGCGTTTGACGGCGCAGTCAACCGGTTCATGGAGGCGCGGGGAATCCCGGGCGGGGCGCTGGCCGTGACCCAGGACCGGCGGCTGGTTTATGTTCGCGGCTACGGCTGGGCCGACCGGGAGAAAAAGGAAGCCGCGCGGCCGGATTCCTTGTTTCGCATTGCCAGCATCACCAAAACGTTCACCTCCGCGGCGGTGCTCAAGTTGGTCGCGGCGGGGCGGCTGCAGATGGATGCGCCCGCCTTTGCCATTCTGCAATTGGAACCTCTGCCCGGCCAGAAACCGGACCCGCGCCTGAGCCGGATCACGGTGCGCCAACTGCTCCATCACACCGGCGGATGGGACAAGGACAAAAGCGGCGACCCGATGTTCATGTCGCGGGAGATCGCCCGCGCCAACGGCGAGGCGCCGCCGGCCAACCAGCAGGCCATCATCCGTTACATGCTGGGCCGGCCGCTGGATTTCGATCCGGGCGCGCAATGCGCCTACTCGAATTTCGGTTATTGCGTGCTGGGGCGGATCATCGAGAAGATCAGCGGCGTGGGGTACGGCCCGTTTGTGCAGCGGGAGGTCCTGGCGCCCATCGGCATCCGGCGCATGCGCCTGGGGTTGACGCCGGAGCGCGGGCGGGCCGAGGGCGAAGTCAAGTATTACATGGCGGAGAGGGAGGGCGGCGGCAATTCCAACCGGGAGGACGACGCGCCGACGGCCCCTTACACCGGCTTCTGCCTGGAGGCGATGGATGCCCACGGCGGCTGGGTGGCCTCGGCGGTGGATTTGGCGCGGTTCGCGGCTGCGCTGGAGGACCCGGTGCGCGAGTCGTGGCTGCCCGCGGAGGCGCGGCGGTTGCTTTACGAACCGCCCGCCCCGCCGGTGAGCCGCCAGCCGGACGGCTCGCTGGCAGCGGTCTATTACGGCTGCGGCTGGGAAGTCCGCCCGGCGGGCCGGCACGGGAAGGCCGATTACTGGCACGATGGCAGCCTGCCGGGCACGGCGACGTGGCTGGTGCGCCACGCCGAGGGCCTGGCTTGGGCGCTGCTTTTCAACCAGCGCTCGAACAATCGCGCACTGCCCGACAGAGCCATCATGAGCGCGATGGAGCGGGCGGCGAACTCCGTGGGGCAATGGCCCGGCGACGATCTGTTCGGAAAATACAGATGACAACATATCCGGGGTCTTTTTCGGCCGCGGCGCGCGGAAAATGAAAACGTGAAAGAAACCTGGCGGCCCGGTTTGTGCCCCGCTCGCGGCGCCGGCCGTAGGAAGAAGCCGCACTCAACCCGGCCCGGCCAGCAATAACTTCCGCTCGGCGGCGCCAACCGCGCGCCATTGGCCCGGCTTCAAATCGCGCGGTTCAAAATCTCCCATTCGCACCCGCAGGAGGCGCAACGTCGGGAATCCCGCCGCCGCGGTCATGCGCCGGACCTGGCGGTTTTTCCCTTCCACCAACTCCAGGGCGATCCAGCAATCGGGGACGCTTTTGCGGAAGCGGATGGGCGGCTGGCGCGGGGGCACAACGGGCGGCGGCGCCAGCCGCCAAGCCCGGCAGGGCCGGGTTGTCCTGCCCTGAATGACGATCCCGCGGGAAAGCCGCCGCAAATCCTCCCCGCCGGGGATGCCCTCCACCTGCACCCAATAGAGCCGGCGATGTCCGTGGCGCGGGTGGAGGAGCAAAGCGTTCAGGGCCGCTTCGTCGCTCAACAAGAGCAGTCCCTCCGAATCGGCATCGAGCCTGCCGATGGGATGGACGCGGGGCGGAAAACCAAAGTCGGCCAGCGTCCGGTTGGGCGAGCCATCGCCGGAGAACTGCGAGAGCACGCCATAGGGTTTATTGAACGCGATGAGCACGCCGGAAGGTCTTTAACACGCCTTGGGTTGGGTTCCAAAAATTTTTCACTTTTTTTTCACTTGGACAGCATTTGTCCAACCGGGGCCGCTAAGGTGGCGCATAAAGAAAGGAATTTATGAATAGAGATCGAATCCGGCAGATGGAATTGAGACTGGATGCCAGGACGTACCGCGCGGCGCGCCAGGCCCGGCGCCGGCGGCGCCAGCGCGCGCAGTGGTGGTTCGGGCAAATGCGCCGGGTGGTGGACGCGGCCATGGAGTGGCGGCCCGCGCCCCCGTCGCGGCCGGCGCAGGTCTATCTGGAACTGGCGGGCAAAAGGTCCTGACTTGTGTTTTGGCCCGAATGGCGCGATGTTGCGGGCATGGATTTCGTTACTGTTGCGAAAGCGCTTAATTCGGCGGAGGCGGAGCTGATCCGGTCCCGCTTGGAGGCCAACGGCTTTTTGGTCAACGTCAAGAATGAGGACGCGGCCGCCACTTTTGGTTACTCGCTTGAGTTGGGCGGGGAAGAAATTCAGGTCCTGGAAAACCAGGCCGAGAGCGCCCGCGCCCTGCTCCAATCGCAAGGCCCGCCCGCTTCGTGAAGCCGCCCCGCCAGCTTGAGCAACTGGCGCGCCTGCTGCCCGAGGGCGAATTGCGCCGCGAGCCGGAGGTGCTGGAAAAATACGCCGGGGACAAATGGTTCGCCCGCCATCTGCCCGAAGCCGTCGCGCTGCCCCGGAGCGCGGCCTCGGTGGCGCGCGTGCTGCGCTTTGCCTCCGCCCACCGGCTTGCGGTCACCGCGCGCGGGGCGGGCTGCGGCTACGTCGGGGGCTGCGTGCCGGAACGGGGCGGAATTGTTCTCTCGCTGGAACGGATGAACCGCATCAAGGAAATTCACGCCGGGGACTTCGTGGCGGTGGCCGAGGCGGGCGTCATCCTGCAAACGCTGCAGGAGGCCGTGGAGCGGCGGGGCCTGTATTATCCGCCCGACCCGGCCAGCCGGGCGGATTGCAGCGTTGGGGGCACGGTGGCGACCAACGCCGGCGGCCCCCGCTGCCTGAAGTACGGCGTGACGCGCGATTACGTCCTGGGCCTCCAAGCGGTGCTGGCGGAGGGGGCGGTGGTCTCGCTGGGCGGGCGGACGCACAAGAACAAAACTGGATTCGACTTGACACGATTGCTGGTCGGCTCGGAGGGGCTGCTGGGGGTGGTGACGGAAGTGACGTTGAAACTCCTGCCGCTGCCGCCCTCCCGCGCCATGCTGGCGGCGGGCTTTGATTCGATGAAGGCCGCCGCCCGCGCCATGCGCGCCATTTTCGCCGCCGGTTATCTGCCCTGCGCGCTGGAAGTGGCCGATGAATTCACGCTCCAGGCCGCCGGCCGCCGCACCGGCAACCGCCGGTTGGAGGGATCGCGCGCCTTGCTCATGGTGGAATTGGACGGACGGGAGGAACCGGTGCGAAGCGAGGCGCTGGCCCTGGGCCGGCTGCTGGGCGCCCAAGGCCCGGTGTTCATCCAGCGCGCCCGCGGGCGGGAGGAGTGCGAGCGGCTGTGGGCATTGCGCCGCGAATTCTCTTACGCCCTGCGCGACACGGGGCTGGTCAAGCTAAACGAGGACATCGTGGTGCCGCGCGGCCGGCTGGAAGACCTCTTTGCCTTCACCGCGCGGTTGCAGAGGAAAACCGGCCTGTCCATCGCCTGTTTCGGCCACGCCGGCGACGGGAATATACACGTCAACGTCATGTATGATGACAAAGAGCCGGGGGCCGGCCAGCGCACCCGGCAGGTGTTGGATCAATTGTTCCGGCAAGTCCTGGCCTGGGAGGGGGTCATCACCGGCGAACACGGCATCGGGCTGGCCAAGAAACCGTGGTGGCCGCTGGCGGTCGCGCCCGCCGTGCGGGCCTTGCATGGGAGAATAAAACACGCCCTGGACCCAAAGGGGATTCTGAATCCAGGCAAATTCGTGTGACAAGAAGGATACGCGGCCGCGCGCCCGCCGCCGCCGCCATTCGATCAACGAACCAACCGCAACCTTATTGGCGATAGCTGCCGCCGCCGCGCCGGTCTCCGCCGCCGCCGCGATAGCCTCTGTCGCCGCCGCCCCCGCCCCGATAGCCGCCGCCGCCGCCGCCGCCAGGCGGACGCTCTTCGCGCGGACGAGCTTCATTGACGGTCAGCGGGCGGCCTTGGAAGTCCTTGGAATGGAACATCTGGATGGCCTTTTCCGCGTCCTCCTTGGAGCCCATCTCCACGAAGGCAAAACCGCGCGACCGACCCGTCATGCGGTCTTGCATGATGTTAACCGACACGACGACGCCGGCTTGCGCGAAATGATCCTGCAAGTCATTCTCCGTCGCGGTGAAGGTCAGATTACCGACGAATAGTTTTGCTGACATATAACTTTACTGTTACCCCACTTTATCTCGAACGGCCCCAGTCAAGGGTTGTTTTAACCGAACGTTCGGCTTTGGGACTAAGCTGAATGAGGCGACCTTACGGGAAAACCCGGCGCGAATCAACAAAAAAGTTGACAAGATTTTCAGGGTGTCCCAGGCGCCAGCAGCACGACAAATTCCCCCTTGGCCGCCCGCTGGCGCATCTCCGCGAGCAACGGCCCCGGCGCGCCCGTTCGCATCTCCTCGAATTTCTTGGTCAATTCCCGCGCAAGTACCACCCGGCGTGAGGGATACAACTCCGCCAGTTCCTCCAGCAACTTGACAATGCGATGAGGCGATTCGTAGAAAACCAGCGTGCCGGGAACCGACCGCAGGGCCTCCAGTTTCCGCCGGCGCTGGCCGCTTCTGTGCGGCAGGAACCCGACAAAATGGAACTCATCGGCGGGCAGGCCGCTGGCCGTCAAGGCCGCCACCAGCGCGCACGGCCCCGGCACCGCCTCCACCCGCAACCCGGCCGCCAGCGCCGCCGCGACCACCCGCGCCCCCGGATCGCTGATGCCCGGACTGCCCGCGTCGGTCACCAGAGCGACCTTTTCCCCGCGCCGGAGCCGTTCGAGAATCTCCTCGTTGCGTTTGGCCTCGTTGAACTGGAAGTAACTGAGCAGCGGCTTGGAGATGGCGAAGTGTTGCAGGAGCCGTCCCGAATGGCGCGTATCCTCCGCCGCCACGACATCGCACTCCCGGAGAACGCGCAAAGCCCGCAGCGTGATGTCTTCCAGGTTGCCAATGGGAGTGGCGACCAGGTAAAGGGTCCCGGCCCGCAAAGGCGGCAAAGGAGCGTCATTCATGTCAACAGAGTCACCCCCGCCGCCAGAAATACAAGACCGCTATTTGAGGGTGCGCAAAAACGGGCGCTTCCCAGTAATTGACTTAAACTGACTCAAATGAGAAAGGACGAATGGGACGAGAGCGACGGATGGGCGCAGAGTTGTTGATTGGCTCGACAGGGGGCGGGGTTTTTGGAAAGCTGGCGCGGTGAAACAGTCTGTTGCCGTGCTGGACCTGGAGGGCGTGCTGGTGCCGGAGATTTGGATCTCCGTCGCCGAGAAAACCCGTGTCCCCGAACTGCGCCGCACGACGCGCGACGAACCCGATTACGATAAACTCATGCGCGGGCGCATCAAAATCCTCGATCAGCACGGCCTGAAACTGGCCGACATCCAGGAAGTCATCGCCACCTTGCGCCCGTTGCCCGGCGCGCTGGAATTCCTGCGCGAGTTGCGCGCGGTGACGCAGGTGATCGTTTTGTCCGACACGTTCGAGGAATTTGCCAAGCCGGTCATGCGCCAATTGGAGTGGCCCACCATCTTTTGCAATCGGCTTGTCGTGGCGGAGGGACGCATCGCCGGCTACCAGTTGCGCCAGGAGCATCCCAAGCGCAGCGCCGTGACCGCCCTCAAAACGCTCAACTATCAGGTCATCGCCGTCGGCGATTCGTTCAACGACATGGCGATGTTGGCGGAAGCGCACACGGGATTTCTTTTTCATTCCCCCGAGCACATCCGGAAGCAATTCCCGCAATTTCCCGCCTTCGAGGAATACGCGGAGCTGCTGGCGGCGATAAAGAAAGCGATAGGGCAGGAGTAGCACGGGCTTGATCAGATCCTTTTGCAGCCGTAAAAGGTGTTAAAACAACTGCCTGATTTGCGCCAGGATTCGGCCCAAGACGGGTTCCGGCATGGAGCCGATGCGCTTGATGATCAGTTGGCGATGCAATGCCGCCAGCTTTGCCGTCCGCACAACGGATGGTTTCGGCAATCCGCACGCAGCCAAGTCACCCGGCGGAATCATAAACTCCTCGGCGCTCAGTTTGACAGGGATCTGAGAACTGATTGCCGCCACCAGCACATCATCGCTCCGGGCATTCAAGGCGTCGGAGGAAACGACCAAAGCGGGCCGTTGCTTGGCGCTGCTCAGATCAGTGAATGGAAAGGGCACAAGAATGATGTCGCCGCGCTTAAAGTTGGTCGTAGATGGCATCTTCGGGATTGTTCCAGAATTCAAAGGCGGGTTCTGCCAGCCGGGTCCAGGCCAAATCGTCCGGCGAGATCTTCAGATGCAGCGGCAGAATGCGGAGCAACTCGACTTGCTCTTTCACATCCAGCTTGTCAATGGCGGCGCTGATTTCGCCTACTGTGCTCATACCCAAAAATTATCGCCCGCGAAGCGCAAAAGCAAGCGGCGATGCCCGCCGACGTTCTCCCTGCTCGCCCCGCTCTCATCATGAGATGGGATTTAATCCTCCGGCTTGACGTCGCGGTTCATCAAATCCTGCACGGCGCGGCGGACTTCCTTGCCTTGGTAAAGCATGGCGTGAACTTCGTCAATAATCGGCGTCTCGATGCCCAGCTTGCGGGCCAGTTGATGGGCCGCCCGGGCCGTCGGATAGCCCTCGGCCACGCTGCGGGCGGCGGCCAGAATCGCCTCCACTTTTTCGCCCCGGCCGACCCGTTCGCCGAAGGCGCGGTTGCGGCTCAGATGGGAGTAACAGGTGACCACCAGGTCCCCCAGGCCGCTCAAGCCGGAAAAGGTGCCGGGCCGCGCGCCGCGGGCCACTCCCAGCCGCCGCATTTCCGCCAGGCCGCGCGTGATGAGGGCCGCCTTGGCGTTGTCGCCGTAGCCGAGTCCGTCTCCGATGCCGGCGGCCAGCGCCACAACATTCTTGACAGCGCCGCCCAACTCCACGCCGGGCACGTCCCCGCTGGTATAGACGCGGAAGGCGGGGCGGTGAAAGAGCCGTTGCACGCGTTCGGCCGTCGCGATGTCCTCGTGCGCCGCCACGATGGCCGCCGGGATGCCCCGCGCCACTTCCAAGGCCAGTGTCGGGCCGGACAAGACCGCCGCCGCCGCCCGTGGCATCGTCGTCTTGAGGATGCCGGACATGGTCAGGCTGGTCTGGTATTCAAGGCCCTTGGTCACGCTTACCGCCAGGCCGCTGAAGGCGGAAAACCGGCTGGTCACTTCACGGAAAAATTTCGAGGGCACGGCGATGACAAGGCAATCGGCGTCTTGGAGGGCCTCTGCCGGACTGTCGCGCAATTTGATTTTCGGCGAAAGCGGGATGCCCGGCAGGAACAATGGGTTGAAGCCGGTTTGCCGGATTTGCGCCAGGTCCGCGGGATCGTGCCCCCAAAGGGCGACGGCATGATCGTTCTGGCACAATAAATTGGCCAGCGCCGTCCCCCACGCGCCCGTTCCGATGACGGTGACGTTCATGTTTTTTTCATTCCGACGCGGCGCTCCGTGCCGTCGCGGAGGCGTTGAATATTCGCCTTGTGCTTGTAAATGGCCAGCAGGCTCAGGGCCGTCATCACGCCCGTCATTGTGGCGCTGCCCCCCCAGAGGCAAACGGCGAAGGGCAGGATGACCGCCGCCACAATCGAGGCCAGGGAAACATACCTGCTGAGGGCCAGCACCAGACCCCAGGTGGCCAGCGCCGTCAGGGCGGCGGCCGGCACCCAAGCCAGCACCACGCCGCCCGAGGTGGCGATCCCTTTGCCCCCTTTGAAGATGAGCCAACAAGTGTAGATATGCCCCAGGATGGCCGCCACGCCCGCTGCCAACGCCAGATGCTCCCGCGTCGCGCCCGAGGAGGGAAAGCAATGCAAGGCCCACAGCGGCACACAGCGGGCGGCGACAAAGCCCTTGAGCGCATCGGCCGCCAGCACGGCGGCGCCGGCGTTCCGTCCCAGGACGCGGAGAACATTGGTCGCGCCGATGTTCCCGCTGCCAAAGGCGCGCACGTCAATGCCGCGGGCCTTTCCGACCAGATAGCCCGACGGGGTGGCCCCCAGGAAATAGGAGATGAGAACCACAAAAATGTAAGCGCCAATATCCAAGCGATTCGTTGGCGTCAGGTTGGAGAAGATGGCGCGACTTTAAAAGGGGAAATTAAGATAAAGATCAGGAGCCGGAAGGGGCGCCCAGGTTCAAGGGCCGCACGACCGATTGTGGGCGCAGGTAGTCGAGCAAAGTTTCCGGGCCGAGGACGCCGCCGCCCAGGCCGCTGAGGTTGCAGCCGGCGTAGGGAACGCCGCGGGGGAAAAGATTGTGGGCGTTGATCCAACTGTTGGCCGCGACCAAGCGCTCCGCCACGCGATCCGCCCGCGCCAGGTCGCTGCTCCAGACGCTGTTGGCCAGGCCGTAGGGCGAACGGTTCACCAGGTCAATGGCCTCCGCCTCGCCGCCAAAGGGCATCAGGTACGCCACGGGGCCGAAAATCTCCTCGCGCGCGCAGATGTTGTCGGGCCGGCCGGTGAGCAGCGCGGGCTTGACGTAAAACCCCTTTTCATGCCCTTGGACGGTCGCCGCCCCGCCGCGCAACAAAAATTCCACGCCGCTTTTGGCCCCGCGCTCCAGGTAGCCCAAAACGCGCCGCCGCTGCTTCCGGCTGACCAGCGGACCCATCTTTGTCTCCGGCTCGAAGCCGTGGCCGATGGGCGTCGCTTCCAGGATTTTTGCGGCCGCGCCGGCGAACCGGTGGAAAATTTTCTTCTGTACAATCCAGCGGGTGGCCGTGCAGCAGACCTGGCCGGTGTTCAAGACGATGGCCTCCGCCAGGGCTTGCGCGGCGGCGGGAATGTCAACGTCGTCAAAGACCACCGCCGCGCCTTTGCCGCCCAATTCGAGCTTCGTCGGAACCAGATTCCGTCCGCAGGCCAGGCCGATGAGCCGGCCCACTTCGGGCGAGCCGGTGAAGGACATGCGGTTGAGGCCGGGATGGCCGGCCAGGGCCGCGCCGGCCGTGCGGCCCAGGCCGGTGACGACGTTGATGACGCCCGGCGGAAGGCCCGCCTCCTGCGCCAGCCGGCAGAAATAGAGCGTGGAGAGCGGCGTGTCCTCCGCCGGCTTGATGACCACGGTGTTGCCCGCGGCCAGCGCCGGCGCCACGCCCCAGCCGACGAGCAAAAAGGGGAAGTTCCACGGAAAAATGAAGGCGCACACGCCGTAGGGAGACCGCACCGTGCGCGCGTCAAATCCCGAGACGGCAATCGGCTCGCGCCGCCGCGTGTTGACGGACAGATCGGCGTAGTAACGCAGGGTTTGCGCCGCGTGCGGAACGTCGAAACCCGCCGCCGCCGGAATCGGTTTGCCGACGTCCAGCGATTCGATCTGTGCGATGATGTCGCGGTCGCGGTCAATCAAATCGGCCAGCCGGTGCAGCCGCACCGCGCGGTCGTTGGCGGGCGCCCCGGCCCAGCCGCTCTTGTGGAAGGCCTCGCGTGCCGCGCCCACCGCCCGGTCCACGTCCCTGGCCCGGCCGTCCGGGACATGCGCGATGATCGCGCCGTGGCCCGGATCGCGCACGGCGAAAGTCCTGCCGTTGGCGGCCGCGACCCATTTTCCGGCGATGAACATCTTGAGGGGCTGGAGTTTGAGAAATTTTTTGACCTCGGGCCGTGTTGGAGTCATGGCAAAGTCTCCTTGTCAAATCAATTTTTGATAGAGTTGCGCCAGGCCGCGCTGGCTCAAGTGCGCGCCGGCCAGCACCACGATCATGGCCAGGACCGGCGCGAAATCAATCCTGCCCGCGCGCAAGGGCAGGCCCTGCAAGGGGCGCAGGAGGCGGCGGGCGGTGGCGTTGAGGAAACTCCACAGCGGCTGGTCGCCCAGATAGACGTAGCTGTTGAGCAGATGGAGCGCCAGCACGCCGACGAGAAAGAACTTCAACACCAGATAGACCGCCAGGCCGATGACCGCTCCTTGCGCCAGCACGCGCCAGGCCGGGTGGGCGTTCTGCGGCAGCAGGCCCAGGCGGGCCAGCACGGGATTGAGCGCGCACCAGAGGGCGGCGGTGAACACCAGCGGCAGCAGCAATTTCATCGCCCCCGGCCAGCGATCCAGCGGGCCGAGGTGGTCGCGCACCAGCCGTTGGGCCGGTTCGGAGTCGGCAATCGGGCCGTTGATCCAGGAGAGCAGCAGCAGGCACAGATAAAAGATTCCCAGCGCCACGCCAAAACTGCACAGCGAGAAGAACATCATCCGTCCCGGCAGGTCGCTGCGGAACCAGACCGTCGTGGGTCCCAGCGGGATGCGGGCGTCCCAGCGGATGGGCCCGCCCAATTGCCAATAAACCAAGGCCCGCCCCGCCAGCAGGGCGCACAAGGCGGCCAGGTAATAGACCCGGGGCCGCGGCGGCCCGGCGCGCCGGAGGGTCGAAGCGAGCGAAGCGCCCGCCGGCGCGCGCACCGTCAAGGGAATGGCGCGCCAATTGAGCCACAGCACCAATCCAACGACATTGAGAATAAAATCAATCAGGCTCACGCAGCCGCACTGTTTGAAGGCCATTCAATGCCGTCGCGGCCGAATTTTCAATTACAATTTGGAAGAATCAGCGCCCGGCTGCGCGTTGCTTTTTGGCGGTGTTGGCCGTTGCGTCGGCCCGGACGCCTGCCGCGCCGGCTTGTCCGCCGTAGCTCCGCCGTGCGAACAAGGATGGAAGAACAATCTGGATGAAAGAATAATCTCGCACATTTGTGGAAAAAAGGGCAGAAATTCAGGGAAAGTGTGAAGTGGGTAAACCGTAAGACGAAAGATATGCAAAATCATCCTTTACCGCGGCTCGACGAAATGCCGGAACTTCGCACGGTCCTGCAAAGGTACTGCCGGTTGAATCGAGGCGAAGTATGGAATGACCCGGCTGGCAGACATCGCGTCGGCTGCCTGGACGCATCTTGCAGCGAGGACGTGGAGAGATTGGTTCAAAGCGAGGAGGCACAACTTGCGTTACATGACCCGCCCTACAACCTGGTCGCATTCGAGAAACGAAGTGTGGGCGAGTTCATTGATTGGTGCAGGCGTTGGGTTTTGAACACTGACCGTGTGCTTGCGAAGGACGCGTCTTTATACGTTTGGATGGGTGCTGACCAGAATGAAGGCTTTCAGCCGCTGCCCGACTTCATGGTGATGATGCGCGAGACCGGCTTCCGTTCTCGGTCGTTCATTACCATGCGCAATCAGCGCGGTTATGGAACGCAGAAGAACTGGATGGCCGTTCGACAAGAACTGCTCTATTACCTCAAAGGCTCACCAGTTTTCAACGTCGAGGCCGAATACACGGACATCCCGAAAATTCTGCGCGGTTATTACAAGGAGGTGAACGGTGTCGAAACCGAGAACCTCCAACGGAGCAAGTCCGAAAACATTCGGGCGGGCAATGTTTGGGTTGATGTCCAACAAGTGTTCTATCGCTTGGAGGAAAACGTCAACGGTTGCTACGCACAAAAGCCGCTCAAGACCTGCGAACGAATCATCCATGCCAGTTCAAATCCGGGCGACTTGATTTTGGATTTCTTCGCCCACTCGGGAACGACATTGCTCTCCGCGGAAATGCTTGGGCGGAAATGCCACACAATGGACATTGACCCGGTCTTCTGTGAGATCGTCATTCGCAGGCTGGAGCACTTCCGCGCTTCCGGCAGGATCGGCTGGCAGAACAGCAACCCGTTTGCGGCGGAGATTGCCACTGACAAAGAACTCCAATCGCTTTTGCAGCCTTTGGAGGATCAAGAGCCGGAGATCGCAGTTCCCGATGATTCGCCAATCAAGTCTCCTCAGCCGCTTCTCTTCACCTAGTTTACAGCGGTGAGCAGTTGGTAAAGTTCATCGTAAGTCAGTGTCTTGTAGTGGTAGTGGTCCAGGTGAACCTGAAACGTGTTCGGGTTGATATGAAATTGCCCCTCGCCCTCGTTGCCTTTGTGCTGGAAGTCTGAGTAGTAAATCCGTCCGCCCCGACTGTTCTCGTTGATGTTCTTGCTCTCAATGCGGAAGATCTTGATGCAGTCCGAGAAGAACAGACCGTAGTAAAGCACGTCAAACTCCGTTCGCTTCACTTGCTGGATGTTGCAGTCGAACTCGTGCTCCTGCCACTTGGAGAATGCCACCATGCGGTTTTCGGCGGTGGCGCCTTCGATGCAATGGAGGACTGTTTGCTCGGTGACGGTTTGTACCGATTTTTTCTGGACAACAGAGAATTTGACTTCAATGCGCTGCCGTTTTTCGCCGTCGTAAAGGTCATGAAACAGGCTTCGAGCCTGTGAGCATTTGAGCAGCCGCTTTACCATGCACTCGGCGACCGAGCCGAAACGGCGTGTTCGGAGCGCGAAAATACCTTCGCGAAGCTTCTCACCGTTCATCGCGACCTCCCTTCATTGCACGCCGAAGTTCTGACAGAGGCGGAAACAGCCTCCCGACCTCCACACCCAACGCTTCGGCAATCTTGATAATGTTGATGGCGGCAACATTCCTCTCTCCACGCTCAATTCCGCCGTAATAGGCGCGATCAATACCGGCGAGTCCGGCAAACTGCTCTTGGGAAAGATTCTTCTCCTCACGCAGGCGGCGAATTGCCTGGCCTAGCAAAGCGAGTTTTCGATTTTTCACGGGCAGCAGCCTATCGGCATGCGGATATTCAATCCACGGCCTATGAGGAGCATTGATGCGCCCTAAACACTGCTCTCGCCGGTCGTGAATCAAATGTGGCTCCGGGCACTTTTTTTTGTAACCAAACCGGCCGTTGGCGCGTATTCTTTTTGGAAAGGCTGACTGTTATATTTATGAAACGACATCTTATCATTCTCGCAACTGCGGCCGCCGCTTTCGCTTCGGCCGCGCCCGGTTTGGCCGCGCCGCTGGACCGCAAGGACGTGGCGGCCGATCCGGCCCTGCTCTTTCACCTGGATTGCGACGCGCTGCGCAACAGCGCCGTCGGGCAATCCATCCTCAACGGGCCGGAGGTGCAGGATAAATTGGCGGCGCTGGGGGCGCTGATAGATTTTGACCTGCGCAAGCAGTTGCACGGGTTGACGGTCTATACGACGATGGGGCATCCCAAAGACGGCGCGCTGATTCTCTATGCGGATTTCGACCCCAACCGCCTGATCACCCTGGCCAAGGGCGCCGAGAATTTCCAATGCGTCACCAACGGCGCCCACGTCATCTACTCGTGGGTGGATGAAAAGAAGAAAGGCCGCGGCGGCGCGCCGCCCCGGGTTTATGGCGCCCTCCTGGGCCATCGCGTGGTCTTCGGCCAGGAACAGTCCCATTTGGCCGCCGCGCTGGACGTGATCGAGGGCAGCGCGCCCAATTTCTCCGGCAACAAGGCCCTGCCGGACCCGGCGGCCGGCGAATCGCCCCTCATTCAGGGCATCATACTTAAATTTGATTTTGACAGCCCCGACCCCAACGCCGCCATTTTCAAGATGTCCAAATCAGCCCGGCTGCAACTGAGCGAAATGGGGAGCAACCTGGCCGTGGCCGTCCATTTTGAAGCCGCCAACGAGGAGACGGCGACGCAAATCGGAGCCATCGCCCAAGGGGTGGTGGCGCTGCTCAAACTGCAGCAGGCCGATGCCAACGCCTTGAAGCTGGCCAACGCCATCGTTGTGAAGCAAGATGGCCCGACGGTCGGGTTGACGCTCTCGCTGCCATCGTCCGAGGTGATTGATATGATCAAAGACGGACAGGCCAAGGCGGCCCAGCGCCGCGCGCCGCGCGCCAGTCCGCCGCCTGAAAACAGCACCAATTAGTGGCTCTTGAATTCCAGTCCCTGAGCGACGAGGACCTGGCCCGGCAAAGCCAGGGCGGGAGCCTGGCCGCGTTCGAGGAACTGGTGGGCCGCTATGAAAATCGTATTTACGCCTTTGTCTTCCAATGCTGCGGGCACGAGACCGACGCGCGGGAAGCCACGCAAGACACCTTTGTCCGCGCGTTCGAGGCCATCGGCCGGTTCGATGTCCGCCGCCCGTTCGCGCCATGGCTCTTCGCCATTGCGCGGCGTCAAGGGGTGGATCGTTTTCGCGCCCGGATTCCGGGCGACGGTCAATCGGCGCCGGAGGGATTCGAGGAGGACGATCCCTCCGAATTGCTGGCGCGCCGGGAAGAGGCGCGGGAATTGTGGGGCCGCGCCCGCGCGCTGCTGCCGGCGGGCCAATTCCAGGCCCTCTGGCTGCGCTACGCCGAAGACATGAGGGTCGCGCAAATCGCCCGCGTCCTGGGCAAAACCCAAACGCACGTCAAAGTGCTGCTCTTCCGGGCGCGCCGCAAATTGGCGGTCGAACTGGAAAGCGTCCCCCCGCAGCCGGCCCTGGCCGCGAAAGGAGTCATCCCATGAAAACCTGGTTGGCAAAATTCAGAATCTCCAGCGCGTTGGACTCCGGCCAGCCGCTGCCGGAAACGTTGCGCCAAAAAATCGCCGCCGATGCCGAACTGCAACGCTTTGTCCGCCGCGCCGACGCGCTGGGCCGCGCCTTGAAACATCAGCCGCCGCCAGGGCCGCCGCTGCACGATTCCATCATGCGCGCCGTGCGCGCGTCGGCCCGCCGGGGGCAACCGCGTCGCGCGCCCGTCTCCTTTTGGTTGACAGCGTCGTCGTCGGCCGCGGCGGTGGCGGCGGTGGCGGGCGTTTGTGTCTGGCTGGCGTTCCATCGCGCGGCCCCAAGCGCCGGTCCGTCGTTGAACGGCCCGGCCCTGGTCTTGGAAATGAGCGAACAAATTCCCAACGCGATGCCGCTGGCCATGCTGGCCCCCCTGACCAACGAACTGGCCCGTGTGGACCGCGACTTGCAAGACACCACGCAAATTCTGCTGGCCAGCTTTCCGTAAGGTTTATACGAAGGGAGTCGAAAGTGTTGAATCCGCCGCGCCTGCCGCCTACCATGGGCGGCCATGATCTTGGACATCGCCTGGGCGCGGGCGGCTGATTTGTCGTCGCTTCCTTCCCCTTCGCTGTTGCTGGGCCTGGAGCCAATCGAGCGCAATCTGCGCGCGATGCTCGACATCGCCGGTTCGCCCGCGCGCCTGCGCCCGCACGTCAAAACCCACAAGCTGGGCTGGCTGGTGCGGCGGCAGCTTGAGCTGGGGATCACTGCCTTCAAATGCGCCACCATCGCCGAGGCGGAAATGTGCGCCCAAGCCGGCGCGCCGGACGTGCTTATCGCTTTCCAACTGGTCGGCCCAAACGTCGGCCGGTTGGTGGCCCTGTGCGAAAAATTCCCGCAAACCAGGTTCTCCTCCATCGTGGACGACCGCGCGGCGCTGGGCGCGCTGGCGGAGGCCGCCACCCACGCCCGCACGCGCCTGGAAGTCCTGCTTGATCTTGATGTCGGCCAGCATCGCACCGGCATTCCACCGGGACCGGAGGCGGTCCGGCTTTACCGGGAATTGGCGGCGGCGCCGGGCCTGATGGCGGGCGGGTTGCACGCTTACGACGGGCATTTGACCCAGAGCGATCCGGCCGTCCGGGCCGCGGCTTGCGAAGAGGCCTTTGCGCCGGTGGCGGCGTTGCGGAAGGAATTGCTCGGTTCGGGCCTGCCCGTGCCGCGCGTGGTGGCGGGCGGAACCCCGACCTTCCCCATGCACGCGGCGCGCCAGGACGTGCAATGCAGCCCGGGCACGTCCGTGTTGTGGGACGCCTGCTACGCCGGCAAGCTGGCGGACTTGAATTTCAGCGTGGCTGCGGTATTGTTGACACGAGTGGTCAGCAAGCCGGGCGGCAACCGGGTTTGCCTGGACCTGGGCCACAAGGCGGTCGCCTCGGAAATGCCGCATCCGCGCGTGGTCTTCCCCGATTTGCCGGACGCCCGGTTCGGCATCCACAGCGAGGAGCATCTGGTGGTGGAGAGCGCGGCGGCCGCGCGGCTGGCCCTGGGGACCGCGTTGCTGGGCGTGCCCTGGCACATCTGCCCGACGCTGGCCTTGCACGCCGAAGCCGCGCTGATTGACCGCGGGGCGGTCAAGGGATCGTGCCGCATTGACGCCCGCGCGCGGAAGATCACCTTATGACGGCGGCGGCTTGGTGGCTCATCGTCCTGGCGCTGGCGGGGGTGGGCCTGCTGGTGGGATTGGTGACCTGGGCGCGGCTGAACGCCTTTCTCGCCCTGCTGGCCGCCGCGCTGCTGGTCGGGGCGGGATCGCGCCAGCCGATGCTGGAGGTGGCCAAGGACTTCCAGGAGGGAATGGGCGCGATGCTCGGCGGCGTGGCCGGCGTGATCTGCCTGGGCACCATGTTGGGCAAGTTGCTGGCCGAATCGCGCGGGGCGGAAGTGCTGGCCAAAGAGTTCGCCCTTTTTTTCGGTCCGCGCCGCATCGGCTTGTGCGTCATGGCCCTGGCGTTGGTCGTCGGGCTGACCACTTGGTTTGCGGTGGGCCTGATTCTGCTCTCGCCGATCCTGCACGCGCTGACGCGGGAGACGCGGCGGCCGTTACTTCATCTGGCGCTGCCGGTGCTGGCCTGCCTCTCGGTCATGCAAGGGTTCATGCCGCCCCATCCCGGCCCGATCATGGCCATCAACGCCTTCCATGCCAACACGGGCTTGGTGCTCCTGTGGGGATTCGCCCTCGGTTTGCCCACCGCCATCATCGCCGGCCCGGTCTTTGCGCGGATGGCCGACAGATATGTTCCCCTGGCCGCCGACACCCTCGCACCCAGCCCGCCGCATTCCGGCGTGGACCGGCCCGGCTTCCGTTTGACGCTCTTCTCGATGCTCTTGCCGGTGGGATTGATGCTGCTGGCCGCGTTGGCGGATGTGGCCCTCGGCCCGGGCCGATGGCGGGCGCTGGCCGATTTCGTCGGCCACCCGACCGTGGCCCTGTTCATCGCGGTGCTCTTTGGCCATTGGTCGCTGGGCGTTCGGTGCGGCTTTGGCGCGGCGCAACTGTTGAAATTCACCGAGGAATCCGTCGCCGGCGTCGGCATGGTGCTGCTGATTGTCGGCGGCGGCGGCGGATTCGCCCGCGTGCTGCAAACCAGCGGCGTGGCCGGCGCCATGGGAACGATGGCCACGGCGGCGCATCTTTCGCCCTTGCTCTACGGCTGGCTGGTGGCGGCCTTCATCCGGGTGGCGACCGGCTCGGCGACCGTGGCCATCACGGCGGCCTCGGCTTTGCTGGCGCCGGTGCTGGCCGCGCATCCGGGTGTCAATACTGAATTGGCCGTCATCGCCGTCGGCTGCGGTTCGCTCTTTCTCTCGCACCTCAATGACAGCGGCTTTTGGATCGTCAAGGATTGCCTGCGCTTGACGGTGGCGCAAACGCTGCGCACCTGGACCTTGTGCGAAACCATCATCGGTCTGGCAGGTCTGGCCTTGACGCTGCTGGCCGGCGCGCTGATCTGAAGACGCGCCGGCTTTGGGCGGCGCCGGAACGCCGCCCTTCCGAACCATGCGACATCGCTTCAGCGGGACTATTGGAGTTTGACCCGGTAAAACTCCTGGTGGGCTGAGGCTGGAACGGTGTAAGGCGAGGCCGCGCTGTTGGTCGTCCACGGTCCGGTGACCGTGGGCGCCTGCTCCAGCGTTCCGCCCAAACCGGTCCAACGGATGACGACATTGGTGCCGCTCTGCGCAATGTTCAAGGTGGAACTGACTGACAAGTCGCGCAATTGGAAGGCATTGATTTGCTCGTCCTCATTGCCTACTATGGTAACGACGACATTGCCGTTGGCGTCCGGCATGGTCGTTCCCACGACATAGCTACCCAGGCCGCCGGGCGACTCCGACGCGTTAAACAACAGAGGCGCGCTGACCGAGCCGCCACCGGACAGCGTTTCGTAACGATAACCCTGTCCGCGGGCGTCAATCACCCAAAGTTGCAGTTCGTAAGCGTGCCCGGGAGTCAAACCGCTGAACTCCAAAGTCCACGGGTTGGCCGAATAGTCGCCATTGCCCGCCCCCAACAAGTTCTGGTAATTGGTGGACAAGGATGCAAACGGCGCAACCGTCGCCCCGAAAGCATCGTACCAGTAAAGCACTGCGTTAACGCCGCCGATGGTCACGCTGGTGGTGACCGCCCCCGTGACGTTGGTAATGCCAGGATATGCCGACTGGACGAAACCTCCGGCTTGCAGGGGGTAAGCATCGGGGGGCGCAAAGACGTTGAACAACACTCCGTTGAGCGTGACGCTTCCGGGGCCGGCGCCAAAGGCGACGACTCCGACGCCATCGGTTCGGACGTCCGAGTCGCCAGCGACTTGTTCCACCGCATCCCAGCTAATGCCTTGCGGGGAATTCGCCACGGTCAGCCTGGCGACGGAGCTGGTCACGACGCCCGAGCCGTTGCTGACGACCAGGCTGTACTGGTAGATGGCCGGGGCAAAACCCGTCGTATCCACCGTGAGCGAATTGGTGGTGGCGCCGGCGATGGCGCTGAAAGTCCCGGAGCCGTTATCTCCGATCCACTGATAGGACAGAGGCCCGGATCCTGCGGCGCTGGAGGTGAAGACAAAGGTCTTGTTCTGCCCTGCATATTCCAGGACCGATTGCGGTTGCGGAGGGTTGACGACCGGCCCGCCGACCACCGGGGACAGCTCGCGCAACTGGAAGGCGTTGACCTGCGTGGAGGGGCCGACCCAATAGTAATAGCTGCCTGATCCCTGCAACGTAAGGGAAACCGTCCCGCTGTTGTCTGCCGTGGTGGTTCCAATGATATATTGCCCAATCCCGCCGTCCGCGCCGGTGTCATTAAAGCCGATGGTGTGGGCGGGGTCGCCATAGAAGGAGTCCGACAACGCGTCGTAGCGGTCACCGCCGTAAATGCGCGAGTCGTCCGCCCAAATCTGAACCTCATACACGTGGCCGGGAGTCAATCCGCTGAACTGCAAAGTCCACGGGTCGTCGCCCTCGCCATCGTCGCCATTGGCATAGGCCAACAAGGTCTGGTAACTGGTGGACAAGGATGAAAAGGGCGGATTAACCGACCCGAAACCATAGTACCAGTAAATCGCTCCTCCATTGCCTTCGGTCAGGGTGGTGGTCACAGCCCCCGTGACGTTGGTAATGCCTGCCTCAGCCGAATTCAGCCCACCGGCGTTGGTCTCGAAGATGCCGACGACATCGGCGGGGGCAAATACGTTGAACAACACCCCGTTGACCGTAACGCCGCCGGGGACGGCGCCAAAGGCGACGATTCCAGTACCGTTGGTCGCCACGTCACTGTCTCCCAGGCCGGTTGCGGCCAGCCCCCAGGAAACCCCCTGGGACGGAGGCTCGGGAACAGTGGCCAACGTCACCGTCACCGGCGCGCTGGTCACGCTGCCGATAGAGTTGCTGGCGATCAGCTCGTAGGAATAGGTCACGTCAGCCGCAAGACCGGAGGGGTTGACGACCAGTGAGTTGGTGGTGGCACCGCCCACACTGGTAAAAACACCGTTGCCGGCTCCATTGTCGGATAACCATTGCAAGGACAACAAAGGCTGGAGAGGGGGGGTGGTGATCACGGCGGAGAAAGTGACGGGCGCCGACCAGGGATAAACCGTCCAGGAGGCCGGCGTCACACTGGAAATGGCCGGAGGGGTTGGCGGCAGGACCGTCAAAGCGGCCGGCTGGGTCGTGTTGGTTCCATACGGGTTGGCCACCACCACTTGGAATCTGTAGGCGCCGGGGGCCAGCACCGAGGTGTCCGGGGAAAGGGATTCATTGGTCGCGCTGCCGCCTGGATAATTGGTGAAAGCGCCGCCCAATCCCTGGTCCCACTGCCACTGATAGCCGATGGCAACTCCGGCCGGGCTGGCGGCGGCCTCGGTGATCGTGATCGGAACGCCAGCAAAGATGACGTTGGTGGGCGTGAACATGACGGGCGTCAGGTAGGGTGGAAAGACGGATGGACTGCGCAGTTGGAAAGCGTTGACTTGCGCGTAGGGCGAGGCGACAGCGGTGACGGTCAAGGTGCCGCCGGCATCCGCCAGACCTTCGCCGATGACATATTGGCCCACCCCGCCGTCGGCGTGCAAGTTGTTGTAGAAGAGCTCAACCGTATTGCCAAACAGGTCGGACAGAAGCTCGGAATAGCTGTCGCCGTAAACGCGCGAGTCGCACACCCACAATTGAAAACCGTAGGTCGCTCCCGGCGTCAGGCCGCTGAAAGCGATGGTTAAGACGTTGGGGCTGTAAGTGTACAGTCCGCCTACAAACAGAGTCTGGTAGCTGCTGGAAAGGCCGGTAAAAGGCGGGTTGACGGCCGAACCAAAACCAAAGTAGTAGAAGACGTTGCCATCAGATCTCTCCGTTACCAGGTCGGTGCCATTGGTGATGCCATCCACCGCGTAGGGTGAGCCATCATTATCGGGCAGGTGATAGGTATAATAGTCCTGCGGCAGAAACTGCATGAATGTGACCCCGTTGACGGTGACGCTGGGGGCGGGATTTGCAAAATACGCAACCAGCCCGACACCGTTGGTGTTGACGTCGGCATCGCCGCTAATGAGCGTCGGCGGTCCCCAAGTAATGCCCTCCGCCGGCGGGCCTGCCAGCGTCACGGTCTCCACCATGCTGGTCGAGACGCCCACGGTGTTGCTGAGCACCAGTTGGTAGTCATTGGTCGCCGAAACGCCCGCGCCGTTGACGGCCAACGCGGAAGCGGTGGCGCCAGTGATATTGGCGAACGTGCCGGGATGCCCCGCGTCGGACTGCCATTGGTAACTCAAACCCGATCCGGAGACCGTCGCGCTCAGAATCACCGTCGAAACAGCCAGAGCGTTGTTGCCGGGAGAAACCCCGATCCCCAAGACCACCGGCGCCCCAATGGAAAGGGACCGCAACTGCAGCGCGTTGATGAGGGCCGTGGAGGCCACGACGGGCGCAAAGGTGACCACCTGGGAACTGGAATCGGCGACGAAGGTCCCAAGGGCGTAACTGCCCGGCTGCCCGGAAGCGGCGCCCTCGCTGTAATAGAGCGTGGGTTGGCTGTCCACCGTTTCGCCGTTGGGGTCGCCGAAGGAGGCATCATTGGCCCAGACTTGGATTTCGTACTCGTCGCCCACAGTCAAATTGGTCAAGGTAAGCGTCAGTGAACCGCCGGAGGTGCTCGCGCCCGACGCCAAGAGGGCTTGATAGGACGGCGACAGGCTGGAGAAGGGCGTGTCACTGGAGCCATAAGCGCCGTTGGCGTAAGAGACGCTGCCAGCCGGTCCCGCGACCGCATAAAGACTGGCGCCCTGCCAGGCGGCAAAGGTGACGCCATTGACCGTGTGGGAAATAGTGTTGCCCGCGGCATCCGCCTCAAGGAGGAGGCCGCCGGTGTTGACATCGGCCTCGCCGGTGATGGGCATGGGCGGTCCCCAGGCGATAGTGGCGGCACGGGAGGCCGGCGCCAGGGCCAGGAGGATGGCGGCGAGGATGGAGTTTCTTTTCACGTTGTGGAGTTTCATAATAAGTTTGAGTTCTGCTGTTGCTGACGGGTTTGGGGTTTGAGAAAAACCGGCCATCATGTCTGTGTCCGTTGGAATTATTTGTCGTGTCTCATGGGCGTTGCGGCCCTGGCGGGGTCATGGATCAGGGTTGAGGATAGCCTGG
>Ga0326728_10007068_pt1 | contig 29416 bp, 29 predicted proteins | sample MB3enrmetagenome_FD_207602 | JGI IMG/M metagenome (GOLD analysis project Ga0326728, IMG submission 207602) | Lab enriched peat soil microbial communities from McLean, Ithaca, NY, United States - MB31MN | ecosystem: Environmental > Terrestrial > Soil > Wetlands > Peat | place: USA: New York... | reverse complement strand
TCCGCTTCATTCCTAATACGGTCAAGTTCATTGCTCCCAATATTTGTACAACTACTGCTGATTACATCTACAGCAACCCATTGCTTCATCCCCGCAGCCTGAATGTCGGCTTGCCTTTTTATGGCTCTCAGGGTTTTGTAGGCCAGCCATCCAGCTACTCCAGCAAGGACCGCCAACGTCCAATTTGGCATGTTTGCAGGGGCAATCAATTCATGCCATGGATATTGAGACGGCTTTTGCTTGGAGTTTTGTTCTTGGTTGGAAATGCCTTTCTGTTCCTGGATTGCGATAGTAGATGGCTGAACCGACTTGGTATTGTCCTCTTGTTTGTTAGTGTGCTTTTCCTGCTGGTTTCCGGCCCGTGGGACTTGGGGCCATGTCCCGCAGGCCAGTCCTATAGAGAGCAAAACGAGTATCATCAGACGTTTCAGCATGATTCGAATTTTACTCGTGTGCCCCAGGTCCCTCGCATTTGGGGACCTGGGATTCCACGAATTCCATGCCGGGTGCCCCCGGTCCCTCGCATTTGGGGACCGGGGATACTACGTATTCCATGCGAGCGAATAGCGAGCGTCTGCCGCACTGCAGGTGCTTGCAGATTATTTCTCGAATTTGTGCATACTAATCCTTAGAAGCATTCCCTCCAATCGTCCCGGCAGGTCGTTTTTGCGCCGCTTTTCAGCCAAAAGCGGTCGAAATGGACCGTAACTCCTTTGCCAGGAATATTTTGTAGGGAACTCCTTTGTTTTGACGATTTTACGGCGCAACCCTGTCTGTAAGCTCAAGAAAACAAGGATTTTGCGCCCAAAGTATGGGTGGGGGTACCCTATGTTCCAGCTTTGCCGTCACATCAAGACCAACGGAATACGATGTCAATCTCCGGTTGGGAATTCTATGCACCCCAATCGGCCTCTCATCATCCGATAGACTGTGGGCATGACCAAGCGCATCGGCATCCATCTGGGCACCACCGGCGGCGCATCCAACGCCATCGAGCGCGCCCGCGAAATCGGCGCCAACACCTTGCAGATCTTCTCCGCAAGCCCGCGTATGTGGCGCGCCCCCAAGGTTGACCCCGCGCAATGCGCCCGCATGAAAGAGCTGCGTGCCAAGCTCGACGTCGGACCCCTGGTGATTCACACCGGCTACCTGATCAACATCTGCGGCCAGTCCGATGAGATTCGCCAGAAAAGCATTGTGGCCTTTCGCGGCGAAATCGAGCGCGCCCTGGCGCTGGGCGCAGAGTACCTGGTGCTGCATCCCGGCTCTTGGAAGGGCCTCACGCGCGACGAGGGCCTCAAGCTCGCCGCCGATTCCATCACTAAGGCCATCGACGGCATAGCAATTCCGAAAAGTGGGCAGGGACCGAGTTTTCACATCCTCATCGAAAACACCGCCGGAGCCGAGTTTTCCCTCGGCGGCAGCTTTGAGCAGGTGGCCGAGCTGGTCGCCCGGCTCAAGCCAACCGCGCCGGTCGCCGTTTGCCTCGACACCTGCCACAGCCATGTCGCCGGTTACGACCTGGTAACCGCCGAAGGCTACGAGCAAACCGTCAAGCAGGCCGCCGCCACCGTCGGCCTCGCCGCCGTCCGCGTCTGGCACATGAACGACGCCAAGGCCGAGCGCGGCTCCAAACTCGACCGCCATGAAAACATCGGCCAGGGCACGATGGGCCTCGAACCCTTCCGCCGCCTGCTCAATGACAAGCGCTTCGCTCACGCCGCCTTCATCGCCGAAACCCCGGTCGAAGAGCCCGGCGACGAGGAGCGCAATGTGAAGGTGTTGTTGAGCCTGGTGAAGTAGCCCGGAGCCGGATACGCCTTCCGTTTACACTATGTAGTTATGGCGGAAGAGAACGAACAGCGTTACGACCCGGCAACGATTGAACCCAAATGGCAGCAGCGATGGGCCGCGGAGCCCGCGCTCTACGCGGCCGAGCCCGCCTCGTGCGGCAAGCCCAAATACTACGTGCTGGAGATGTTGCCCTATCCCAGCGGCCAGTTGCACATGGGCCACGTGCGCAACTACTCCATCGGCGACGCCCTGGCCCGCCACATGTGGATGCGCGGCTACAACGTGCTTCACCCCATGGGCTGGGACGCCTTCGGCCTGCCCGCCGAGAATGCCGCGCTGAAGAACAACACCCCGCCCCGCGAGTGGACCCTCTCCAACATCGCCGCGATGAAAATCCAGATGGACCGCCTCGGTCTGGGTTACGACTGGGCCTGTGAAATTGCTACCTGCCTGCCGGAGTACTACCGCTGGAACCAGTGGTTCTTCCTGCGCATGTACGAGAAGGGCCTGGTCTACCGCAAGAAGAGCAAGGTCAACTGGTGCCCGGAGTGCGCCACGGTGCTGGCCAACGAGCAGGTGGTCGACGGCTGCTGCTGGCGCCACGAGGAAACCCTGGTCGACCAGCGCGACCTGGAGCAGTGGTTCCTGCGCATCACCGCTTACGCACAGGAGCTGCTCGACGGCCTGGACTCGCTTGAAGGCTGGCCGGAAAAAGTCCGCACCATGCAGCGCAACTGGATCGGCCGCAGCGAAGGAACGGACGTCGACTTCTTTCTGGAAGAACAGAGAACAGAGAACAGAGATCAGAGATCAGAAAAGACGCGCATTCGTGTCTTCACCACCCGCGTTGACACCATCTTCGGCGCGACCAGCGTGCAACTGGCCCCGCAGCACGAGTTAGTTGCGGTCTTTACGGCCGCTGATCCCAAGCTAAAGGCACAGGTCGATGAATTGCTCGACCAGCAGAAGCGGGCGCGCGAGGCCGGCGACCTGGGCGCAATCGAAAAGCACGGCGTTCCCACCGGCCGCTGCGCCGTCAATCCTTACAACGGCGAGCGTGTTCCCATTTGGGTAGCCAACTACATCCTGGCCGACTATGGCTCTGGCGCCATCATGAGCGTTCCCGGCCACGACGAGCGCGACTTCGAGTTCGCGACAAAGTACGGCTTGCCGATTGTGCAAGTCATCAAGCCGGCCGATCCCGCTGTGTCGCAAGAACTCCCATTCATCTCTGAAGACGGCATTCTCGTCAACTCCGGCAAGTACGACGGATTAAGTTGTGAAGAAGCGCAGAAAAAACTTCAGGAGATTGCCGTGGCTCAGAATTTTGGAGAGCCCAAGGTCACCTTCCGCCTCAAGGACTGGGGCGTGAGCCGGCAGCGCTACTGGGGCACGCCCATCCCCATCATTTACTGCGAGAAGTGCGGCCTGGTTCCAGTTCCCGACGAGCAGCTTCCCGTCGTGCTGCCCTCTCAGATTGAAATTACGCAGCAGGGCGGCTCGCCGCTGAGCCGCGTGCCCGATTTTCTGCACACAATCTGTCCAAAGTGTAAAAGCGCGGCGCGCCGCGAAACCGACACCATGGACACCTTCGTCGATTCCAGTTGGTATTTTTATCGCTATACGGACGCGAAGAATGCGAAGGCTCCTTTCAACTCCAAAACCGCGCAGTACTGGTTCCCCATCGACCAGTACATTGGCGGCGTGGAGCACGCCATTCTTCATCTGATCTACTCGCGCTTCTGGACCAAGGTGATGCGCGACCTCGGCATGATTTCGAACGATGAGCCTGCCCGACGCCTCTTCACCCAGGGCATGGTCATCAAGGACGGCGCAAAGATGTCCAAGTCCAAGGGCAACGTCGTCTCGCCTGACGAAATGGTGAGCCGCTACGGCGCTGACGCAACGCGCATGTACGCCCTCTTCGCCGCCCCGCCCGACCGCGATCTCGATTGGCAGGAGGACGGCGTCGCCGGCGTCAGCCGCTTCCTGGCCCGTGTCTGGCGTCTGACCACAAAGTATGCGCCAGTGGCCCGATCCGACCGCGAGAGCCAGTCCAAAACGCAAAACAACGGAGCTGGCGGAGCCGCCCTGCTGCGCAAGCTCCATCAGACCATCGCCAAGATCACGCTGGACTTTGAAGGCCGCTGGCACTTCAACACCTGCGTGGCGGCCATCATGGAGCTGGTCAACGACATCCAGGCCGCCGACGCGCAATTGGCGGCGGGAGAAGTTCCCGCGCCGGTTGTCCACGAACTGCTGCGCACGCTGGTTCTGCTGCTGGCCCCCTTCGCTCCCTACCTTGCCGCCGAACTTTGGGAGGAGCTGGGCGAGAATGGTTCCGTCCTTCGCGCTCCCTGGCCGGTCAGCGATCCCGCTCTGGCCAAAGAAGATGAGCTGGAGATTCCTGTCCAGATCAACGGCAAACTGGTCGTAATCATTCGCGTGGCCGCCGATGCCAATCCCAAGGCCATGGAATCCGCGGCTCTCGCTGACGAAAAAGTCAAATCGCGCATTGCGGGTAAGAAGGTTGTCAAGGTCATCGTCGTCCCCGGCAAGCTGGTCAATCTGGTGGTCAAATAGTCGAGACAGTGGGTGCCCCAGGTCCGGATTTTCGGACTTGGGAATTCACAAATATCAATCGGCCTTATTCATGAGGAGCAGTATGGCAGCGCCCCTGCGCGGAACCCAGTCTCTTGTCGGCCAGATGGGCTGGGTCTTCCAACGGCCTTCGCTCACCGTCATCGAGGTAGCCTGGCGCTGGACCTTCGGAATCCCCTTCGTGGTCGTAGTTATATTCGAGACGATCAAGATTCTCATCGCCCTGCCGCCCGCGACCACCGGCCTCAGCACCCTCGATCCGCAGAACCCCTGGGTCGCCGCCGTGCAGCTCAGCAACGCCTGGGCGCTTTATCAGCCTCATATTCACGAACTCCTGCATTGGCTTCTGCCGGTTGCCGCGTTCGCCTGGGTCGTTGTCTCCGCCCTGGGCCGCAACGTGCTTCTCATGCGCCTGGAATCGAGTCCAGCCCCTGCACTACGTTTTCGCCCTTTCGCCATGATCGTCCTCCAGGCCGCTTGGCTGGCTTTCTTCCTCCTCAACTGCTATTGCTGGCTCCGCTCCATGCAATGGGTCGCCGCCGCCACCATCACTCCCGCCGCCGAGCCGGACTTGATAGGCTACTCGACGGGCGTCATCTTCCTCTCGCTGGGATTCTTCACCGCCTGGGCGCTTCTTAGTTGGGCCTTTTCCATTGCGCCGCTCATCCTGCTGCTGGAAAATCGCTCTTCGCTCTCCGCCCTCGGTCAATCTCTCCGCCTCGGAAAGCCCATGACGGCCAAGCTGATCGAGATCAACCTGGTCATGGGCATTGTCAAGCTGGCGCTTGTCGTGCTGGCCATGGTGCTCTCCGCCGCCCCGCTGCCCTTCAGCGATCAGTTGGGCTCGGATGCGTTGCACGTCGTCTGGGCCGCGGCAACCCTCTTCTTCCTCGTCGCCAGCGACTACTTCCAGGTGGTGCGGCTCAAGGGCTTTATAGAGTTTTGGAAGATGTTCAGAGGCGGTGAATCAACTATTTAGCGTTATAAATTATCGCTGGAGTTCATGCCACTTCGAATCGGCCAGAACAACCGACGTCTCAATCTGGCGTTGGGGAATCGTCCAATACTTTTTCAGCAGCCGGTTCTTTTCTTCAGTACTGACTAATAGAAAGCCATTCTTCTCGTAGAAGTGAATCGCCCACTCCGCAGCCGCCCATGTGCCGATCAACACCGGACTGTTTGCAAGCGCGAGCAGATGATGCAGCAGGCTTCCTCCAATTCCGCGCCTCTGCCTGCTGCTTAGAACATAAGCGTGGCGGATCAGGGTCACATCCTGCACATCTTGCAGCCCCATTACGCCAACCAGAGTTCCATTCTCCTCAAAGCCCCAAAAAACAACCCCATCGACGATCTCATGCCGCAGTTTCTCCTGGGGCATATACGGTTCTGCCCAGCGGTCGGCAGGGATAATCCCCTTGTAAATCTTGGCGCCATCGTTAATGATGGCCCAGACCTGTTCAAAATCGTGCTCGTCGCAGCGGCGGATCATAAAACTCAACCTTTGTTCCGGCATCAGAGATTGAATCGTCAAAGAGAAAGAGTCAGCACAATTGCACTGCAAGTATGACGCAATTAGATGAGAATCGTACTCTCAGAATATCTTCATCCGAATCACAAAATATTTCTTCGGGTCCTCGCGCATACCCTTCAGTAATTGTTGGGCATGATCCATCGTCTGGTCGGCATGGTCGTAGAGCGAACGGTTCTGCACCAGTTGCCCCAGCGTTCCTTTGCCCTCGTCCATACCCTTCAGAATCGCGTCCAGCTTGCCGATAGTGTCGTCCAGCTTTGCCGCGAAGGCCGGGTCTTTGGCAATCATGCCCATCGCGCCTTTGCCGGCGTTGATATCGGCCACCATCTGGTTCACATTGGCGGCCGCGGCGTTCAGGTTGTCGTAGAGCGATTCGTCCTTAAGCAGCTTGCCCGCGCTGCCCTTGCCCGAGTCCAGGGCGATGGTGATCTTGTTGAGCCGGTCAACGGCCGAGTTGGCGCGGGTGTAAAGCGTATCGTCAGTAATCAGCTTGCCCAGCGAGCCCTTGCCCTCGGCGATGGCGTTGGTAATGGTCTCCAGATCGGTGGCGATAGTAGTAATTTTCTTCGCCAGCACCGGGTCGTTGATCAACTCGCCCACAGCGCCCTGCCGTGAATTGATGGCGCCAAAGGTGGTTTCTGCCTGGCGCACCAGCTTGTTGAGCTCGATGATGGACTCGTTGCTGTTGCGAACCACGTCCTGAATACTGGGCGAGCCGGCCGCCTTCAGTTCGGCGTTGTTGGCCGGAGCGGGTCCGGAGGCATGCGTTGAGTTGAGATCGACATAGCTGTCGCCCAGTACGCCCGCCTGGTCGATGGTGGCGGTCGAATCGGTATGCAGGCGGGTCCGGTATTCGCGGGCCACCCGCATGGTCACCTCCACAGGCGTGGGGTTGCGTTCGGGAACAATACGCACGTGAATCACGTTGCCGATGGTCACGCCCTCCAGCGTCACCGGCGCGCCATCCTTCAGGCCGGCTGCATTCTCAAAGTAGGAGCGGAGCACCAGTTTCCGCGAAAACAGCCCGCCGCTCGCGCTGGACATGAGAAGTATCAGCGCGATCAGGATGGCCGAGGCCAGAAGGACCAATGCGCCCACTCTCAGTTGCGACCATCGAATCTCTTTACGGCTTGGCACGGCATCCCTCGATTAAAAAATGCTGTGGTTTATGCCTAGAGAATAGCAGAAAAAGATGAATCAATGTCCATCTTCTAGCACGACGCTGGCCACGGCCAGCTCCGCGGTGTGGGTCAGGGAAAGCGCCGCGCGGCGAGCGCCCAGGCGGGCGGCAAACTCGGCTGCGCGCCCGTGAAACTGGAGAGTCGGTCTTCCGCCGGGCTCGCGCGCCACCTCAATCTCCAGCCAGCTTACTCCGTGGCTGATGCCCGTACCCAGCGCCTTGGCTCCAGCCTCCTTGGCGGCAAACCGTGCGGCAAAGCTCTCCGCCGCCTTGCGCTTGCGCAGGCAATAGGCCTGTTCCCCCGCGGTGTACACGCGAGCCAAAAACCGCTGCCCATAGCGATCCATGGACTGCTGGATGCGCCCGATCTCCACCACATCGATTCCGGAGCCGACAATCATGCTGTCTATGAAACTACATCATTCCCCTTTGTTGTGTTTACGCCGCGCGCTGGCGCGTCTCCAATTACCAGCGTTGGGGTTTCGAGCCTCGCCACTGCCCGGGATGTCTCAAAGCCGGTCAGCTTCCGTGCGACTCCGCAACAATGGTTATGCTGTGTTCCATCGCTCCGATAAGGTGGATGTGAGACTTTCGCTGCCAACCCATGATGCAGGACAAACGATGAGCATTCCCTGGGCCATGCAGATGAAGGCCATCTCCATCGAAGAACCCTCGCGGCTCGTCCAAACACTCACCGGTGCAATTCTGGGTTGCGGCGGCTGGGTTCTCAGCCGCGGAGCAACCGATGCCGGCATCGTGAATATTCTCTTCGAGTTTGAGCGGCAGGCCTGTGTCGATATTTACAGCGTGATGATCGCCGCCGGCCTGGAACTGAGCCAGAGCGGGCACGTCCGATTTACTGAACTCTGCCAATGCACCCGCAGCCACCAGCAGGAGTGCGGGACCGAGATTGCCAGCATCGATCTCGAGATCCAGACCTTTCCCGTCGACGGGATGCAAAGCGCAAAGCCCTCCGAGGCAGCTTGACAGCGCGGCCAAATCCGCCTCTAAGGTAATGGAACTTTCTACGGTCAGATCTTAGAAAACAAAAGGTATAAATCGCCAGGTAAGCTTTTTGTATGCGGCATACTCCGCTCCAAAGTGCTGGAGGTTCTCCCGCTCCTCGGCCAGCGCGGTGGCCAGCAGAAAACCGCTCGCGCCCAGCGTCATAGCAATGGAAGCCGGTTCCGTTGGATTCTTGAGCCAGGCGCACCACGCCAGCGCCAGCAACGATGCATACAACGGATGCCGAATCCAGCGATAGGCGCCCACCGTGACCAGCTTTGTTGTGTTTTCGAAGGACAGATTTGTGCTCCTGGCGCTGGCTGCTGCCGGCCGGCCTATCACCCACAGCAGCCGGAAGCCTTCAATCGCCAGCACGATGGACACTGTGCCCAAAAACCAGGCAGCAAGTTGCCGGACCGAGAACGGGTTGCGCCACCACAACGGAGCGTTCCACAGAATCAGTCCCAGCAGCAACTCGAAGGCGAAGAAACGATAGAAACCGTGGGTGCGCGCGTCTTTCAACGATCGCCACGACAGCAGCAGGATCAGGGCAGATGCGGCAAAAAAAAGAGCGGAGCGCAACATGGACTTTGCCCTCCCTTCGGCTGAACCGGGCGGAAACGGCATCCAAAAGCCCGCGAGATCCGCTTCTATTTTTCTTTCATAGACTTAATTAATAGCACGACAATCTTCTCGTATCGATCCACGGCATTTGGATCCTTGGCGCTCTTCAAGAGTACAGGATCGTCGAGTCCATTCTTGCGCAGTTCAGTCTCTCTATCAGCGGGCTGTATCTCGTTCACAACATCCAGCATTCCCTGCGCAAGATCCAAAGGCATCCTGGTAGCAGAGTTAGCCTGTCCATCCCTGGATCCAGCATAGTTCGGGTCTGCGCCGGCTTTCAGTAGTGCCTGAACAATCTCCACATTGCCGTTCATGGCCGCGTAATGCAACGCGCTCCAGCCCTTCGGAGTGGTGCGGATATTTGGATCAATGCCCTTGCCGATAAGCCTGATGGCTTCCGCGGTGTTGTCGGCCCTGACAGCCGTCATCAGTGATGCCGGATCGGGCTTGCAACCGGTTAAAGAAAAAGAAGAAAGAGAAAGTACCAGTGCAAAAAGAAACAGTGATTTGCATCTCATTGCTGCGTTGTATCCTTTCAACTATCCGCCGATCCTGTCGGCCTGTATCTCGTTCCTCAGTACAATGTTATGGAATAATTCCTTGGATTCACCTGCACTGAATACAGAATCGCAGTTCTGATGCTATCAAGCGGATGTTTGCGGGGTCAACCGGCCTCCACCAGGCCATATCGTCGCTGCCAGGCCTCTTTCAGCCTCGCCCACACGCGCGCCCGCTCGGCCTCCGTCGCTTCGTTTTGTCCGCTGGGAGCGTTCACAAAGCGCGCGGCCTCCATCTTGGCCAGCTCCAGCCATTGCCGGTCACGCACCAGGTTGGCCACGCGAAAATCCGGCAGCCCTGCCTGCCGCGTCCCGAAAAACTCTCCCGGCCCACGCTGACTCAGGTCCAGCTCCGCAAGTTCAAAGCCGTCCTGGGTGCGGACCATGGCGTTCAGCCGCTCCTCGCCCAGCGGAGAAACGTGCTCTCCGGTGATCAGAACGCAATAGCTCTTCGCCGCCCCGCGCCCCACGCGCCCCCGCAACTGGTGCAACTGCGCCAATCCAAACCGTTCCGCGTGCTCCACCACCATCACCGTTGCGTTGGGCACATCCACGCCCACCTCGATCACTGTGGTAGCCACCAGAACATCGATCTCGCCGCGCTGGAAGCGGCGCATGATGATCTCCTTCTCATCGGCGTCCAGCCGCCCATGCAACAGGCCCACGCGCAGGCCGGCCAGCGCTCCCGTGCGCAGCTTTTCATGCATCTCCACGGCCGACTTCAGCCCCGACTTCGCGTTTGGATTCGCCTCCTGCGCCGCCTTCGGAAACAGCTCCCCGGCCTTTCCCTTGCGGGAGAACTTACGACCGGGCGCCCCAGGTCCGTGTGGTGGAGGTCCGGGTTTTCGGGCCTGGGACACGGTCGTTGCATCCATCCCCGCCTCCACCTCATCCTGCGAGAAATCCAGCTCCGGCTGGTCCTCCCTAGTCCCCTCGATCACTGGGTAGACAATATATGCCTGCCGGCCCATGGCTACTTGTTTGCGCACAAAATCCCAAACTTCTTCGGCCATCTCGCCTGGAACGCGCCGCGTCACGATGGGCGTGCGCCCCGGCGGCATCTCGTCCAGCACGCTCACGTCCAGGTCGCCGTACAAACTCAGCGCCAGTGTCCGTGGAATAGGCGTGGCCGTCATCACCAGCACATCCGGCTCGGCCTGATTCGGCTTCTTCATCAGCTTGAAGCGCTGCATCACGCCGAAGCGGTGCTGCTCGTCCACCACCACGAGGCCCAGCCGGTCGAACTCCACCTTTTCCTCGATCAGCGCGTGCGTTCCGATCACCAGTTGCGCCTCGCCGCGGTTGATCTCGTAGCGCGTCTGCCGTTTGCGGTCCTCGTTGAGCGAGCCGGTCAGCAGAACGATCCGGTAGCGGCGGCTCGAACGCTCCAGCAGCTTGCGCATGGCCAGAAAATGCTGCGTGGCCAGAATCTCCGTGGGCGCCATCAGCGCCGCCTGGTAGCCGTTTTCCATGGCCACCAGCATCGCCTGCAACGCCACAATCGTTTTGCCCGAGCCTACGTCTCCCTGCAGCAAGCGCCGCATCGGACTCGGCGCGCGCATATCGGCCACAATCTCGCCCAGCGTCCGCTTCTGCGCCGCCGTGGGATGAAATGGAAGCACCTCGCGAATCGCCTCGCGCACTTTCTCGTTTGCCGCAAAGCCGATCCCGGCGCGCTCCCGCATTCTCCGGCGCTTCAGCTCCAGCCCCAACTCAAGAAAGAAAAACTCCTCGAAGATCAGCCGCTGATGGGCCGGAGTCGCCGAGGCCTGCAACTGGGTCAGGGGCGTCCCCTCCAACGGAAAATGCACCTCCCTGAGCGCCGTCTCGCGCTCCGGCAGGCTCAGCCGTTCCAGCATCAATCGCGGCAGGCACTCCGGCACCGCGCCCCGCATCCCCTCCAGCAGGTGAAAGATCGTCTTGCGCTGCCAGCGCGAGGCCAGCCGCGCCCCGCCCAGCGACTCGTAGACCGGCGTAATCCGCCCTACCTCCAGCAATCGCGTCTCCGCGTCGTCGCTGGCGTCGGGCAGCACCTCAAACTGCGGCTGAATCATCTTGAAATTCTGGCTGGAGCGCGACGGCTCAACCCGCCCATACAGCGCCACCGTCTGCCCGGCGTGAAACCTGCCCTCCAGATAGCTGCCGTGGAACCAGATGCATTTCAGCGCCCGCAGTCCCTGTCCCACGGTCAGCTCGAAGATGGGCATCTTGCGGGTCCGCAATAGCATTGCCCCACGCACCTCGGCGATCACCGAGGCCGTCTCGCCCGGCACAAGTTCGTCCAGGCTGCGCGGATGCTGCCGGTCCTCATAGCGGAAGGGAAGATGATAGAGCAGGTCCTCGGCCGTCTGAATCCCTTTGGCGGCTAGCATCTCCGCCACCTTAGGACCCACGCCCTTCACATACATCACCGGACTATCAAGCTCTGCCACACTTTGGATGCTACAACCCGGCGGTGACTGAGAGCGAACAGAATGAATCAAGCTGAAAGGTGATCAGACTTGCCATGAAGATCATCGAGCAGCCTGTTGAAGGCCTTCTGGTAGGAGTCGTGGTCCTTCCAGTTGCTGAAATCGGGGATGAAGCCACACAAATTTCGCAAGCATTGTCCTTGCCATAATCAGAATCGAAAGGCACGCCGTTCCCCTCAGCCCTTCGCCAGAAAGAAAGCCTCGAGCGCCTTCGCCATGGCCGCGTGATCCATATGCGGCTTCTTGCCCTCGTAGCGGGCGGCCCAGAGAACCTGGTTCACAAGATCACGCGGATAACACTGGCGCAACTCCTGCTTCAACGTGTCGCGGATGAAAGCGATGAGGTCGTTGGGCACGTCGGCGTCATACGCCACCTCATTTTCCGCGGCAACGCGGCGGAAGATCTCAGTGAACTGCGCCTCGGTAACCGTGCCCACCAGAATCTTGGTTTGAATCCGGCGCAAAAAGCAGGCATCCACCAGTTCCGCCGGATCTATGTTGGAGGCAAAGACCACCAGCATCTCGAACGGAACCTCGATCTTTTTTCCTCCCACCAAGGCCAGAAAATCGATTCGCCGGTCCAGGGGAACAACCCAGCGATTAAGCAGATCTTCCGGGCGAATCCGCTGCCGCCCGAAATCGTCAATGATCAGTACCCCGTTATTGGCCTTCATCTGCGCCGGCGCGACATAGAACCTCGTCACCGGGTTGTATTGAAGATCCAGCATCTCCGCGGTCAGCTCGCCGCCCACCAGCACTGCTGGCCGCTTGCACAGCACCCAGCGATCGTCCTTGGCCTTGGTCTTGGAATTTGTTTCCGTTACGCGCTTGTGTAAAGCCGGATCGAAGACCGTTATGATCTGGCTATCCACTTCCAGCGCGTACGGTATCCATACCTCATCTTCGGCAACCACCCGCGACAATGTCTCGGCGATGGTGGTCTTGCCGGTTCCCGGAGGACCGTAGAGAAAAATCGAGCTGCCGGAGTTGAGCGCCGTGCCAAACTGCTTCAACTTTTCGCTGCTGATCACCAGGTGCGAAAAAGCCCGCTGCACATCCTCGGCATGCACCTCCACCTTGCGAATGCTCTGTTTGCGCGTCTGCTCGACGTAGCTCTCCAGAGACACCGGCGCGGGACCCGTGTAGTAATTCTGCGAAAGCAGCTCCATGGCCCGCGTTCTGCCCTGCGAGGTGATGGCAACCTGGGGGATGTTGCCCATCATGCCCGTTATCTGGCAGCACTGTTCCGTCCGCAACTGGTATGCCAGATCCTTGGCCACTTCAAAGCTAAGTTTGGTCTTTTCTGCCAGCTCAGTGACGGTTATGGTGCCCGACAGGTAAAGAATCTTTAACGCCAGGTCCTCAAGAACGGCCTGGCGAACATCAAGTTCCGTGATCGACTGCGGCTTGTGCGCCAGCCCTTCCACGGATTCATTGAGGAAAAAATCATAATCTGACATGGCCAAAACAGAGTACCATTTTTTCCCGCGCCGCATCACGGTCTCACTCGTGCCGAAATAGATACTCTTTAGTACCGTATTTTTTGAATAATTTTGCGCTTTTTGTCGTAATTATGATTATTTTCACCCCGCAAGTAACCGGTTGTGATATAGAGCTTGCTGGTTGAAATCTGTCCGGAGCACGAGAACAGGTACCGGTTGAAAAGCGGCATTCAATCGCTCCGGTTCCTTTGCGCGTTGTTGTTTCCGGTTCTGTGCGTGGCCTGCGCGCTGGGTTTTGCTACACTGCATGCAGGCCGGTCCCTCCGGTTTCCTTGTATCCTGACTGTATTCGCCTGAATCTAAACATCACCTTGCTCTGCGGGAGTACCTATGCCAGTCGTCGAACTCGCGGGAGTAACCAAAGCCTACGAGAACAAAGTTGCCGTCAGCAATCTGAGCCTGGCCATCGAGGCCGGCCAGATGTTCGGTCTGCTGGGGCCGAACGGGGCGGGCAAAACCAGCTCCATTCGCATGATGATGGGCATCACCATGCCCGATTCAGGCAGCATCAGCCTATTTGACAAGCCCTTTGAGCGCCTGAGCCTGGAGCGGGTCGGCTACCTGCCCGAGGAGCGCGGCCTCTACAAAAAAATGATTGTCCTCGACCAGCTGATCTTCTTCGGCCGGTTGCATGGCCTGAACGCTGGGGAAGCAGAGAAGCGCGCGCGCGACTGGGCCACGCGCATGGAGATCGCCGACGCCCTCCAGAAAAAGACCCAGGATCTATCCAAGGGCATGCAGCAGAAGATCCAATTCATTGCCACGCTGCTCCACTCGCCCCGCCTCATCGTCATGGACGAGCCCTTCGCCGGCCTCGACCCCGTGAACGCTCAACTGATGGAGCGCGTGCTGCTCGAACTCAAGGCCCAGGGCAAGGCCATCTTATTCTCCACCCATCGCATGGACCAGGTGGAGAAGCTGTGCGACTCCATCTGCCTCATCAATAACGGTCAGGCTGTGCTCTCCGGCAACCTGCGAGAGATCAAAAAGGGCTACGAGCGCAATCATGTGATCGTCGAGTTCGAGGGAGATTCCGCTTTCCTCAACAGCTCGGAGGCCGCCGAGGCCAAGAACTTCTCCGGCCACGCTGAAATCAAGCTCAAACCGCACGGCAACGCCCAGAAGTTGCTCCATGAAGCCGCGGCCGTGGCCACCATCTACCGCTTCGAGCTGGTTGAGCCGTCGCTCGAAGAAATCTTCATCCAGACCGTGGGAGGCAAGGCCAATGCGTAACATTCTTCTCGTCGCCAAGCGCGAATACCTGGAGCAGATTCGCGGCCGCGCCTTCAAAATCTCTACCGTCGCCCTGCCGCTTCTGATCGCCGCGCTGCTGGCCTTTAGTTACTACATGGGTCACAAGGCCGGCACCGGAAAGCACATCGTAATCGTGGCCGACAACGCCTCCCTCGCCGATCAGGTCCGCCAGCAGATGCTCGAAGACACATACGCCCAATACAAGGTGGATGTGGCGGCGCTGGCAACAGCAGACCAGCGCGATGCACTGCAAAAAAAGGTGCGCTCCAAGGCAATCGATGGCATTTTGACCATCGATTCATCTAATCCGCGACAGATCAAAGCTACCTTCACCTCGCTCTCCGTCGCCGATGTCTCCGCGTACGGCAGCCTGCAAAGCGCCTTGAATCGCGGCGTCGTCAACCAGCGCATGATCGCCAGGGGCGTGAATCGGGCCGATGCCGACGCCCTGCTCGCCAAGGTTCCCATCGAGGTGCTGCAACTGGACAAGGAAGGAAAGATCGGCAAGAGCAACGGGAATGCCACCGTGATCAAAGCAACCCTCATGCTGATCATGCTCTCCATGCCCATCATGCTCTATGGCCTGGATATGGCCCGCGCCATCATCGAGGAGAAGACCTCGCGCATCTTCGAGGTCATGCTGGCCGTGGCCAAACCCAGCGATCTGCTGGCGGGCAAGCTGCTGGGTGTGGGCGCTGTCGGCCTCACGCAAATCGCCATCTGGGTGGCGGGCACAGCCATATTCATGGGCACATCGCTCGCCGCCGCGCTGCTCACCGGCGACATCGCCATTCACTTCTCCTGGGCCGAGGGAATCTTCTTTCCCGTCTACTTTGTGCTGGGATTCGCCCTCTTCAGCGCCATCTTCTCAGGCCTCGCGGCAACTTGCGAAACCGCCAATGACCTGCAAAAGTTCATGTGGGTAGCCATTATTCCGCTCTACACCAGTATGGGTCTGCTCGGGGTGATGGTTAATGATCCCAACTCCTCCTGGTCCATAGCCGCATCGCTCTGTCCGCTCACCTCGCCTTACACGATGATCCCGCGCATGGGCATGGCCGTGGTTCCCTTCTGGCAGATTGCTCTCTCGCTCATCCTGCTGGTGCTCACCACATGGGGCGTCCTCTGGTTCTCCGCGCGCCTCTACCGAGTGGGCATCCTCATGTACGGCAAGCGCGCCACCCTCCCCGAGCTCCTGCGCTGGATACGCTACAGTTGAGTCGCGGAGTGAATGTCTAACACCGCTAACTCCGCTAACTTCGCTACAATCAAGAGCGTGTCAGCCAAAACCCATCCCCGCTTCACACTCCTCCAGCGCCTGATCCTGGCCATTGTCCCGCGCGTGGTCTCGGCGATGATCTGGCTCTGCGGTCTCACCTGGCGTTTTGAGGTTCTCGCCCCGGAGGGCGTCACGCCCACCGTCTTCGGCGAAAAGTCCCCGCCCAACATCTACTGCTTCTGGCACCAGTGCGTGCTGCCCTGCACGGTTTACTTCCGCTACTCCCACGCCGTCATCCTCATCAGCCGCAGCTTCGATGGCGAGCTGGTTACCCGCGTTCTCAAGCTCTTTGGCTTCGACGCCGTGCGTGGCTCCAGCTCCCGCGGCGCGCGCGAGGGGCTGCTCGGCCTGGTCAACGTCATCCAAACCGGCCGCACCGCCATCTTCACCGCCGACGGTCCGCGTGGACCCATCTATCAGACCAAGATGGGTCCCATCAAGCTCGCCACACTGACCGGCGCTCCCATCGGCGCCTTCCATCTCCAACCCGAGCACGCCTGGGTCATCTCCTCTGCCTGGGATCATTTCCTTATCCCCAAACCCTTCACCCGCATCTGCGTCAGTTGGGGACCATGGACGCATGTTCCCGCCGATCTCGCCCCCGAAGACTTCGAGACCTGGCGCCAACATCTCAATTCCGCCATCGAATTCGCCCGCCAGCGCTCCTACGACTACTTCAAGAAAGCGAAGTCATGACCACCCCGCGCGTTGCCGACTTCGACTATGACCTTCCGCCCGAGCTGATTGCCCAGCAACCGTCCGCCGAGCGCGGCCAGAGCCGTATGCTGGTGATCAACCGCTCCACCGGCGCTCTGCGCGACTCCAGCTTCGCCGAATTTCCCTCGCTCCTTCATTCCGGCGACCTTCTGGTCCTGAACGATTCGCGCGTCATCCCCGCGCGTCTCTACGCACGCCGCACCGTGGTGCGCGAGCGAGAGAAGCCCACCGGCCGCGTCGAAGTCATGCTCACCGAACCGGCTGGCGAAAATCTCTGGCGCGCCCTCGTCCATCCAGGCAGTAAAGTTCGCGTCGGTGAAAGGCTGATCTTTCCCTCGCCCTCTGGCGCCATCGAGCTCGAAGCCGAAGTCCTCGAGCGCAATTACTTTGGCTCCCGCCTGTTGCGCTTCAACCCCGTCGATGATTTCTTCGCAGTCCTCGACCGCATCGGCCACGTGCCTCTTCCGCCTTACATCCGCCGCGATGAAGAGATGACGGACCGCAATCGCTATCAGACCGTCTACTCCCGTGAACGCGGCTCCGTGGCCGCGCCCACCGCCGGCCTCCACTTCACGCCGCAAATCCTTGACGCTCTCGCCGCCCGCGGCGTCGAAATCGCCCGCCTCACCCTCCACGTCGGCCTCGGCACATTCGCCCCTCTGCGCGTCGAAAATCTGAGCGAGGTCCGCCTCCATCGCGAGCGCTACTCACTATCTCCGTCGTCGGCAAACGCCATTAACAATGCCGCGCGCAGTACCCGCCGCATCGTCGCCGTCGGCACCACGGTCGTCCGCACTTTGGAACACTGCGCGCTTATGGCAAAAGGCGGCCGTCTGCAAGCCCAATCCGGAGAAACGGAGATCTTCATCGCCCCCGGTTTCCACTTCCGCCTCGTCAACGCCCTGCTCACCAACTTTCACCTGCCCCAGTCCAGCCTGCTCATGCTGGTCTCGGCCTTCGCTGGACGCGAGCCGGTCCTCGCCGCCTACCGCCACGCCGTTGAGCAAAAATACCGCTTCTTCAGCTACGGGGATTGCATGTTCTTAGCTTGATCTCCTGAAGGTCGCGATTCCCTATTTCTTGGTCCCCGCCCTCCGTTCACCGCGCGCAATAACGCATAAATCCCTCGAGCCTTACGCGCAACTATGCATAAATTCGCCAAAAAATGTACGCATATGTACGCATTAGCCTGCGCATTTACAATGAAGCTGTGCAGCCAGAAAACGCTTCGCCCATCATTTTTACCGAAAACCTGACCAAGGTTTACGCAACAGGCCGAATCAAAGTAACCGCCGTGCGCCGCGTATCGCTGGCCGTAGAGCCGGGCGAGTTTGTCGCCATTGTTGGTCCCTCGGGCTCGGGCAAGTCCACTCTTTTCTATCTGTTGGGCGGACTGACGCAGGCCACCGAAGGCCGCGTGGTGATTGACGGCATAGACTTTGCCACGCTCTCGGACGCCGAACGAACGCGGCTGCGCAAGCACCGCATCGGCTTCGTCTTCCAGAAGTTCAACCTGCTGCCTACGCTCTCAGCCATGGGCAATATCGAGATCGCTCACTCGGTAAGCGGCCGCGCCGAAGGCGGAAAAAAGACCCCGATGGATATTGCTTACCTCAATCATTTGAGTGACTTGCTGGCGATTAAGGGGCGGCTTGAGCATCGACCCAGCGAGCTGAGCGGCGGAGAGCAACAGCGCGTGGCCATCGCCCGTGCGCTGATTACACGCCCGGCTATCGTGTTGGCCGACGAGCCCACCGGCAACCTGGACACCAAAACTTCCGATGCCGTGCTGCACATGCTGCTGCGGTCGAACCGCGAGCTGGGCCAGACCACTCTGATGATCACGCACAATCCCGAGGCGGCCTCGATTGCCAGCCGGATTCTGTATATGCGTGATGGCGAACTGGTGCGCGAAGAAAAGGGTTCGCGGCCCGGTTTTGGCCTTCCGGTTTCAGGCGCGGCGCACGCCGCTGTTTGACCTGATTTCGAGGCCCCGGTATACTCAAAATTGCAACCTGCGGGAGTAGCTCAGTGGTAGAGCATCGCCTTGCCAAGGCGAGGGTCGCGAGTTCAAATCTCGTCTCCCGCTCCATTCCGCCCTCCGGCGCAAGCCGGGTTGGCTACGGCGGAATGGGGCGATTTTATTCTTAAGGCAGCCCTGCCAAGGCGCGGTACCCAAGTGGTAAGGGAGAGGTCTGCAAAACCTTTATGCGCCGGTTCGATCCCGGCCCGCGCCTCCAACTTTTCCCAGCAAATACTTAAGGGTTTAGGACGAAAAGGGCGATCTGTTAGCGTTAACCATTGCAATGGATGGCCATAACCGCGGTCCTCGCCGGCAAAACGATCCGCCAATCCAAACGAAGGAAAAAGAAAGATTTGCCGATTGAATGGCAATTAGAACAGTTCTATGGCAGGCCGGCTGTGGTCCTGCTCGCCGCCGCCACCGGATACCACATTCGTGTGTGTCACGTGCTGGCTGGCCATGCGGTACTTGCTGCGATGATTCTCTAATAGTTCCATGAAGGTGTGATCGAACTTCCCCGTCCAGACGAAATCATAGGCCATATCCGACATATGACGCATATGCTCGCGCATTTCCGTCAGCGCTTCCTGCACATGCTCCATTCTCTGCCGCATAACATCCTGGAACTGAATATGCCCGAGGGCTTCGGAGAGCCGCTGCACATTCTCCGCGTAGTTTTCATCCACGTCGGTGATAACTTCCAGAAGCAACTGGCTGTTCTTATTGAACTCGTCCTGCATTCCGGTCAGATCGGAAATGAGACGAGTCATGGCTTCAGATGCCTCGTACTTCTCCAGTGAGGCATGGGCCTCGGACATTTCCCTATCCACTCGTTCACAGGTTTCGTTGATCTTGGCGGCGATATCAGCGGCAGCTTTGGTCGAGGAGACCGATAGTTTCCGCACCTCGTAGGCCACCACGGCAAATCCGCGTCCAGCGTTGCCCGCCCGTGCTGCCTCGATCTCGGCATTCAGGGCCAGCAGGCCTTGATTGGCCTTGAGGGCGTGGTGGACATCTCTTCCGTCGCGGAGTTGAAGGCGCTGCTGCTGCGGGCGCTCAACTCCGGCAAAAAGGTGCGCGTTTCGTACGGTGTGGCGACCGATCTGGATGTGACGGCCGCGCAGTTGCTGTGGGCCGCCGAGCGCGAGGGAAACAAGGCAGGCGAGGGGTTCGCTTATGCCGGACCGGCGCCAGCCGCACTTTCCGCGGCGCTGGGCGAGTCGGGCTTTCAGCAGTTCCTGGTTACTGGTTCATAAGTGTTTGTGAATACGGGATAAGCAAGCGGGGTAAATGCTTGTCAACGGAAAACAAGGCCGACCAGTTCAAACAAGCCTTTCGTGAAGAGGGCCGCGAGGTTCTTGTCGATCTGGAGTCGGCCCTGCTGGAACTGAACGAAAATTGCGACGACCTGGAGCTTGTGAAACGAGTTTTCCGCGCCTTGCACACGCTGAAGGGCTCCGGGGCGATGTTCGGCTTCGACGATCTGGCCACCTTCACGCACAATCTGGAGAATGCATTTGATGAGGTGCGCAATGGGAGGCTGGCGATCAGCTCGGAGCTGATTGATCTGACCCTCGCGGCCCTCGATCAGATCCGCGCCATGCTAGAAGAAGGCATTGGCGACGCTGCGCAGGCTGACCAGGCGGCCTGCGCGGAGATTCTGGCCAAGGTGCGGCATCTGACCGGGAAAACGGAAAAGCACCCAGTCAAAGATAAGTCCACGCCTCCTCAGGCAGGTAGTGAAAGCGGCGCAGGAACAGTCTCAGCGGCAGCCACGGGCCAGGTGCGGGAGTGGTCAATCCACTTTGCTCCGGGACCGGATTTCATGCTGAACGGCGCCAATCCCTTTCTTCTGCTGCGCGAGCTGCGGGAGATGGGCGGCTTGGCGGTGCGCGCATCCATGGCATCGGTTCCGCCACTGGCGGAGATGGACGCGGAGCGCTGTTACGTAAGTTGGGAGTTGGTGCTCTCCACATCGGCGGGGCGCGAGGCAATTCGCGATGTGTTTATCTTTGTCGAGGATAGTTGCGAGTTGAGCATTGAGCCGGTTGATCAGCCGGTTCAGGAAACGTACCTCCAACAGGCCGCCGGATCTGCTCAAAACGCAGCGGGGGGACAGAAGAGCGTCGCGACTGCGGAACTTTGCGCGGCAGACCTGACCGCCAAGGCTTTGCAGGAAAAGCGCGCGCAAAGCGGCGGACGCCGTAAATACGACGCTCCAGACACAGCCTCCAGCCTGCGCGTGCCGGCCGCCAAGCTGGATCAGTTTGTGAATCTGGTCGGCGAATTGGTGACGGTGCAGGCGCGCTTGAGCGAGATAGCCGCGAAGAACGACGATCCCGAGGTCGCGGCGATCTCCGAAGAGGTTGAGCGGCTGACCTCGTCGCTGCGCGAAAACTCGATGAACATCCGCATGATGCCCATTCGCAGCACATTTGAGAAATTTCGCCGCCTGGTGCATGATTTGGCGCGCGACCTGGGCAAGAATGTCGAGCTGACCATTGAGGGCGCGGATACCGAATTGGACAAGACGGTCATTGATCAGTTGGGCGATCCGCTGATGCACCTGATCCGTAACAGCATGGACCACGGTATTGAGCCGCCACCGGCCGTCGGTTGATGTGCTGTTTCGCTCCGCGGCTCGCTATGCCGGACGGAATGCAGTCGGCATCATCCTGACCGGTATGGGGGACGACGGCGCTCATGGAATGCTTGAGATGAAGCAGGCCGGCGCTGTAACCATCGCCCAGGACGAAGCCACCTGCGTGGTCTTCTGCATGCCCAAGGAGGCAATTAAACTCGGCGGCGTCGACAAAATACTGCCCTTGCACGCGGTCGCTAAAACCATCATATAGATTTTGCTGATTTCCAACTTGCTATTGCTTATTCTCCATCGCGCGCAAATCTATAGGATAAGTTTATGTAACTTCACTGGTACATCAGTAATCCAGAGCCAACGGGCTTTATTTGAACTGAAATAGGGAGGAATGTACGTCATTTTTTACAGGCATACAAACCTTCACCTGAGGCCCAACCGTTAAACTGAATTAGGCTTTCACCCTCGGGAGAATTTAGTGCTGAATAAGAATCTTTGCCTGCTTGCTTTTTCTGTAACCCTGCTATCGGGCATTCCAGTCAAGGGACAAACCGGCGCCGGCATCGTTGTTGAGCGCAATGTGGCGATGCAGACGCGTGATGGCGTGACGTTGCGCGCCGACATCTACCGTCCGGCAGGAGACGGGCCGTTTTTCGTGCTCCTGCAGCGCACTCCTTATAGTAAGGACAACACCGCCGCCTTTGCCCAAATGGCCGTCGCGCGCGGCTACATGCTGGTGGCGCAGGATGTGCGCGGACGGTTTGCCTCCGAGGGCGAGTGGTATCCCTTCAAGCACGAAATCGACGACGGCTACGACGCCGTCGAGTGGGCGGCGGCGCTGCCCCACTCCAATGGCAAGGTGGGCATGTTCAGCGGCTCGTACGTGGGCGCGACGCAGTTGCTGGCGGCCATCAGCCAACCGCCGCACCTGGCGGGAATCTGCCCGGTTGTAACGGCCAGTAACTATCACGAGAACTGGACCTACCAGGGCGGCGCATTTGAGCAGTGGTTCAACGAATCGTGGACCTCAGGGCTCGCCCAGGACACCTACAGCCGCCAGATTTGGAAAGCAGCGAATGCCGTGATCGGCGACCGGGTTCTTCCTCTGAGCAAGTTTCCGGTCTTCAACGTCGAGGCCGTTCCAGACGGCGCGGGCCTGACGCGCACGCTGGCGCCCTACTTCCTCGACTGGCTCGACCATCAAACCTATGACAGCTACTGGAAGCAGTGGTCGATTGAAGAAAACTACGCGAAGATTCAGGTTCCCGCGTTGACCGTTGCCGCCTGGTACGACATCTTTCAGGGCGGCTCTCTGCGCAATTACATGGGCACGAGGGCAAACGCAGGCTCGGAGGCAGCTCGCAAGGGCCAACAGCTTGTGGTGGCCATCGGCGGCCACTCCGGCTGGGGCCGGAAGATTGGTGAGGTTAACTTTGGTCCCGATGCCCTTTTTGACGAGAACGAGATTACGCTCGACTGGTACGACTATCTCTTCATGGGCAAGCAGAATCAGTTCGCCAACGGCAAGCCGGTCAAGATTTTCGTGATGGGCGAGAACAAGTGGCGCGATGAAGATTCTTGGCCGCTGGAGCGGGCCAAGCCAACGCGATATTTTCTGGGTTCGGCGGGCAAAGCCAACAGCGCCTCCGGCGACGGCACACTGTCCGCCATCGCCGCGTCAAGCGGAGCAGCCGATACTTTTGTCTACGATCCAGCCAACCCAGTCCCCACTGTCGGCGGACCGCTCTGCTGCGATCCAATACACCTTGCTCCCGGTCCTCGCGACCAGAAGGAAGTGGAAAACCGCCCTGATGTACTCGTCTACTCCACGTCGCCACTGGATAGCGATGTCGAAGTTACCGGTCCTGTAACTCTCGACTTATTCGCTAGTTCCTCGGCAGTTGATACAGATTTCACCGCTAAGCTGATCGATGTGTGGCCCAATGGCTTTGCGCAGAATCTTACTGAAGGAATTCTGCGGGCGAGTTATCGCGAATCGACGACTGCGGCCAAGCCCATCGTTCCCAGTAAGGTTTACGAGTACACGATCGACCTCTGGTCAACGAGCAATATTTTCCTGAAGGGGCACAAAATTCGCCTGGAAGTCAGCAGCAGCAACTTCCCGCGCTTTGACCGCAATCTGAATACCGGCAAGTCAGCCAGCACGAGCGCGACCTTTGTGAAGGCGACCAACACCATCCTGCACGACGCCGCGCATCCCAGCGCGTTGATTTTGCCGGTGGTGGCGCGGTAAAGGGTGGAAAATAGTAAAGCCACTAACCCGCTGACTTGCTGACCTGCTGACTTGCTTGCTCGCTAAGAGCGATCAGCTCTCTCGCCGCCTTCCGTCCCAGGCGGATGCAGTCGGGAATGCCAATGCCATCGTAGGCGTTGCCGGCCAGCTTCAATCCGGGCAGGGCGGCGATGCAGGCGATGATGCGCGCCATGCGCTCCTGGTGGCCGACGGCGTACTGGGCCATGGCTCGAGGCCATCGCGTGATCTGGGTGTGCAGCGGCTCAGCGTTTGGCGGCAGAATCTTTTTGCCGAGAATCTCGCTCAATTCGCGGCGCACGGTGGCCAGCAACTCGGCATCGGACGTGGCGATTAGGGCCTCGTTCTTCATTCCGCCCAGGAATGCGCGCAACACGACCTTGCCCGGCGGCGTGCGCCCCAGAAACTTGCGATGGACAAACGTGCAGGCCAGCATGGTGCGGCCTTCGACAACAGGAACCAGAAAGCCGAATCCGCCGGGCAGGCGGCCCAGTTGGGCTTCATCGTAGATGAGATTGACAGTGATCGACGAGGAGTATGGAATGGCGCTCAGCTCCCCGGCTAATAGCGGATCGATCCCGTTCAGCAGCGCTGCGGCTGCCCAGGCTGGCGATGCAAAAATGACCGCATCGTAGAATTCGCCTTTTCCGCCAGCCACAACCTTCCATCCGCCGGCAACTTTCTCGATTCCGCTGACCGGCGTGGAGAGGCGCACTGAAGCCGGGTCGAGCCTCGCAGCCAGGGCGTTGACCAACTGATTCATTCCACCGCGCATGGCCGTGAAGATGGAGCGCGCTGCCGGCACACTGCCGGTTACGTTCGCAGGACGCGCAGTCCTCGCCGGTCGCGAAGCCCTCGCGGCCTCTTTGATTCTGGCGCGCATCTTGCGGTGCGCGGCCAGCATGCCGCGGGTCAGCGAGCCGTATTCCTCTTCCATCTCCACCAGGCGCGGCAGCACGGTGCGCGCGCTCAGTTGCGCGGAGTCGCCGCCAAAGATGCCGCTCAATAGCGGATCGGCCAGCCGGTCGACAGCTTCGCGGCCGTAGTGCCGCTCAACAAGCGCGGCCACCGATTCATCCGGCAGCCCGGTAGGCCGCGGCGGGAGCAGCAGCTCGAGGCCCATGCGAATCTTTGTCGGCAGGCTGAAGAGATGGGTCAACGCGGTGGGAACCAGCTTAGTTGGAATCAGGAACATCAGGCCGTCGGGCAGTGGAACCAGACGGTTGCGGACGACGATGTAAGTCTTGCGATCAGCGTCGTTCGAAGGGGTCAGCTCGGCGCCCAGGCCCAGCTCGCGGCAAAGTTCGGCAGCCGCCGGCTTCTCGGTCAGAAAAGAATCCGGACCGCGCTCCAGAACCGCGCCATCCACCACCTCAGAGCTGAGGGAACCGCCCATCCGCTCACGCGACTCAAAGAGCGTGTACGCAACATTTTTGCCAGCCCGGCGCGCCTGCTCCAGCTCATAGGCCGCCGCCAGTCCCGCGATTCCGCCGCCGATGATTGCCGTTCGCATCGATTTCCTCACCCACCATTAAAGCAGTTCACAGCGGCGTAAGGCCATGAATGAAACTACAGAATTTTGCCCATTATTCTTTGTGATAAAAGCCCCGCTCAAGCTGAACTTGAACGGGGCAATCGTGCGCAACGAGGATTCTTACCGCTTCCCTTTGATGGTAATGGGGTTGACGCCGGATTTTTTGGCGGCGCGGCGGGTTGCGATCTCGTGCATCTCCTTGCCGATGCTGGAATGATTGACGCCCACCTGGATAGCCAGGTTGATGACATTGCCCGTGCCCCAGTAAAGGGCCAGACCGGAGGCGAAGTGCAGCATGGAGAAGCCGAAGATGGCCGGCATCATAATGGCCATCATTTTGCGTTGCGCGGGGTCCATGCCCGGCGAAGGAGTGATGAGTTGGACTATGAGCATGGTGACAATGATGAGGATGGGCAGGATGTACATGGGGTCCGGCGAGGAGAGGTCAGTGAGCCAGAACCACTGAGCATGGCGTAGCTCAACGGCGTTGAGAAGAACGCGATAGTAGGCGAAGAACAAGGGCATTTGAAAAAGCAGGGGCAGGCAACTGCCGTACATGTTGACGCCCTCGGCCTTGTAAAGCTCCATCATCTCGGTGTTCATCTCGGCCTTTTTGGGGTCGGTTGCCTTGAGATGCTTGTAGCGATTCTTGATGGCCTCGACCTTGGGCTGGATGCGCATCATCTTCAGCGAGGACTTCATCATCATGAAGCGGGTGGGCAGCATGAGGAGGTTGAAGATCACGGTGACGATGATGATGGCCCATCCCCAGTTGTAAGCGCCGGGCCCCATCAGGCCGCGCAGATAACGCAAGGCCAGGTAGAGGGGCTTGGCGATGACGGTCATCCAGCCGTACTGAATAAGCGGCTCGAGCGAAGGCCCGGTGGGCTTGCCATCGGTGCCGGTGGAGTGGATGGACTTGAGCAGGTCGGTTTCTTTGGGCCCGGCGAAGAGGCGCACACGGGTCAAGCCGCTGGTGTCGCCCACGGCCAGGCCGATGACGTCGGCTGGACGCTTCTGGCTGTTGGGGTCGCTCGGGTCGGTGGCGAGTTCGATGGCGTTGTGCAGCGTGACCACGGTGAATCGCGCGGGCGCATCGGGCAGGAAGGCGGCCGCAAAATAGAGATCGTTGACGGACGCGTAGTCGAAGGGCTGATCGAGCGTAGCGCCGCCGCTCACCTTCTTGGCGTCGGTCGAGTCGTCCTTGCCATCCAGTGACCAGGCGAACTTTCCGTTAGCGAAGTGCATAGGCTCGGTCTGGTCGCCGAGGCCGGCGGGCCAGGCCAGCAGGGCGCGGACCGGAGCGCCGTTGCGCTTCACTTCGACCTCGGCCGTCACTACATAGCTCGCATCGAAGCGGAAGGTCTTCACCGCATCCAGGCCGTTGGCGGCATAGTGGAATGAAATAGAGCCGGGAGCCTGAAGAACGCCTGTCGGCGATGCAGCGCCGGAGACAGTGACTTGATAGAGCGCCTCGTTCAATTGCTTGGTCAGCTCCGGCTCATAAGTAAACAGGGAGAGCGGCAGACCGAAGGCGGCGGTCCTGGGATTAACCAGGTCAAGCTGCTGGCCGCCAGCGCCGGGGTGGTCCTTGTACTGGCTGCCCTTCAGGATCCATTGCTCGACCTGCGCGCCCTTGTTGGTAAAGACGATCTTCAGATTCGCGTTCTCTACCGTTGTCTTCTCCACCGTGGAGGCAACAATGTCTGGAGTGGCAACTATAGGTGTCTGCACCTGCCCTGCGGCCAATTGCGATTGAGTGGGTTGTGCAGTGGCTACTGGTTGCGGCTGATTTTGCGTCTGAGCCTGGTTTGGAGCAGCGGGCGCAGGGGTGGTCTGCCTGGGCTTGGCAAAGTACTGGAAACCAAGGAGGACGACCAGGGCCAATAGGGTCATGGAGAGCAGGCCGCGCATATCGCCGCCGCTCGCGCCGCCCCCGCCCGGAGCTTGAAGGTTGGGATTGTTGAATTCTGCCAAGGTATACGTCCTATTCGTTCAGGGCCTCTTCAAAGGCCGTGGAGGGGGCTCGCCGTCAGGCTGCCGCCTTTTCTATGGTAATGGTTTGTGGTGAAAACGGCTTGAAATCTGCGCCGGGGGCACGGGATCAAGACCGCCGCGTGTGAAGGGGTGGCAGCGCAGCAGCCTCCAGGCAGCCAGGGCAGTGCCGCGCAAAGGCCCATGGGTGGCGATGGCGACCGAAGCGTACTCCGAGCAGCTAGGCAGGAACTTGCAGCCGTGGCCGGGCGAGAGCGCGTGGATCGCCGGCGAGAGCCAGCGGCGATAGAAGTCGAGAAGTGCGAGCATTACGCGTGTCATAACACCTGCGGCGGTAAATGCGGCTCGGGATTTACGTTCATGCGAGCTGCCTCGTTTTTTGCCTGCTGTAAGATACGCACGATCTCCGCCTCAAGTTTCTTGAATTCCATGGTCAGCACGGTTCTCCGCGGATGGAGGATGAGATCGCAGCCAGGGGGCAGCAAATCCAAATGCCGGCGCAGGGCCTCTTTCATGCGGCGCTTGATGCGGTTGCGTTCATGAGCTTTGCCCAGCACCTTGCCGGCGGTAAGGCCGACGCGCGGGCCAGGCAGAGGTTCAGTAGCGGTGATCAGGGGCGGTTGCTGCGCCCTGGGGTCCCCAGCGAGCGATTTTTGTTCGTTGGAGTGCGGCGCCAGGAACCAGCTCATGGAAGCGGACTGGTGCTTACGGCCAGCCGCGTAGGCGCGCTGATAGTCGGCGTGCTTGCACAGACGTGCCCCGGCCAGTGACTGCCGGGAAGCGCGATGCTGATCAGGCTGGGGAAGGGTGGTCATGGCAACGGCACGGAAAACATTGGCCGGAACTTCATGAAAGTACAACCCATTCCGGGTGCGGCATACGGCTGGCGCGGAGCGGCAGGCAAAGGTCAGTCGCGGAAGCCCTCACTGACAGCCACGCGCTTGCGGCCGGTGGCGCGGCGGCGGCTGAGCACGGCTGCGCCGGCCTTGGTCTTCATGCGCGCGCGGAAGCCATGTGTCTTCACGCGTTTGCGGCGATTAGGTTGAAAAGTGCGCTTGGGCATTAAAATGCGCTCCTGTCTTCTCGAAAAAATTCTTCGCCTTGATGGCAAGTACTTAGTGTATCGCAGGTTAGGCCAGGAATCCAGCGGCGACGGGCGAGAAGACAAGTTTGCGCGCGTTAACCCTGGCCACAATAAACCGAAGACGCGGTGAATGGAAGCTCATACAGTAAATGCGATCGCTGAAAAAATGCTCGCAGTCGCTCACGGAAACGCAGCTCAGGGGTAATAAAGCATAAACTCTGGTAACCTTACCGGCCAGTTTCACCATTCATTGTGCAGACTGATGTAGACAGAAAATTTTTTTCTGTGAAAGATTGATTAATGGTTCATGTGACGCCCAATTGTGTTACTCTTGGGTCCGTCTCAGAAAGTTTCGCAGCATCCCCGGAACACGTTTCACCGGCCCGAATTTTATACCGGCCTCAGTCGCACATGCAGGGGCCGGCTAGCGGCAATCAGGCGCAAGGCGCAAAGCCTTGCGTTAAGAGAGAGCCGTTGCCCCAGATCGAAGGATAAACATGCCTGGCAAACACCAGGCAACACAAGCAAGGATCGGCACGATGGCATACGCAGTTTCCCCGGCAACACCTCTCAACCCCTGGCTGCAGATTCTCGCTGCACTTGAGATGAAGGTGAATCACCAGTCTTTCGAGACCTGGCTAAAACCCACCAAGTACAGCCATATAGCCAACCGCACGCTCTACGTGCGCGTGCCCTCGTCGCAGTTTCAAAACCTGGGGGAGCGCTATGGCGACCTGATTCAGGAAGCCATCGTGCAGCAGGGAATGGAGCTGGACGACGTGAGCTTTGTGACCGCCGAGGAGGATCCCTCGATTCCTCCGGTACGCAAGGACGGCGGCTTTGCGCCGCTGCCCGCTCATGCGCCCACGGCGCCGGCGCAGCGCTCCCCGGAACAGGCCCGCTTCGACTGGTCTACCGCCGCGCAACTGAATCCGCGCTACACCTTCGACGCGTTCGTCATCGGCAACGGCAACCAGTTTGCCCGCGCCGCGTCGCTGGCGGTGGCCGAGCGGCCCTCCAAGGCCTACAATCCGCTCTTCCTGTATGGCGGCGTGGGCATGGGCAAAACCCACCTGATGCACGCCATCGGCCACGAGGTAAAGCGCCGCCAGCCGGTAGCCAACATCTGCTACGCCTCGGCGGAAAAGTTCACCAACGAGATGATCAACTCCATCCGCAACGACCGCATGACCAGTTTCCGCGACCGTTTCCGCTCGGTGGACGTGCTGCTCATCGACGACATCCAGTTCATCGCCCAGAAGGAACGCACCCAGGAGGAGTTCTTTCACACCTTCAACGCGCTGCACGAGAACATGAAGCAGATCGTGATCGCCAGCGACCGTTCGCCCAAGGAGCTGACGGAGATTGAGGAACGGCTGCGCTCGCGCTTTGAAATG
>Ga0326728_10007064_pt1 | contig 29433 bp, 28 predicted proteins | sample MB3enrmetagenome_FD_207602 | JGI IMG/M metagenome (GOLD analysis project Ga0326728, IMG submission 207602) | Lab enriched peat soil microbial communities from McLean, Ithaca, NY, United States - MB31MN | ecosystem: Environmental > Terrestrial > Soil > Wetlands > Peat | place: USA: New York... | reverse complement strand
GTGACTTCCTCGCTGCTTATCTCGTTTTGATTTTCAGACGGGTTTTCGGCTTGCGCTTTCGGTATCCCTGGCAATGGAGCCGCGAGAAGCGTGAAGGCCAAAGGCTTTGGCCTGCGCAGCAACACCCATTTCCCCGACTTGGGCAAGAGGATTTCGCGCGCCGGTTCGAAACAATCCTCTTCCCTCACATCGTTACGGAAGTCCGCCGCGCTTGCCAACTTGTGCTTGGACATTTTGAAATAACCTCTCTTTTCGTATTAATGTGGACGCCCGCGAGAGACAGCAAGGCGCGCATGATAGTGCCGTGGTCAGAGCCAGTAGCATCAAGCGAACACTTCTCCTGCACGCCATCTGCCGAGATCGTAACGTCAGCGTTGCCTCGCTCATCGAAAATGATGCTCTCTATTTCGATATTCGGGATTCTGACTTCGATTGTGAAGGAAACTTCCATTTTCGTTGACCTGAACCGGCCTCGAAAAATAAGGCGCGCGCCCATGATGCCCAGGAGGACCGCTTCCAACGGCGGCGCTCCATGTGAGTGCATGGAGCCTTTAAGCCAGGGCGCGCACCTTTCGCCATGGACCACTCAGCGAATTGAACCCGGTACCCAGCCCGCAAGCCCGCGAGCTTTAACGTATTCCCGGCGCATTTCCCAGAGATGGGAACCTTCCGCCGTCTCAATTACGGCCTTCTCGGCAGCGGCGCGTGTCACATTAGAAGCGCTCATGTGTTGCCCAATCAAACTTTCCAGCCGAGCATCGATGACAATCAGGGGATGCGTGGTTTCACTACATGCGACTGCGCTGGGGGTGCCTTCGGTTTGCTGCACCCTGCGCAGTTGGCGCGCCTTTTCCCAAAGTGCGCGGCCTTCGTCCGATCTCACCACGGAGAGTTCCGCCGCCGCTTCGCTCTCACCTGCTTCCTCCATGCGGTCCTTCACAAGCGAGCGAATCCGGGCCTCGATAGTCTCCAAAGGTAATGCCTCGACGAGCGGCTTAATCACTGAGCTGGGAATTTCTCCCTCGTACTCGTAACTCACCTTGATGTTTTTCATCATCTCCCCCGCCTTTCGTTCTTCATGATGGCGCGATGTTTGCGCCCGAACCCTTCACCAGTCCAACCCCGCGACTATTCCCGCCATGTCCCTATTTTCTCTTCGCGCACCGATGTTTCTGGAACTCGAACGGCTGTGCCGGAGAAGGTTGGCACAAACTCGCGCCGGCGCTTCTCGGTAAGCTCGGCATGTCTCTGCCGGACGTAGTGCTTCATCAGTGCGTTCGGCCCGCGATACTCTGCTCGCACTACCGCAAAATCTTCCGCCATCATCAGGGATGGCGGAAGGCAATCCCACCGGGGGCGGCCTGGAATTGGCCGGTCATCCCGCACCAGTTCGCGCGCCTCATCCTCGGATAAAAGCACCGTCTCACCAAAGGAATAGACGGCCTTGCGCGCGAGCGTCGGTTGTGGCTCCAAACTGTCATCACAGACAACGTAAGCCTTCAGGGCGTCAGATTCACCCAGAAATAGAGCTTTCCACGCCTGCGAGGCTGCCGCCATGTCGAAGTGTAGAGACTCGATAAATGAGGCCGGGATTCCCGCTTCGAAGTCATAGCTCAATTCGATTTTCGCGGCTGAACTTCGTATCAAGGCGCACACTTCCTGCCGTGCCTTCAGCTTCTTATAAACCTGGTCAACTAGCGGCTGATTTTCGCGGTCCATCCTCACCAGTGCGCCCACAAGCTCCGCAATATTGTCCTGCATCTGTGCGCGCCAAGGTGCGCGGGCCGCCACATCCGCGCGGAATGCATCAAGGTTTTCCTGTGACTTCTTTTCCTCCTCCTTAAACAGGGAAAGCTTGGTTTCTGCAATCCCGATGTTGGTAATAAGCCGGGTGAGCCCGTCGCCTGCCCACGCTTCGCCCGCCATGTTAAAGCCTAAAAGCCGCTGCTTTTCTTCATTGAGCATCGTGAGGGTTTGCTCAGCGCTCCGTCTCATCGATTGGCGGCGCTGTAAATCTTTCTCAAGCCGCGCCTCCATCTCGACACTGCTTCGGCTTCGCTCTGCCCAGCGGGGCCGCTCCGGCGCTACTACCTGCTTTTGACCGTTGCTCATGTACCGCTCTCTTTCTTGCTGCATCCAGCCGCGCGAATCAACGCCCGCCGCGTCTCTGCGAGCCAGGCGCTACGATTGGGAATAGTCCACAGTCACCAAAAACTGCGAGCCTGCCCCGATGTAAACGTAAAGATTGTTTTGATCGAATCCGAGCTTCCCGCCCGCGAAGGAATTCGTCGGGTCCGTGGCTCCCTGCGAGGTATCGAGTGAAACGAGAGCGCCCGCTGCGCCATCACCAACCGGAACCAGAGAAACCCGGCGCGGCACGGTGTTCAGGGGATAAGGAAAGGGCACGGTGTTCGCTCCGCTGGGTGTCAACCCCGTAGCGGCGAAGGTTTCCCGAATGACTATCGGCCCTTCCTCGGTGGGATACATTTCCTTGATGATGCTGGTCATTTTTTGCGCCATCTCTGTTTCTCCTTTCGCGGGAATTACTGGGCGGCAATGACTGTAAGAACCTTTTTAACCCTTCCACCGGATAAACCACCACACCCCGCGCTTTCAATTCGAACGGAGGCCCCTGCCTTTCGAGTCGCCAATCCGCCAGCGCCTTGCGGGACACCTTGAGCACCGATGCCACTTCCGCTGGCGTCAAGTACTCCGCCGCCAGCATCCGAACTATTTCGGAATCGGGAATTATCGAATTCGGCATTACCGCCGCGCCGCTCATACCTTCCCCTGTGCGGGCGAGCGCTCGCCGCCGCCCGCTGGAATCGCGCCCCAAAGACGTTGGCGTAGGAAATATTCAAGGCTGCGCCTCGGGTATCTCACAACGCTTTTGGAAAGTTTCACGAAAGGCGGCCCGCGCCGTTCTCTGCGCCAGTTAATAAGCGTCCAGTGCGTAAGCCGCAACAAGCGGGCAACCTCGGAAGTTGTCAGCAGCCGCGCCGAATCAGGTACTCGAAGCTCCAACTTTTCCGCCAAAACCTTTTGGATGCTGCGCTTCATTTTGCGCCCTCCGTTTTCACGGATAAAGGAAAGTGCAGTAGAACGCGCCCGATAATCTTGCAGTGCGGGAAGAGACGCAGCCCCTCCCTAGCCCGCTCTGCCAATGTGGATTCTACTTGCTCAACAACTCGCTGGAACTCTTCCGAATCGATTTTGGGCATGGGCTCTGAAAGTAGAAGCCGCTCAAACCAATCCTTGTCAGACTCCCCTTCTTGTCGAGGAAACTTGGCACTCAAACGAGAGAAATATTGGTCGCTGTTCCTACGTTCTTCCTCCTTCGTCGGGCGCTTAATTGCAGGGAGGTCCGACTTACCCACCCAGACCCCAGCACACTCCTCTACTCTCAAATAAGAGCGTGCCTTGAGACGCTCACTTGGGAGAAATGTAACGCCATACGAAATGCCCTCCGGTCCTTCGAATTCGATAGGCCCAAGAAGCATTCCAATGTATAGCCCGGCCCCTAGGAAGGGCGGCCTGGCGATCCCCTCGTAGGGCAATTCCTCTAAAAGAATCAGCTCGCCCAAAAATGGCGAGAGGCTTCCACCATCCGCCCCCGCTGTGTCCCCTACAGCTTCCACCTCGTCGAGTTGAAAGCAGTAGGTCGAAAGCGGATTAGGAATTGCCTCGACTGGCATGGCAAGGGGAAGCCCGGCTGGTTCTAGTCCCTGTGGAGTCTTATGAACGCGCGGCACCAGGACGATCTGCCCTTCAAGGAGAGGTGAATCTGCGTCCCTAATCTGGTCTCTCAGCATCTGCTCTGTAGCGGCAAGCAATTTCTGTTGGTCTAAACCAGCTTGTTGCCAGAACCAGTAGCAGTCGGGGTAGCCAGAAAGTTCCCCTAGTTTTATCCAAATCTCGGCTGAGGGAACATCGCGACCTGCCTCCCACGCCGAAATCATGGACTGTGTAACGCCGAAGCATTTCGCAAATTCCGCCTGCGTGAGATGGCCCCGAAGGGCTCTAATCCGTCTTCCGGCCTCAGTTTCCTTACCCATCGTTTAGACCTCAACTTTTCTGTTGACATGAGTATTGCTCATGTGGCAGCATGAGCACAATGATTATCGAGCTACATGGCGTTCCAAAAAACCGGCCCTCTTCTGGTGACACGCTTCGGGTAAAACGGCCCCTCGGAAGTAGGGCAGAGTCATCGTTCCGGGTCCTCCTTGCGAGGGTAATGAGGGACTCCCACAAGAGCCGCGCCGTCATCACGCGCGAAATGAGCCTAGCGTTAGGGTTCCCCCTTGAATGCTCTATTCCGAAGGACCTCCTCAACGACTGCCTGCGGAGTCGGAAGCGCGGGCGCGCGGTGAGGTTCCCGGCTGCATGGGTTCCCGCACTATGCCAAGTTATTGGGAGCGACGAATTGCAACGCCACCTTCTGGGTGAACGTCTGCGCAGCCTGCTCGCAATAGGCGAGGATGTCGCACAGTCAGCCCGTTCGCTTAAGCGCGCCCAGGAAGCCGTCGCCAGAATTATGGAGCAAGGTAAGGAGAAAACCAAGGCTGTAAAGCGATGAACACTTTATTTCCCGAAAGCGAGCTTGACCAGAAGATTGATGCTCTCAAGTGTGAGCCGGCGAAGAAATCTGCTGTCCTCCGGTATCTGCGCATGGCCGAGGAGGCGGAGAACCACAATCACATGGCCCTTGGCTTCGACAAGAAGCTAGACCACCTCAAAAACATCGCCGCGCGGAATAACTGCTCAGTGCGAACGGTTCAGCGATGTGCAGAGATACTCCGTTGTGGCGATGATCTGGAGAAGCTAGTCCGTCATCGGCCCGGCCCCAAGAAAGGCGAATTCAATTCTCTCGATGGCGACACGCGTGCTCACCTGCTCGATTGTTTTTTGTTCAAGCATCTCAGTTGCCGACAATCGCACCGTTCGCTCGCGCGCTACTTGGAGGCGAAACAGCGCGGGTGCCAGGCGGGCTACATCTACAGGGTCCCGAGCTACAGCATGGTCAAGCGGTACTGGCGCGAAGTTCTGATTCCCATGTATGGCCCCCAGCGCGAAGGCAAAGAAGCCGTGAAAACCGCTGCGGGCTATATCGACCGCCTCTATGATGAAGAATTCGCGGGTGACACTTGGTGCCTAGACGAGTGGGAAATCGACGGCTCGTTTGATGATGAGGAAGACCACAAGCGCATTTTCAACTACGGCGAGGGACGCCCCATCGTTCACATTTTTACCATCCTGGATGAGCGCACGACTTACATCATTGACCACTTGGTGACATGGCAAATTTCGCTTGAAGATGCGGTTTTCGCACTGGCGGAGCGGACCATCCGGCAACACTTCCTGCCCCGGCGCGTGGTTTCCGACCGCGCCGGACGTTTCCGCGCCCTGGTGCGTGGCCACATGGTGGTAGGCAGCGATGCCCAATTAGTTAAAAAGCTCGCTGGCCCGCTGGGTGAGCTTGGCGTGATTCCGCGCGGCTCGGAAGAAAAGAATCCGCGCGCCAACCGGCTGGAAAGGCTGCACAGGCTCTATGCCGACCGCGCCCGCGACTTCGGCCCGTCATGGAAGCCGCCCCTCGAAAAGCACGAACACCGGGAGCTTGATGACGCGGTTGACCGCCATCTGACTGCCCACTGCCGCTATGGAACCATCGGCCCGCAATTGATGTCGATTCAGGAAGCCGAGCGCCGCATCGGGCAATGGGTAAAGGAAATCAATTTAGCCGAGACAGAAGCGAAGGGATGCAATGGCCTGACGCGCCTTGCGGCCTTCCGGCAGTTCCAACCGCCCGCCGAAGAAATTGCGCAGCGCAAGCCTAACCAGGCTGCGCTTGATCTTGCTTTTGCCGAGCGGGATGAACGCGCCATCCGCGAAGGCGGAATCATCGAGTTGGAAGATGGCGAGCGCTATTCCTGCCCTCAGCTTATCGAGTGGCGTTTGCGCTTGGGTAGTGGCGTAAAGGTTCCCGTGATGCGCTACCGGCGCGATCCTCTGCACCTGATTGTATCGCCTCCGGGCGCGGAGCCATTCATTGCCGAGCGGCGCGCTATCGTGGGAACCAAGGATGAAGCCTTGCTCTCGGATGAAATCGAAAAGTTGGCCCACGTTCGCAAGGTCGTGGGGGGAGAGACAGCGGAGCGTGACCGCGAAATGGAAGAGCGCTTGCGCGCTCTTCAAAACAACATGCGCGGGTTGCGTGCGCGCCCGATGACCGTTGAACGCGCGCCGACTTCGGCGGATTTGGCGAAGCAAGTTTTAGGATTGAAGAAGTAGAGTCTCCTATGGACGCATCAAACGCAATTCGGCAAGAGGCGCGGAAGGCGCTGCATGTTCATATGTCGCGTACCGGCTTCGGCCTCCGCACTGTGGCTGAACTCACGGGCTACGCCTATCAAACCTTGAGGCAGTTCTCCAGTTGCGGGCGGCTGAGCAACCGTGATGGTTTGGGCGAGACCATGGCGCGAAAATTGCTCGAATTCTTTGCGGCTAACCCGGCAACGCTTCCCGATCTGCCCGGCAAGCTGTACGAGAGCGAAGCCACACGCAAGATGGATGCCATGCTCGCTTCCATCCGGCGCGGGCGCTGGGGAACGCTCTACGGCCCGGCTGGCGCGCAAAAGACCTTCCTGTTTGAGTACCGCGCGGCGGAGGCCGCCCGCGAGCTGGAGCCGTGGCTCGTTTATATCCGCGCGTCGGCCTCCGGCATGTCTCCCACCGTCTTGTTAAGCCGAATCGCGCGGGCGCTGAGTGTGCCTTACGCGCAATCGGTGGACGCCGTTCGCCAAAACTTGCTCTATGTCCTGCGACGGCGCAAGGCGGGTGTGGCCGTGGCCCTGGACGAAGCGCAGCACCTCTATTCCCGCATCGACACGCTGGAAACCTTGCGCGAAATCGGCGACTTGGCAGGCAATCGCATGGGCATCTTGGTAGCCGGAAACGAGCAAGTCCTTGACCTGTTCGAGCCGCGCCGCAAGGTGCATTTCGAGCAATGGCGGAGCCGTATTCAACAATTGGAAGAGTGCGTGCTTGGCCCCGCCCGCCCGGAAGCGCGCCGCATGATTCTTGGCGAGTTGCCCGGCATCGGTTCCAGCCAGGTCGAAGCCATCATCGACGGCTGCGAAGTGAAAGACCCTAAGACCGGCAAGAACTACGTCAACGCGCGTCGGCTATTCAATACACTGCGTGACATGCGCGACATGCGCGAAGGCGGAAAGACAGCGGCATAAGTTCCGTAAACCGGGACCGCCCGCTGCCATCGGCAACGGGCGGCCCGCAACCCACAAAGGAGGCAGTAACTCCCATGAAGGCTAAGAAAATAGTATCAGAAAAAAGCGAGCAGCCAAATCCACTGCCCGCGCCATCTAACGAGGAAAGGGAAGACGAACTTGCGCCCTGGCAAAAAGAGATCGTTGCTTTGGCCGAGGCCCGCCTTAGTATTAACGGCGAACGGGACATGGTTCCTCATATGCTCCGAAGGGCTCTTGCGCTTTGCCAGATCGTGGAGGACATGGCCAGGGGGCAAATGGAGAGCGAGGCATCGCTCGACGCTTTGGCGATGGTCATGGATATCGTTCGAGAAGATCTCCAGCAAGTAAAGTGGCTCAGCATGGAAAGGCCGCTCTACTCACGATGGGACTAACTTAACCTCGGGAGGCCGGGCGCCCGGCCCGGCCTCCTCCCCCCAAAGAATTATTTTTCCCGATTGTCAGGATGCGCTTTTCACACCTTCTCAGAATGCGCGTTTCGCGCTTTCTGCCTCCTTTGCTCTTTCCGCACATTGATAAAAATTATTTTCAGACATTACCAGGATGCCGTTTCGCACTCTATCAGGATGTTCTTTTGGCATCTTCTCCCTATGCGCACTTTGCGTACTCGCTTTTCACGCTCATTTTGGTTATCGCCTTTGTCGCACTTCTCACGCGCGTCTCTTTTGGCACCCCTTTCGGCGTTGTCATTTCGCGCATCATTTTCAGCCTCGCCGCGCCACTTTCCAAAAACCGCGTGCCATTAATTCTGGCCCATGTTTTTGAGGTTTTGTTGAAAATAATATACTTACGCAATATCTGCCTAACTTTTCGCGCCCGCCGCGTAAGTCCTTACTTTTCAGTGAAAGCGATTTTTTGTCGCCGCCGCGCGTCGCATCCCGCGCCACGAATTCCGGCCCATCCCAAAAATCCGCCCATTGAAAATACGCCACTTAAAGGCAGCCAAACCCAAATCCCGTGACACGATTTCTAGCCCCTCATACTCATTTACTGTCCCGGTGAACTCCAATTCATCACCAGCAGCACGTATCGCCGAACGCCGCTTTTCCTCTCGGACCGCTTTCGGCGCTGTTTTGTCCAGAGGCTGGAGGAGGTGCGCCAGGAATTGCCTTTCCTGCTTGTCGGCTGGGTTCTGATGTTGGACTACATGCACAACAACCCCGTGACCCGCGGCCTCGTGAGTTCCCCTGGCGACTGGCCATGGTCAAGCTGGAGGTTTTACTATTGGGAAGACGCGTCCATTCTCGCATGGATCGGCTGCATTGAGTTCAACTTGCCAGAAGTCCCTTGGGGATCGCAGACTCGCCACGTCACGAGTCTGCGCCAGCCGGCGAATCCGTCATTGATCGCTGGGTGGAACTTCCATTCACGTGGTCTCTGGCATCCATTTCATGCCCGGTTTCCAAGGGAGATCGCTTCAAAACGCCGCGGCTCAAATCTTCGCCCAATTTCTGCGCCTCGTTCGTGTAAGGACCGGGACACGGGACACGGGGCGGAAGGGCCTTGACGAGCGGGAAGACTTCCAGCCCCGCAGTGTTTTCACCTTCAAGGCTCCACTTGACATAGCTATATAACATAGCTATCATGAAATTCTATGAAAGTAAACGTAGCCGATGCGAAGAACAAGCTTCCCGAGCTGATTAAGGCGGTCGAAGACGGGGAATCCGTAACCATTTGCCGCCGCGGTGCGCCCGTCGTCGATATCGTTCGTACGGCAAAAGCGGCGCGCGAAAAACCGAAGTTCGGCACCCTGAAGGGCAAAGTCATCATCAACGATCCCAATTGGTGGAAGCCCATGGCCGAGGAAGAGGCGGATGTGTTCGTAGACGGCCGCTAATCCATGCGGGTCCTACTCGATACCGTTACCTTTATTTGGGCCGTCAGTTCGCCGGAACGCCTTTCCCGCCGGGCGATCGCCGTCCTGCGCAGCGATGCGGCGGTGCGCGAAATCAGCTCCGTTTCGATTTCGGAAATTGCCATCAAACAGGCGAGGGGCAAGCTCACGTTGGGCAAGGATGATGTCATTGCGGGTCTTGCCGATCTACGAGTGCGAATACTGCCCTACACAGCAGACCACGCGCTTTGCCTTTTCGATTTGCCGCTCCAGCACCCGGATCCCTTCGACCGCCAAATTATCGCCCAGGCCATTTGCGAGAAAATCCCCGTAGTGACTTGCGATGAGAAATTCCGCCTCTACAAAGAGGTCAAGGTCCTCTGGTAATTCTGGCGGACGCGTGACTCAGCCGGATGAGGCAATTCAGCAACATGCTGTGAAGCACAGCGTCAGGTGGTCCTGCTGGCCTCGCTCAAGGAAGGCACGGCGCGGCGTAGCGCCCGCGCGAGACGGAGACGTACGCCAGCCGTGAATTGACGAGTTGGTCGTGGGCCTGTTTGGTGTCCACGTGCACCAGCACCCGGTCGGCAGTGGCTCCCTGGCTGCTGTGGCTGGTGACGGCGCTGCCAAGTGCGGTGTCCATCACAGGGGCAAGTACTCAACCCGGGGGGATAAAGATGATTCCCGCGAAGGGGATCGATTGAACGTGACGGCGGGCTGCCTCACGCAGGAAATCGGTGTCATGGGTGACGAGCACTCGCCCCTGAGCCGCAGCGCGGTCGAGCAAAATCGGATCCTTGAACTGCCCAACCCCATCCTCTTGTGCGGTGACAACATTGACGCCGCGCAGGCGCAATTCGGTGGTCATTGCCCACGGGACATGAACATCCATGTAGAAGCTGAGGCTCACTTGGAGTTCTTCAAGGCGTGGAGTTTTTGACGCAGCGCCGGGTCGGAAAGGGTGGGCTCCAACCGCTTGGCTTCCTGGTAGTCGCGCTCAATCTGCTCGTCCAGCTTTTCCCGATTCTCATAATAATAGGCGAGCGCAGAGTGAATCTGCGAAAGCGCGAGGTGCGGGTGCTGGAAATGGATCTCCTCGGGGCTCCAGCCATACGCCTGTTTGTCGAGAACGACTTCCAGAACCTTCGTATTGGCGCCGGCAATCCAAGCCACACCGTGGTCATCGATTTCGATCCGAGAAGCGACCGTGGTTGCCATCTCTCCCGCCTTCCTTGATCTATACTAACACATTACCCCCCTCCATCCGGCACATCTTCGCGGGCCACCGCGGCGTAGGACCGAAAACCGGAGGTGCCGCAGACCAACCAGCACGCACTCCCGCCGAACACCCATGGACGGCGAACTCCGCTTGAAACCTTGCCGCGGAACTCCTCGGCCAGTCTTCCTGGGCCGTTCGTATATATCTGCGCGTCGTAGCGCCCGCGTGAGACGGAGACATACGCCAGCCGCGAATTGACGAGCTGGTCGTGGGCCTGTTCGGTTTCCACGTGCACCAGCACGCGGTCACCAGTTGCAAAGTTCCGTTCCGCTTCCCGGTCTACACTGACTCTGTGCAGTCGGTGCGGGTGGTAGGGGTACGGCTTGCCGTATCCTCTTTATTTCTATCGCGCGACCGTACCAATGGGGTATGGCAAGCCGCAATCCTACCACCCGGCAGAAATCTGCAAATTACCGTAGGGAGAATGGCCCTCAATATGCTAGCCTACTTTTAGGAGGGCGAGAGTAGCGTGATATCGCGCAGTGCGGCTAGGGGTCAAGCCTCGGGTGGTGCCAAGAGGTGCCGACGACGTGTTGGCGGCGGTCTCGGAACGCAGGCCTCGCGCGGACCCCGAAGGCTTGGTTCATGGGGTTTAACCCAGACCCTAGCCCCCAGCGCCTAGCCCCCGATGCCGCGCCTCTCCATGATGTATAAGATACAATAGGGGTTCGTTGTTTAGCGTCAGAATGTCGCAACACTCTATTTCCCTCAAATAAGGATAGTTAGAATGAAATACGAGATCCGGGGCGAAAAAGGTGAGCCCGGCTCTCCATGATGTGTCAGAAAAGAAATGGGTTAGTCGTTTAGCGTCAGAATGTCCAAAGGCTCTATCCCATTCAAATTAGGAGAGTTAGATTGAAATATGAGAGCCGGGGAGAAATAAGGGGCGCGGCTCTCCATGATGTGGTAGAAACAAAAGGTGTTAGCGACGAATCGCGGAAATCTTGCAAAAACCTATCTTATTGAACTGAAAGGAGTTATTAAATCATTGGCGGCCAGGATCATGGGGGGGGGAAAAAGGGCTGAAAAATGAGGCATGAGTTGGGCCAAGTTATTAAAAACAAATGGAGAAAAAATGTCCGCTTTTCGTCTCTCCATGATGTTGATGAAAACAAACGATTTACACCCATCTCTCCATGATGTTGATGAAAATAAAGGAGAAAGGCGTTGGGCGCGAGATTAAGAAAAGGGGCATGCAGCTACGGTAGCCTACAAACCGGTAGATAGCGCACCACTGGCATTAAAGAGCAGGGGGGAAACGCTTTGTACAGGACACACCATATCCACAATCAATGTTCCACAATGAAAACAGTGGGGGCTGGACAAAATGTCGGCTAAAATTCCGGCTTTCACCACGAGCAATTGCGGATCCTCGGCCAGCTTCGGGCACGGTGGGGCTATCCACTTTGCGCGTGAGGACTCTGCATCGTACAAGAAGAATCAGACTTTACGGGCCGGGACAAAAACTCCGCTAAAGGGAATTGGGAACCAGGCCGATTCAACCCTATGGGAAAACTCTCGCTGAGGCCAGAGACACCGTCCTGACCTGAGTCAGTGAGGTTTGTGCGCCTGGAATAGGTATGATTGCCCGATTGCTTCCGAAAGTCCTCGTGGTGGACGACGATTCTGCCGTGCGCACGTTTTTCCGTGAGGCCCTGCGACCCATGACCGCCCAGGTGGCCGAGGCCGCAGATGCCGCATCCGCCCTGGAATCGATCGAGAGCGGTGATTTCGACATCATCGTGTGCGACGTGTGGATGCCTGGCGCTTCCGGGCTGGACCTTCTCTCCATGGCGCAACAAACCCGGTGGGATGTGGGGTTTATTTTGGTGACGGGGGAGATTCAGGTTGAGACGGTCATCGCGGCGCTGCGTATGCATGCGTCGGACTTCCTGCTAAAACCTCTGGTGGCAGAAGAGATAACGCGCTCCGTAACGCAGACTTTTGAACGCCTGGCGTCAGCGCGGCAGGCGCGGGCCTACCGGGGCTCGCTAGAAACCAGCATCCAACGCCGGACGGGGGAACTTAGGACTGCCCTGAACGAGCTCGAATCCAATTACGAGATGACCTTGGAAGCGCTGGTGGCGGCGCTCGATGCACGCGAACACGAAACGTTCTCGCATTCCTTTCGCGTGCGCGCCTACACGCGCTACCTGGCGCGGCGGGCAGGTTACCCACCGGCGCTTTTGCCCTCGCTTGAACAAGGCGCCCTGCTGCACGATATCGGTAAGATTGCCGTGGCCGACGCGATTCTCCTGAAGCCCGCCAAGCTTACTGCGGAAGAATGGGTCGAGATGCGCAAGCACCCCATCGCCGGTGATGAAATCCTCAAACGCGTTCCGTTCTTGCGTCCGGCCAGCGCCATTGTACGGCATCACCACGAACGCTTTGACGGGACGGGTTACCCAGACGCCCTGAAGGGTGTCGAAATCCCCTTCGGGGCCCGGCTATTTACCGTGGCGGACACGCTGGATGCCATGACCACCGACCGCTCCTATCGCCGAGGTCCAGGATTTGAGGCAGCGAGGACGGAAATCCAATGGCAGAGCGGAAAGCAGTTTGACCCCCATATCGTGGAGCTTTTCCTCAAGATTCCCGCCGCCACGTGGACGCAGGTACGCTCCGAGGCGGGGAATAATTCAGTTCTGGCGAAATGAAATTAAGCGTCTGCGCCAGCCCGCGAACTTGACAGAGTGAATTAGCAGTTGTAGTTCCAGGCCAATTCGGGCACAATGTCAATTACATTCAGGGCTATTTTTCTCAAGGAGAGACTATGCACAGGCTGCTTCTCGTTTGCCTATTTGTCCCGGTCTTGCACGCCCAGACGGTTTCGCCGGAGCAGATTCGACCCGCCGCGAGCCACGCCGTCGCCATTGTCCAGCACGGCTCGGCGGGCTTTTCCAAGTTGATGCCGTGCTTCTCGTGTCACGATCAGGCGCTGCCCATGCTTACATTGCGCACCGCCCGTGAGCGGGGAGTTGCGGTGGACGAAGCCGCTGCCAGCCAGGTGGCTGCCAAAGGATTCCTCTTCACGCCTAACCTCTCTTCCATCGATCACGCCGTGCAGGACTCCATGATTATCGATCCGGCGCCGTCGGATGGGTGGGCGCTGCTTGCCGCGCATGCGGCAGGAGTGCAACCCAACCTGGTCACTACCACTTACGCGCGGCGCATTGCCATGTGGCAGAGGCCGGACGGTTATTGGCCCACGGGCGACCAGCGCCCGCCGCAGTCCTACAGTTTCTTTACGGCCACTGCTTTAGCTGTGCAGGCGATGCATTTGTATATGCCGGCGCAGCTTACCAAAGAAACCCATGAGCGCTCGGCGCGCGCCGTAAGGTGGCTGCTCACCGCACAGCCGCACAGCACGGAGGACTTCACCTACCGCCTCTTCGGCTTGTACTGGGCAGAGGCGACTGCCGAGGAATGCAGCCGCGCCGCACATGACCTGCTGGCCCTGCAACGCCCCGACGGTGGGTGGTCAGAACTCCCCCACATGACGTCGGATGCGTACTCCACAGGCGAGGCGATGGTGGCTCTTCAGGAAGCAGGCGGGGTCGATGTCACCGATCCGGGTTGGCAGAAAGGGCTGCACTACCTGCTCTCCACTCAGCAAACTGATGGCTCATGGCACGTACACACGCGGATGCTCTCCCCAGCCGCGGTGAGCCCTCCGTATATTGAGTCGGGTTTTCCGTACGGGCACGACCAATACCTTTCTACCGACGCCACCTGCTGGGCCGCGATGGCGCTCATGTTGGCTCTGCCGGAAGTCGCCAATCCGCCCACCCCCGCGGCGCCTGCCATCCTTTCGCCCACCGGCCTGAAACCGTGGATGGAGACAGGACTGTTCGGTACCGCTAAGGAGCTGAAGGCGCAACTGGACGCGGGCCTTGACCCCAACAGCAAAACGGCGGAGGGCACAACCCTCCTCATGATGGCCGCGCCGGACGCGGAAAAGGTGAAGTTGCTGATCGACCGCGGGGCGGACGTGCGCGCTAAAGCCAAGTCCGGGTTCACTGCCTTGATGGTGGCCACAACTTACTTCGGCTCCTCTCCGTCCGTGCGGTTATTGCTCGGGGCCGGCGCCGAGGCGAACCCCGGCAAGGAAGTGGCGCTTGATGCTTCGCCGCTGTTCCTGGCCGCGCTGGCGGGCGATGGCGACAACATCGCTCTGCTGCTGGCCAAGGGCGCCGATCCCAACCGCAAGATGGATCTTATCGGCATGTTTCCAACCAGCCCCCTGATCGCGGCGGTGGGGTTCGGCGATCCTGGGGTTGTTCAGGCGCTTCTCAAAGGCGGCGCGGATATCCATGAGAAGGACAACGACGGCATGACCCCCCTGCACTGGGCTGTGGTGGCCAATCACTCCGAGGCGGTAAAGGTACTGCTGGCCGCAGGGGCAGATGTGAATGCGGTGGATCACTTCGGCTATACCCCGCTCCTCTATGCCGCCACCATTGATTTCGGAGATTCCCAGACCGCGACAACCCTGCTGAAGGCCGGCGCCGACCCCAGCATCAAAGGCAAGAAAGGCGAGACCGCGCTGACGCAAGCTCGCGATTATCCCTACATCAGCGCCGCCTTGGAACAGGCTGGTGCGAAGCAATAGCGCAGGCACGGGCGCCCCTCCGGCCCATGTCTGCGGACCTGGAATTCCCCTGGCTTGATAGTGGGTCAGTTTGGTTTCTTCTGGCGGCGGTCTTTGCCCGCCGGTCGGCGATGATAAACCGCCCCTTCAAATTACGCCGCTCTTTAACTTTCTAATCCCTGGTTTATGGCCGCTTGATGTACGCTGCGCCGTATAGATAAAGGTTTTTGTTAGGAAGGGGTTTAACGCGAACGATCTCCGCCAATAAAAAAATGTTGTCCATGCCCGGCGAGTAGGGCACGGCGATTTCAATCCTGGTTCCAGGGGTGAGACACTTTTGTGTCGTAAAGGACACGCCGCCGCGCGAGACGTCGTTAACCTCCAGTACTTCTTCCCCATAATTTTGCTTGTAGCGAATACAGGCCCGGAGAGAGCAACGGATGCGATTGTGCTGACGCGTTTTCCTGGTGCCCGGCGCGGAGACATGTTCCAAAAGTGGAGGGGAGGTCCGCCGCATTGTCTCCAACGGTTCGTAGGCCGCCTCATTCCAAATGGTCGACTCGTCACAGCGCTTGCAGGTGCGATAGATGTAGCCGTTGGCGTGGTAAAATTCGGCCTCAGCCTCATCCAGATAAATCACGTCGCGCAGGCCGCACCTCGCGCACTCCAGCAACGTACCGCTCACAGCTCGCTTCTCCTCGCTCAACGGAATGAAGTTGATGTCCCACAGATTGATGCTGGCATCAAGAAGCCTCACGCCGTAGACAAAAATGTTCGCATTTGATTCCGACTCCCAGGATAACCCTACCGGGAACTCCGGCAGTCTTTTGGGGCCCTAAGGTGCAGATGGAGGAAGGCCCTGGAGGGCAGACACCTCTTCTTCTATGGCGCGTTGGGATTCCGGGGAGATATCAACGAACTCGAGGCCGACGCCCACGCCCGGCAGGCAATAACGGACTTCTGCGCGAGCCTTCACCAGAATATCTGTGCGACACAAGCGAAATTCGATGCGCAAGACAGCGCCTTCCGGGAAGTGCCGCGCCGTGTTGATGAAGATACCGCCCGCGCTGATGTCGGGAGCCCGCACGGGGATCTCTTCCCTGTGACCCTCGTAAGAAACGGCCAAGTCACAATAGCCGGGGTAGCGTGGTTGGCTGCGCGTGGGGATTCCCTGCTTGCGACGGCTGGTGGAGCTCATGATCGGACACCTCCTAAGGCGCCAGAACGCTGCAACGGGGACACAGGGGCACTGGTGGGGACTTGGCGCGCCCCAGCTCCGCAAAAGGGGCAGAAGAGGAAGGAGGGCGCCAATGACTTACCGCAGTTCCGGCAACGCTGGGCCTGAATGTTCTCGAAAGGTACCACCCGAAGAACTTCTTCGAGGGTCGTCAGTCCCTGATCGACTTTTTCCAAAGCGTCTTCCTGCATCAAATGCAAGCCGCCGCTGCGAGCCATGTCGCGGATTTCCTCGTCACGCATCCCGGAACGTATGGCGGCCCGAATTTGTTCGTCAAGGATCAAAACCTCGGAAATGGCCACACGACCCTTGAAGCCCGAGCTGTCGCAGCGAGGGCAGCCGACGGGGATGTAGATCTTGCTTCCAATATCCACAATGCCTGCTGCCAAGAAACGGGATGCGTACTCATTGGTCATGGCCGCCACATTGCGGCACTCGCAAAGCTTCCGCACCAGCCGTTGGGCGACGACCGCGCTCACGGAAGAGGCCACGAGGAAGGCGGGGGGGCCCAAGTCGAGCAACCTCGTGATGGCGGAGATGCTGTCATTGGTATGGAGCGTGGAAAGTACGAAGTGTCCGGTCTGCGCGGCCTGCAAAGCGATCTCGGCCGTTTCGGCGTCGCGAATCTCGCCGATCATGATGATGTTGGGGTCCTGCCGGAGGACCGATCGGAGGCAGTTGGCGAACGTCAGGCCCGTCTTGGGGTTGATTTGGACCTGATTAATGCCTGCGACTTTGTACTCGATGGGATCCTCGACGGTAATGATGTTGACGGTAGGCGAGCGTAAGGAGTTCAACGCTGAGTATAGAGTGGTGGTCTTTCCCGAGCCCGTCGGTCCGGTTACGAGCAGCATGCCCTGCGGAGCCGATAGGGCCGTATCGAGGGTCCTCGCGTTCTCTTCGCTGAAGCCCAGCTCCATAAAGGGGACGCTGGTGGCTTCCGGGTCGAGCAAGCGCATGACGACCTTTTCTCCGTAATGAGTGGGCAAGGTGGAGACGCGCAGGTCAAGGTGGCGATCGGAGATTTGGACCAGAAAGCGGCCGTCCTGTGAATTGCGCCGCTCGGCGATGTCCATGTCGGAAAGAATCTTAATCCGGGAAATGACCGAAGTTTGGAGCTCCTTCGGAATTTGCGTGAGCTCGCGCAGCACGCCATCAATTCGGATACGAACCGTGGTAGCCAGAGCTTGCGGCTCAATATGGATGTCGCTCGCTCTCTTGGTAGCGGCAGCATAGAGGATGGCCGAGACCAGGCGCACGGTCGGAGTGCGCTGGTTGCGCAGCTCCGCCTCAAACTCTTCAATGGCCGCTTTGCTCTTTTCGCTGGAACTGGCAGTGAAGAACTGCATCGTGGATACGTCAACCTGTTCCATGAAGGGCAGCTTGTCTTGCTCTGCTTGCGCGGCTTCCACCGATTCGGCGTAATGCTTTTCGATGGCGGCGAGGATGTCCGAGCGAAAACCCAGGCGGGGAGAGATGTCCGTCCCCGTCATGAACCTGAGATCGTCGACCGTTTGGAGGTTCTGCGGCTCCGCCATCACCGTAATGATTCGATTGCCCTCGCGGGCCAAGGGCAAAGCACAGTACCGCACAGCGGCCGCGCGAGGAACGAGTTCCAGAACTGCCTTCTCGACGGTCACGGAGCGGGGGTCCACGAAACGGAAGGGGGTAACTTCCTCGAGAGCGGCCACCAGGTCGTCCCTCGCCACCAGGCCCCGCGCCAGGAGAATTTCGCCGAGAAACCCCAGTTGGGCGCCACTGGCATCCTGTTCCTGCGTTATCTTGTCCAACATCTCGTGGGAGATCCGTTGCCGTTCGACGAGTGCTTGGCCAAGACGCTTCCTCTTCATCGGGAGAGCCTCCCAGGCCGGCAGGTCTGCATGAGCGAATTAGGACTTCGATAGCGAATTCTCAATTCGGCCTTCATCCGCACCCCTGATTATATCTTGGTAAACCTGTCGATTCAAGCTCAAAAGGAGTTTTGGAATCATTAAGGTACATCGTATCCCCTGTGAGGTTGAAGTGGCTGTGATTCCACCTTGCAGAATATTGATACTGAGAACTCATAAAGCGTAAGCTCATGGCTCGCCCTCACTTTGAGCGACTCTGTCGTCAGCTATCGTTGAGATTTGTGATTTCTCCACCGGAAGAACGCCGGGAAATCGCCCCGACGAGTCGGGGGGCCAGCCTCCTTATCTGCGATTTTTCCCCGCGACAGGAAATTTCTCTAGACTATGGCATGGTTAATGCTTGGGTATTAAACGGAGCATTATGTTGGGGTGAAATCACGCGGTATGGCTAGGGCTCAAGCCTCGGGGCGGGATACCGAGAGCAGCCGAGAAGGTGCTGGCGGCGAGTCTGGGAACGCAGGACTCGCTCGGACTCCGAGGGCTCGATTTATGGGATTTAACCGAGACCCTAGCCCCCAGCACCAATACCTGACGCCGCGCCTCTCCATGATGTGTCAGAAATAAAAGGGGTTAGTTGCTTAGCGTCAGAATGTCTGAACGCTCTATTTCATTCAATTAACGAGAGTTACATTGAAATACGAGATCCGGCGCGAAAAAAGTGGGCACGGCTCTCCACGATATGTCAGAAAAGAAATGGGTTCGTTGTTTAGCGTCAGAATGTCTGAGTGCTCCATACCATTCAAACAAGGAGAGTTAGGTTGAAATACGAGAGTCGGGTCTAAAAAATGGGCACGGCTCTCCACGATTTACTACAAACAAAAGAGGTTAGCGACGAGCAGCGAAAATTATGCAAAAACCCATCTTTTTGAAAATATGGCAGTTACAATATTGTTGACTGTTTGGGTCATAAGAAAAAAGGGGGATTAAAAATGAGGCATGAGTTGCGCTAAGACATTATAAACAAATGGAGAAAAAATGTCCGCTTTTCGTCTCTCCATGATGTTGATGAAAACAAATGATTTACATTCTTCTCTCCATGATGTTGATGAAAATAAAGGAGAAAATCGTCGGAGGCGAGGTTAAGGTAAAGTGACATGTAGCCATGATAGCCTATTAAAATTCAGGGCCGCCACGGTGGTCCGTCATGGCAAGGACCCCGCTGGGTCGGGGCAGGGCGGCCATGCCACAACCGGCGGGCACATTTACCGGAACAACTTCTTTCTTGCGCAGGAGAAAATCCGGTTAGAATGGCCAGCGCTCGGACGCGGGGTTACCCGCCAACCCTGCGAGTCTTCCGCCAAGGAGAGCTAATTTGAAACGCATCATTGTTTTCCTTTTGGGATTCTCCATTCTCCGCCTGCCTTCGCTGGATGCCCAGTCAGGCACGAAGCTCTTGACGCTCCAGGAAGTCATTCATCCTGCCAGCATCGTAGCCCCGGGAATCTCCGCGCTGCGTTGGCGCCCGGCCGGAAAACAATTGACTTTCATCCGCCCATCGTTGCGGGGAAGGGAAGGCGCATCTACGCTCTGTGCCTATGATTTGGAGAACCACACTGAGACTGTCATCTTTCATCCTGCCGACAGGAAAGAAAAGCTCGACCTGAATTCCTATCAGTGGTCTCCCCGCGGTGACGGGGTCCTACTCGCGGGCGAGAACGATTTGTGGCTACTCGATCCCCAAACCGGCGGACTGCGGCGGCTGACCCAGGATGGCGAAGCAAAAGAAGTTCCGACGTTTTCTCCGGCGGGTGACCGGATCGCCTTTGTAAAGAAGCACGATCTCTATGTGGTGGAAGTGAAGAGCGGAGCCATCCGGCAACTCACTCACGATGGGAGCGACACGATCTACAATGGCCGGCTTGATTGGGTTTATGAGGAGGAGCTTGCCAACCGCTCCAGCGCGCGCGCTTACGAATGGTCGCCGGACGGCAAACGCATCGCCTACCTGCGGCTCGACGATGGCCCCGTCCCCGATTACCCCACCACCAACTACCTCGCATCGCACGTGAGCCTGGTACACGAGAGTTTTCCGCAGGCGGGCGATCCCAACCCCCTTCCCTCGCTGCGAGTAGTGGAGGTGGATGATCCCAGCGCGCAACCCGCCACGATAACTCTCGACCCCAAGCAGGTGGAATACCTTGGCCCCACTTTCACGTGGCAGCCGGATGGCGCCGCCCTCTGGTTTCTGGCGCTCAATCGCGCGCAAACCGATGTCGCCGTGCATCGCTGGGAGCCAAGGGCGGGGAACGACCGCGTGCTCTTCGTGGAACACGACCCTTACTGGGTAAACTCCCTCGACCCTCCACACTTTTTGAAAGGTGGCCGCGAGTTCCTGTGGGTTTCCGAGCGCGACGGCTGGCAACACGTCTATGTTTACACGGCAGAGGGAAAGCTGGTGCGGCAGATTACCCGCGGGGCGTGGATGCTGGACCGACCGGTCTTTCTGGATGCGCCCCTTTTCCAGTTGAACCCGCAGGAAAACTGGCTCTATTTTGCCGCCACCAATCCTGACCCGCGCGAACGGCAACTTTATCGCATTCACTTGGATGGCAGCGGCCTGGAGCGAGTCACCCCGGAGCCGGGGTCCCACACGCTCGACCTCTCGCCTGACGGCCGCTTCCTCGTTGATCGCTTCTCGACCCCCGAAACGCCACCTGTGACCCGCCTCCTGAATTCCGACGGGACGCTGGCCACCACCCTCGATACCCCCGCCAACCATCTGGCGGATTATGCTTTGGGCAAGCGGGAGTTTCTGGAAGTGAAGGCCCCGGACGGCGCCACGTTGTATGCCCAACTGCTGAAGCCCGCTGATTTTGATCCCCAGCGGAAGTATCCAGCGATCGTCGATGTCTACGGCGGGCCGAAGCTCCAGCTTGTCCAGAAGCGATGGGACGCGAGCAGCCTCTACGACCAGCTCCTGGCACAAAACGGTTTTCTGGTGTGGTCGCTCGATAATCGCGGCTCCTGGGGACGCGGCCACGCGTGGGAATCCGTCATCTTTGAAAACATGGGGAAGCACGAACTGGAAGATCAACTGACGGGCGTCGAGTACCTGAAGTCGCTGCCCTACGTGGATGGCTCGCGCATTGGCATTCGCGGATGGTCCTACGGCGGGTACATGACGCTCTACGCGCTTACGCACGCTCCGGAAGTCTTCAAGTGCGGCTCGGCGGGAGCGCCGGTGACGGATTGGAAATTTTACGACAGCATCTACACCGAGCGTTACATGCGCACGCCCAGTGAGAATCCGGAGGGCTACAAAAGCTCCTCACCGCTGGAAGCCGCTGCCAATCTCAAGGCCCAACTGTTCATCATCCATGGAACGTCGGATGACAACGTGCACCTTCAAAACACCATGAACTTTCTCGATGCCCTCATTCGCGCCGGCAAGCCCTACGAATTCCATTTGCAACCCGGGCAGAAACATGGCTTCCAGGGAGATGCTCCACGAACTTACGTTGACCAGCGGATCCTGGATTTCTTCAAGCAATGCCTGTGAGGAGGGAGGTCAAAGGCGAGTTTAAGAAGTTGGAATTACCATGCAGCCTGATCGGTGAATAGGGAAAACGGCGGCAGGTGCTATCGTGAATGAGGACAATAAAAGGCGTAGGATTGCGGACGATGTGAGGGGCTGCTTTTCATCGGAGGTGGAGGGGGGGTCATGTCAAAAATCACAGAGTTACTCATCAACGGGGCAAAGCATTCCGTCGATGTCGACGCCGACGCCAGTCTGCTGAGCGTCCTGCGCAACGACCTCGACCTCACGGGAAGCAAATACGGCTGCGGGGAGGGTCAATGCGGCGCCTGCACGGTATTGATCGGCGGCGTGCCGCGGCGTTCTTGCATTACTCCGGTGGGCGATGCGGCGCGCAAACCCATCACCACGATCGAAGGCCTGGAGAAGGATGGTCGGCTTCACCCCGTCCAGCAGGCCTTTCTGGATGAAGGGGTGATGCAGTGCGGTTATTGCACCTCCGGCATGATTATGAGCGCGGTGGGCCTGCTGGGGGTCCACCCCGACCCGAGCGAAGGTGAAATTGCCCACTTTCTGGAGGGCAACGTCTGCCGCTGCGGAACTTACGGGCGGATCGTCGCTGCCGTTCGGCGCGCGGCGAAATCCCTCGAGGAGGTGCGCTCGTGAAATCCCCCAATGATCTTACTATGGTGCTCGAACCCGAACGATACGAGTTGAGCGCTCCGCCCACCTACCACTTTGCCATGCCGCGGCGCGATTTCTTCAAGATGATGGGTGGCGGCATCGTGATCTTCTGCCTCCTCGATCGCCCCCTGAGCGGGCAGGAATCCGGGCGTGGCCGCGGTTGGCCGGGCGAATCCCTGCCGCAGGACATCGCCGCGTGGCTGCACGTGAATGAAAACGGCGAAGTGACCGTCTGCACGGGCAAAGTGGAAGTAGGACAGAACATTCGAACATCACTGACCCAGGCGGTGGCTGAGGAATTGAGCGTAGCGCCCGGCTCGATTCACCTGCTCATGGGCGACACCGAGCGCGTGCCCTATGACATGGGAACATTCGGCAGCCGCACGACTCCCACCATGAACCCGCAGCTCCGCCGGGCGGCTTCTGCAGCGCGCGACGCTCTCATCGACCTTGCCGCCGGGGTCTGGAAGCTGGATCGCGCCAAACTGATCGCGGCCAACGGCGTCGTTACCGACCCCGCTTCGGGCCGAACCGCCAGTTACGCGGAATTGGCCAAGGGACGCGAGCTCGCCAAAACCATTCCGGCGGTCGACCCGCTAATCCCCGCCGCCCAATGGAAGGTAATGGGCCGGCCGCTGGCCAAGATCAACGCCCGCGACATTGTAACGGGCCAGCACCGCTACCCTTCCGACATTAGGTTGCCGGAAATGCTTTACGGCAAAATCCTGCGCCCCTCCGCCTTCGGCGCGACCCTGACCTCTCTGGACGCCCACCAGGCGGAAGCGATGCCGAACGTCACCGTGGTCCACGACGGCGACTTTGTGGGTGTCGCCGCGCCCAGCATCCAGGCTGCAGAAAGTGCGCTCGCGGCGCTGCATGCCACGTGGAAATCGGCGCCGCAACCTTCCGGCAATGAGTTGTTTGATTATTTGAAGAAGAACGCCGAGCAGGGTGACGAGCGTGGCGGCCACACGGCCGGCTCCATGGAGAAGGGCCTGGGGGAGGCGAGCTTGCGCCTCGAACAGACTTACACAGTTGCCTACATTGCCCACGCGCCGCTTGAGCCTCGCGCCGCGGTGGCCGAATGGAAAGACGGAAAACTGAGTGTGTGGACCGGAACCCAGCGGCCCTTCGGGGTGCGTAGCGAGCTGGCGCAGGCTTTCCGCATCCCGGAAGAACATGTGCGCGTGCAGATGCCCGACACGGGCGCAGGCTATGGCGGCAAGCACACCGGCGATGCGGCTGTGGAAGCTGCGCGCCTGGCCCAAGCCGCCCGCCGGCCCGTGAAGCTGGTATGGACGCGCGAAGAGGAATTTACCTGGGCCTATTTTCGCCCCGCGGGAGTAATTGAAATCCGCGCGGGAGTGCGGAGCGACGGCGCCATCGCCGCGTGGGAGTTCCACAATTACAACTCCGGCGCCGCAGCCATCGGAACCCTCTACAACATTCCCAATCAACGCATTGAATTTCACCCCGTCAAATCGCCTTTGCGCCAGGGGTCGTACCGATCCCTCGCCGCGGCGGCCAACCACTTCGCGCGCGAGTCCTTTATGGATGAACTCGGGCATTTGGCGAAGATGGACCCGCTGGAATTCCGCCTCAAGAATCTGGAGGACGTGCGTATGCGCGAGGCTTTCGAAGCCGCCGCGCAGAAGTTCGGCTGGGGACAGGAGAAGCCCCAGCCGGGACACGGATTCGGCATGGCGGGAGGGTTCGATAAAGGTGGTTACGTGGCGACTTGCGCGGAGGTGGCGGTGGATCCGGCCACGGGGCAAGTGCGTGTGTTGCGCGCGGTGACGGCGTTTGATTGTGGCGCGGTGGTCAATCCCGACGGGCTGCGCAACCAGATCGAGGGCGCAAACGTCATGGGCATCGGCGGCGCATTGTTCGAAGCCATCCAGTTCGATAATGGCCGAATTCTGAATCCGCACTTTGCGCAGTACCGAGTCCCGCGCTTCAGCGACACCCCGAAGATCGAGGTTGTCCTGATCGATCGGAAGGACGTGCCCTCCGCCGGTGCGGGAGAAACCCCTATCGTGGGCATCGCCCCCGCCATCGGCAATGCCATTTTCGCTGCCACCGGCAAACGGCTGCGCTCCTTGCCGATGGCCCCCAAGGGTGTGTAGGAAGAAGAGTCGAGCGGCGCTCAGCCTGGGCCGAACACCGTTCGGGCGTGCGGCGCTTCCGGGCCGAGGGTCAAAGCGTAATGACTTTGTCCGCCAACATCTGCGCGGAGATGATGTCTCCCATGCCGCCGACGATTCCCACGCGGACCTTTTCGAGCAATCCGTAATAGTCGAGGCACGTTTTGCACACAATCAGGTGAACCCCGCGGGCCTCCAGCGATTGCAAGACGTCGAGAACCGGCGAGCCCTCCACAACCATCTTGACGCCGGAAGTGTAGAAGCAGATCACGTCGGGCAAGGTGTTGTTATCCTGCAGCAGAAGCAGATACTTCCGCAGCAAGACGTGTTGCAATTCTGAATCGGCGGCGCCCATGCCGTCATGGGTGACCTGGATCAGTACCGATTTGCTGTCTTGAACGTTGGTCACAATCTCACCTTCCAAGGCGAGTTTAAGAAGGAAAGGAGTTGAAAGCTCAAAGTTAAAAGTCGAAGAGTTCAAGAACGTCGTAGGGCTGACCTTAAGCTCATTCAGGCCTCCCGACCAAGCCGGAACAGGTTCCGGGCCGCGCCGCTTATTCGAATTGTTTGACAGCCCTAATGGTAGCGGATCTGAATCTTGGCGTGGAGGGGAATCAGGGTGTAATCAAATTCTTCCAGCGCCTCATCCTTTTCGGTGATCACCAAGAGATACTTCCCAATCTTGGCGATGAGGCCGGTGGAAGTAATCTTGGAACCCACGAAGGTGGTGCCTTGGCGCATAGCCTCAAAGTCGGGGAGCTTCCCGCGTGTCGTGCTATGTGCATCTTCCCAGTCCACTTCTCCGGGACGGAATCGAACACCATGAATCAAAACAGCCTTTGCCTTACTCATGACCGCTCCATAGTATTTGATGCTGGATGAACCGGCGATGCACCAGCCAAATCGTATAAGGCTACCGGTCATTTCGACTGGTTGCAAGCCTAATCTTCGGTAATTATAGGACGATGTCAAGATGCTCGGACTGAAAGGTTATAATCCCTTGAAAGCAAATCACAGTCTTCAATTTTTCGACTTTTTGAACTCTTCGACTCTTAACTATCAATTGTATGTCCCTCTTTCGACTTTCAACTTTAGACTTTCAACCGTATTCAGTTGTATCCTCCAAGCTCCGGCTTCGACGCAATCACCACGGGAGGCATTCGTATGCGGAAGACTTTGCTAATCATTCTCTTGATTGAAGTTAGCGTGATGGTGAGCGAGGGTGCTCGTGCCAAAGAGAATCCCCTGCTCGAGAAAATCGAGTGGACTGACATTTGGGTGACTAATGCCAACCAAAACGACCTACCAAGGGTCCTATTGGTGGGAGACTCGATAACGCGAGGGTATTTTGCCGCAGTCGAAAAGGACCTGGCTGGTAAAGCGAACTGCGCCCGGTATACCACTTCCATGTTCTTGGCGAACCCGGATTATCTGGATGGGCTGAAGATAATCTTGAAGAGCTACCGGTTCAGCGTCATTCACATCAACAATGGCTTGCATGGATGGGGCTACACGGAGGAACAGTACCGCCAGTCTCTGCCCAAGCTGATGGATACGGTGAAGAAATACGGCAAGGGGGCGGTGCTCATCTGGGCCACCACCACCCCGCGCCGCTCGAAGGAGAATCCCGTTCAGTTCGCCCCTGACACCGATCGGGTAAGGGAAAGGGATCGGATCGCCGCCGAATACATGAATCAGCATGGCATTGAGATCGACGACTTGTATAGCCTGGTCGCCGAACATCCCGAGTACTATGGTGGAGACCACACCCACTTTAATGCCCAAGGCCAAGCCGTCGAGGGCACGCAAGTCAGTGAAATAATCCTGCGAGGTTTGACAAGTAAATCTGCCGCCGGCAAGGGGCAAAAGTAGGATGTGGAAAGCCTCGCTGCAAGTGTAGGGCGCTACGTCGTCAGTCCGGTTAAATCTACATTCAGACGTTTGTTCTCCTTGCAACTATCGATCAGCTTCTGGCAACCCGAGAGGCCCGAGAAGCGCCGTGACTTATCCACACCCCGCGCATCGCCGGCCACGTCCGCTACTGTGGGGAATTAATCAGCCACGGCCCAAAGTTCAAAGCCGCCGTGCTTCATGAAAATGCTGCCAATCTGCCCACTTTTTGTAATCGGCAAAGCGCGACAAGCGGCGGGTCTGTCTGGTAGACTTCCGCGCTTACTTTGAGGAGGAATTAGGGTGCTAAGGAGAACCGTTCTCTGTTCGCTGGTGGTCATTATCCTTCTTGCATGGAGCAGGCCGCTGAGGCCGGTGGCGAGCCCCAGTTTCCCCGACCGGCCAAAGCTCGTGCTAGTGCTGGTGATAGATCAGTTCCGCTACGACTATTTGATGCGCTTCCGGTCGTCCTTTGGCAAGGGCGGCTTCAACCGCCTGCTGGACGGCGGCGCAGTATTCACCGACTGCAAGTTCGATTATGCCACCACTATGACCGGCCCCGGGCACGCGACTTTGCTCACGGGAACGTATCCCAACATGCACGGAATCATTGAGAATAGTTGGTACGACCGCCAGTCACAGCGCGAGGTCTATTGCGTGGAAGACTTGCACACCCGCATCGTGGCAAGCCGTGAGAAGTCCAGCCCCTCGCCGGGGTATTCGCCCCACTACCTGACTGCTTCGACGCTGGGCGACGAGCTGCGCATGGCGACTGATTTTCGCGCCAAGGTGATTTCCATCGCTCTTAAGGACCGGGCTGCGGTGTTAATGGGCGGCCGCACCCCCTCCGCCGTGTATTGGTATGACGAGGGGTCGGGCCGCTTTGTCACTAGCACCTACTACATGCCCACTCTGCCGGGGTGGGTGGACGATTTCAACCAGCAGTCGCCCATCGATCAATATTGCGGTCAAAAATGGCAAACCTGGGCAGAAACCCCCGGAGTGCCCGGCAAAGTCCTGTCGGAATTCGAGCCCTCCCCCGGCGAGACCTGTCCTGACCCTAAGTTTCTGGAATGGCTCGACCTCACGCCTTACATGAACCAGGTCGAGTTGGCTTTTGCCACCGATGCCATCCGTAGCGAGCACCTGGGCCAAGGGCCGGACACCGATATCTTGGCCCTCTCGCTGAGCGTGAATGACTATATCGGCCATGAATATGGTCCGTATAGCGAGGAAGTGGCGGATACTACCCTGCGAACCGACCGCGACTTGGCGAAGTTCTTCGACGACTTGGACAAACTGGTGGGGCTGGATAACGTTTGGATCGCATTTTCCGCCGACCACGGCGTGGCGCCTACACCGAACTTTATTCAAGAGCATAAACTGGGTATTGGGATGGCCCAATCGTCGGCCATCCGTGGCGCCGCAGAGAAAGCTTTGACGCAAGCCTTCGGGCCCGGTCCATGGATTGACGACCAGGATGAATCCTACCTTTATTTGAACCGGGACACGTTAAAGAAACGGAACATTGCAGAATCAAAAGCTGAGGAGGTCGCCGCCGAGGCGGCAGCCGCGCAACAGGACGTGGCGGCGGCATTTACCCGCACGCAGTTTCTTACCGGCAGCTTGCCGAATTCTCCTATTGCCCGAAAAGCAGCCAACAGCTTTAACTCCCGGAGAAGCGGCGATGTCTTCCTGATCTTCCTGCCTTTCGCGGTTCCGTCGTCATTTGCGACCGGGACCACCCATGGGGCACCGTGGAACTATGACGCCCAAGTGCCGCTGATCTTCTGGGGAAGCGCATTTAAGCCGGGATTTTACCCGGCAGCGTGCCAACCCATCGACTTGGCGGCCACGCTGGCGGCGGTGTTGGGGCTCACGCAGCCCTCGGGAGCAGTGGGGACGCCGCTGGCCTCGTCCTTAAAGCAGCCGAACTAGCCCACTGAAGCGAAGTGCTCGGTAATGGCTCAGACAAGTCATCTTATCCTCGGCAACGGGAGCCTATGGTTACTCGACTGATCAGCCTGTGATAGGCAGCCTACCGATTGGTAGGTTCGACTGGAAGGACTAATAATCTTGCCAAACAGTTTCCTTGACAAGTTCTACGTAAAATTATAGGATGAGGACGTTTCCTACCCCTTACGTGTCTATACCCTTCCTAGACCAGCTTTCGCTCGGTGAGGGAAATTCGTTAGTCGGAGGTTGAATGAGGAAACTGGTTATGGGCTGTGCGGTGGCGGGGTTGATTGCTCTGTCGCCAACGTCCGAAGCGAGGCCACCGCTTCTCCCTTGGACATCACCCATGGTTCATCAGGCGCCCAAGGGGGAAATTGGATTGGCAAGCTGGTACGGAATCGAGCGCCAAGGTAAACCCACTGCTAGCGGCGAACTATTTGATAAAGATGGACTTACAGCCGCTCACAGAAAGCTACCCTTGGGCACGACGGTCCGAGTTACAAACCTCAGGAACCTTGAATCCACCTTGCTGAAGATCAATGATCGAGGCCCCGGAATCCGTGGGCGAGTACTCGATGTTTCCTGGGCCGCAGCAAAAAAGCTCTGCTTCGTGGAGGCCGGCGTGGCCCGCGTTGAAATCGAGGTCATCAGCTACCCCAAAGGTTACATCCGGCAAGTGACCGGCACGTGTTCTCCTAAGGTCCACTAGACTCCAGACAAAAGACGGTCGCAGATAGTTAGCCATCGGTCGGACTCTCTCTGTAGCACGGGCAACCTGCCCTGGGTTTATGGAATACGGGCATCCTCCCCGCGGGTTCATAGGTTTTCTTAGCACGGGTTGGAAGTGTGTTCATGTAGTGTCGGCAGTGGGGTGCAGGTGGCCAAAGGGTGGAACTCCGCTGTGTGTGGGCTGGTCTTTTTTCTTTCCCATCCGAAACTTCCTCCTTACAATTGTGTATCCGTCTCAAGGGTGAGGGCAACGCGTGGGGCTTAATGCCGGGACCAAACTGGGTCCCTATGAAATTCAGACGGATCTTCCTCATGGTAATTAACTGAGACCGTTGTATGCAGGAGAGTTGCGCGATTTTCGGGGTCGAGTCGTAGTCATGTAATTAGAATATTTATCTTGACTTATTTGGTTTATGGCGAT